>Ga0172380_10003437_pt1 | contig 21713 bp, 18 predicted proteins | sample Leawe162metaG_FD_119747 | JGI IMG/M metagenome (GOLD analysis project Ga0172380, IMG submission 119747) | Leachate microbial communities from a municipal landfill in Southern Ontario, Canada - Leachate well 162 metaG | ecosystem: Engineered > Solid waste > Landfill > Unclassified | place...
CCTAGCCGGACACGGTGCGGAGGCCGTCCGCGATGCGATCGCGACCGCGATCACCACGCTCCCGCAGCAGCTCCGCCGATCGCTGACCTGGGATCAGGGCGCCGAGATGGCCCAACACGCCCAACTGCGAATCGACACCTGCGTGGCGATCTACTTCTGCGACCCACGCAGCCCCTGGCAACGCGGCACGAACGAGAACACGAACGGCCTGCTGCGCCAGTACTTCCCCAAGGGCACCGACCTCAGCAGGCACAGCGTCAGTGATCTCGAGGCGGTCGCCGCTGCACTCAACGGCCGGCCGCGAAAGACGCTTGGATGGAAGACGCCCGCCGAGGCTCTTGATGATCACCTATGCTCGCTCCAACAAGGCGGTGTTGCGACGACTCCTTGAACCCGGGTTGTGAGCCCCTGTCCGAATGCACGACGGTCTGCCCGGGCGGCGGCCGGCGACGCCAGCGGGCCATCTCGATCGCATCCACGACGAGCTCAGCACGCAGGTGGTCGGCGATCGACCAGCCGACGATGCGCCGCGAGTACACGTCGAGCACCGCGGCGCAGTAGATCTTGCCCTCGCGGGTCGGGTGCTCGGTGATATCGGTGAGCCAGAGCCGGTCGGGGGCATCGGCGACGAAGCGACGCCGCACGAGGTCGTCGTGCACGGCCGGCGCCGGGCGCCGATGCTTCCCGTGCCGACGGTAGATCCCGTGCAGTCGGGCAGTACGCATCAGCCGCGCGACCCGCTTGCGACCGCAGCGGACACCACGTCCCAGCCGGAGTTCAGCGTGCACCCGCGGCACGCCGTACGTGCCACGCGACATGGCGTGGATCTCGATGATCTGCGTGCTGAGCGATGCGTCGGCGACCGCGGGCGAAGAAGGCCGCCGCCCGTTTGAGGATCTCGTTCTCCATCTCGAGCACACGGTTGGCACGGCGCAGGCGCACGAGCTCGGCGTGTTCGTCGGTCGTCAGGCCGTCGTGACGCTGGCCGGCGTCGATGTCGGCCTGCCTGACCCAGCGGTGCAGCACCGACTGGGCGATGCCGAGGTCAGCGGCGATCTGGCTGATCGGTTTCGCACGCTGCCGGGCGAGCTCGACGGCTCGCTGACGGAACTCCTCGGGGTAGGCTCGGGGCATCCTGGACTCCTTCCGGGGCGACATCGTCGCCTCAGGCTAGGACTCCGGGAAAGTGGGGCAGGCTCACCCTCCGACACGAGAAGCCCGGCGTCAACGAGCCCACCGAGGTCACGCTGGAGCGCCCGCCGAGCGCCCTCGGGGATCAGTGCGTGGTAGTCCTGAAGCGTGATCGGGCCGTGTTCGAGAGCGTACCCGAGCCGATTCGCTTGCCGGACCTTCGGCGCGAGCTTCAGCGCGAGCCTCGCGTGTGCCCGTGGCCTGCCCATTCGCCCCCTCGAGTGATCGAAGACCTACTGCCCCTCCCGTCCCAGGATCGGCGCGACCGGGTCAGGCCCCCCAAGAGATAGGCGCCCGCCACGTTCGTTAGCGCGGGCAAGCTAGGAGGTCTCGCCGCCCGCGGGCTATTGCCGCCACGGCGCTCGGGCGAGGACTACCTGCGCCACGTCTACCGCGCCGGCCGCCCGAAGCCTCAGCGCGATCTCCTGCAGCGTGCTGCCGTCCGTGAACACGTCGTCGAAGACCAGAACTCGTTTACCTTGCACTAGCTCGGGTCGGGGAACGGATAGTGCGGGTCGCAGTTCGGTCTCAGCGATCGTCCGCCGTTCCCGCAGCGTCTTCCCCGTCATGCTCGTCGTGTCCCGCGTCTTCATGATGAGCGGCGGCTGACTGAGAAAGAACGGCCACGGCTCGTCTGCTTCCACTGCGGCCCGCTCGAGGATCAAGCGGATGTGGTCCCAGGTCCGTCGGCTGCCGGGTCCGGTGAACGTGGGGCTCGGGATGATGTAATCGAACTTCTCAAACCAGTCCCTATGTTCGGCGAGATATCCACAGAGGACGCGCCCGAAGATGAGCGCCCATCCCTTGCTCTCCGGGGGGAACTTATATGCCAGGAGCGCCGCACGAAGGGTGTTCGTGTGCATCGAGACGGCGCGAATCACACTGAACGCACGGTCGCTCCGTCTGCACCACGAGTTAGAGCAGTTCCCGAGCGGTCCAAGGCTCTGGCTGCAGATCGGGCATCGCGGCTGTGGGAGTCGTTCGAGAGATCGGGCGGCGCATGCGTAGCAGATCCCGCCTGATCCTGTTCCGAGGTACGGGCACCGACCGCAGTTGCCGAACTGGAGCGGCTGCGGGTTCAGGCGATCGATGCTGACCACCCTGTCGTTCCGCTAACTGGGCATGCTCAGGGTGAGCTGCATACGCGCAGAACTCAGATCCTGGATCTGGCTCGGCTGGCGCAGCTTCCCTAGCACGTCCTCGACATCGTGAACCTCGACGGCGCCCGGACGTTCCAGGTACTTCTGTGCCCACGGCTGGCTCGTGACAAGTGATTGGAGGAGGAACGCGCGCTTGCCGTGCTCGAGCGCAAGACGCGCCTGCATCTTCGCGCCTGAGGTACTACTGGCCTCGATAACTACGGTGCCCTGCGTGATCCCGGACATCGTCACGTTTCGCATTGGAAAGCTCGACTGCGTCGGCGGAGCGTCCGGCCAGAACTGGGACACGATCGCCCCTGTCGCCGCGATACGCTCGGCGAGCTCGGCGTTCTCCTTTGGGTACGTCCGCAGGATGCCGGTGCCTATTACCGCAACGGTCCGACCCGATGACTCAAGCACTGCCGTGTGGGCGGCGGTGTCGATGCCACGCGCGAGACCTGATACGACCGTGACTCCTCGCTCGGTGAGGAGCCGTGCCATCCGCTGCGCTCGCTTGATGCCTTCCTCGGATGCGCCGCGAGTACCGACCACGGCCACGGAGAAGGCGTCAACGGGCTTGAGGGCGCCGCGGACAAACAAGAATGGCGGCAGGTTGAAGATCAGTCGCAGGTTGATCGGGTAGTCGTCGTCGAGGACCGTGACCAGCACCGCTCCAGCACGGGCGGCCTTCTCGACCTCCGACTCCACTCGGCCACGGGCGGCCGCAAGGGCGGTTCGGTCCTTGAGCAGCCTTTTAAGCGCGGCAGCCTGCTTCGACCGCTCGACGATCTCGCCGGCCAAGAGGCGCCCCAGCCCGTCTGGCCGCTGAGCCTCACGGGCAAGCAGGTGCCAATCGACGCCCTTGAGGGCGCAGAGCGCGAGGAAGTCTAGCTGCTCGTGGTTGGCGTTCATAGGCAGTGGGGTGCAGTATAGAACATGCGTTCTTTCTGAGGGCGCCAGTCCCCGCCTGCGTCAACTTATAGCCTACTGCGGCGGGGCGGGGAGAGTGTCATCCCCAGCGAAGCGAACAGCCTGTCGACGCTCACCAGGCCTCGCTGCCGCTCGGCAATGAACGGGGCCCCCGGCGGGGAGCCCGTGAGAGACCGTGGAGCTCTCGCGAGCCACCCTCGGTTCGCGAAACCGAGGTCGCCGTCGTCCAACCGTGGGTGAGATCCCGCATTTGCTGGGGTTCGGTCTGCTAGTCCGGCGCTCGCCAAGCGCAGTGACCCCCACGCTAACCCCCACGCGGAGGCGCGCGAAGCTCCCCGCGCCAGCACAAGAGTGTTCGCTCGCAACGCATCATCCGGCCCCGCCACCATCTAATACGCGACGACGCCGAAATCGTCCGGGATGATCGCGTACGGCGGATCGAGCGCGATCTTCGCTGGTTGAAGGCTATACATGTCGAGCACGATGCGAACAATCTGCCTCGGCAGCGCCGAGCGGTTTGCCGCCACCTGCAGCGAGAGCGGGGTGGCTAGTCTCCGCGTGGTGCTGCGGCAGCGGCGTGTGGTCGCGTAACCGCTAGACTGACACCATGCCGCTTCGAAGATTGCCACGCCTCCGCGACACAGGGCAGTGGGTTGCCCTTGGACGGGCACCGACCGCGCACATTGCCGGGGAGTGGCGAGCAGCCCTCGCGGATGCAGGCATCGACTCCGAAGTGCGGTACGACCAGCCGTCGCTCTCCTCACAGGCACCGTCAACAATGCCGCAGTTGGACACGCCCGGAGCGTCGATGTGGACGTATCCGGTGTATGTGCACAACCGCGACCGGCGGGCAGCGCGCCGGGTCTTGGCTGAAGCGCGAGATGACTTCGAGGCAGCGAATCAAGGCCGCGCGCTGAAGGGCGCACTTATTGTCGTCGGTGGGTCATTCGCGATCGGTCTTCTACTGATTCTCCTCAACCGGTAGCCGTCGTCGCACGCAGGTGGGCACGAGACCGCAACCCGTGGGGCGCTGTCGCGGAGCCGAGGAAGAAGACGCCGATCAGGATGAATATGCAGCCCGCCACGAAGGGGGCACCGACACATCACAGGGTGCCCGACATCCATCTTGCGTCATCGATGCTGATGCGTCGTCTCTTGTTTCACGGCCCGGGCTATACGCGGGGTCGGGCCCCATTGCGGTGGCGCTGGTGGCCGTTCGGGCACAAGCGCGACGCGGAGGCGGGGCGGTGTGAATGAAGAGATCGCCCAACAACACCTGCATCACCGTCAACGACGAGCGGGGCGCGTCGAACTGCGTGCAGATTCATCGAGTCCCGCTACCACCACTAGGGCTACGAACGCGAGTCAGTCCCGCGGGACGACGATCTCCCCGTCGCGCTCCGAGAGCCGTCCCTGGTCGACAAGGCGCTCGACGGAATCTAGCAGAGCACGTTGAATCTCGGGACCTCTCCGGTTCCAGCCGAACAGCCATGCGACCTGTCGTGTTAACTCTTCTTCTGAGACCCGCAAGGCCTGCCGCGCGAATCCTTCAACCGCTACGTCAAGCTCACCGCCGGGTACTTGGTCGACGGGGCGGGCTGCATTCTCGTCGTTGAAGGGGACCCGCGCAGCGATCATCGGGGCGTTATCGCTCGCCAGGAATCGTCCTTCAACCCGGTGCAGTGCCCCCTGAGTAAGCAGCGTACCGACGACTTCGGCGAAGGCGTCTCGTATCCGGCTGCCAGCGCGCCCAACTCCCCACGCCTCACGGATGCGGCGAAGCACTACTTCGTCGGCGACTGGTCCCTCCGCAATGACTACCTCGGAAACCATCCGCCGAAGATCGGAACGCGCTAAGGGATCATGCATCTCCAGCCAAGAAAGTCGCGGCGCCCGAGGCTTCGCAGGGACGTAGGGACACGCCCACTCCGGCCAGGCATTGAGCTCGACTTCCTTCACCTCCGGCTCTCCAAGGACAGGCGGCACCACGGCGCGCCCCGTCAACGGCGCGCTCGCCTCCATGTCGATCGCCGCCTCGACGGCCGCACGCAGCCGCACCTCCTGGCGCTTCCGATCGCGATACCACGAGGTGCCCCAGATTCGGTGTAGCCGCCACCCGAGCCGTTCGAGCACTTCCTGCCGGAGCCGATCACGGTCGCGAGCGACCTTGGACGAGTGGTACATAGCACCATCGCACTCGACACCAATCGCGAAATGTCCGGGATGAGCAGGATGTCGAACGCCGATGTCAACTCGATACCCAGCCACGCCCACTTGAGGCACCGCGTCGTAGCCCCAAGAGCGAAGCACACCGAGAACGGTCTCCTCGAAGGGACTCTCCGCATCCAGATCTCCGCTGCCGATCTCAAGCGCGAGCGCAGCAGGGCCCCGCTCCGCGAAATCGAGATAGCGACGAAGGTGCTGGATACCGGGCGAGGTGACCTCAGCCGGGAAGTCGCCTGCATTGACAGATGACACGATCTCGATGCGGCGCCGAGCACGGGTGATGGCGACGTTCAGACGACGTTGACCGCCACTCCGATTGAGCGGCCCAAAGTTAAGCGTGAACCGACCAATCTCGTCTCGGCCATAGCCAATGCTGAAGATCATCACGTCACGTTCGTCGCCTTGGACATTCTCGAGATTCTTCACAAAGAACCCGTCAAGGCGATCCGACGAGAAGAAGTCGTCAAACTCGGGGGCGTTCTGCCGCCGCTGCTCGATCGCCGCTTCGATAGCAGTAGCCTGAGCCTCCGAAAACGCAACGACTCCGACGGTCACGGATGCACCAGGTGTCGCCGCGCTTCGCCGCGCCCACTCCATCACACGGTCAGCGACCCGCTGGGCCTCCACCGGATTGTCGCGAGCCCCGCCGCGGCGATAGATCCCGTCAGGCACGTGGTAAAGCGCAACGCCTACGTCCGGTGACTCTTGTACTGCGCCGGGGAAGGTGATGAGGGGATGTCCGTCGGGGGCGTAGAACGCATAGTTGGAGTACGTGATCAGCGCCTCATGCTGGCTCCGATAGTGCCACCGGAGCGGGAGGTCTCGCATCCCACCTGACCCCTTGCACAGGCTCAGGATCGACTCAAACTCGTCGAACTGCCCTTCATCCCAATCATCGTCATCCCCATCGACCCCGACCCGCTCAAAGAACGACGTGGGTGGCAACTGCTTGTCGTCACCGGCAACCACGAGATGCCGCCCCCGATAGATGCAGTTGATCGCATCACTCGGGCGGACCTGGGACGCCTCGTCAAAGATCACCGTATCGAAAGTCATCGCGGTGGGAAGGAACTGGCTCACTGTTAACGGGCTCATCATGAAGCATGGCTTCAGGGCCTGAGCCACTTCACCGGCCTGCTGGAGGAGTTCGCGGACGGGCATGTGACGGCGCTGCTTCGCGGCTTCTCGCTGGATCACGCCCGCGGCGCCGAGCGTCGTCGTCGGGCGGCGAGAGTTGCATTCGGTGATGACCGCGCTCGCCGCGTGGTCGACGAGGGCGCGATCCAAACGTCGGAACTCGTCTAACACGGAATCCATCTGATCGGATCGGAAGCTCCCGAATCGGCCTCGCTCTGACTCGATCAATGTGTCGAGGTACTTCTCGAGTACGGCGCGTTCGATAACACTCGACAAGTCGGACGCGGGTATCCGCTGCTGAATCGCGAACTGCAGCGGTTCGCTGATTCCAAGTGCCGTGAGCGCGCCGCAGGCCGTGGAGTACTCGACCCATTCGTCGACGTCAGCGACCGTGTCAGACAGTCGCTGGACTAGGTCGCGAGCCTCCTCGAAGGTGGTGTTCAGATCCGACGACAGCGCCCGCGCTTGCGGATCAGTGAAGTTCGATGCGATTTCGGATCGGATGCGCGCAAACCGCTGAAGCCCGGACTCCAGCGACGTCGGGTCCAGCTTCGCGCCGACGAGCCGAGCGACTGCCCCCTGACTGAGCGGGCGCGCGATGAGTCGGCGGGCCTCCGTGGCCCAAACGATGGCATCCGCAAGGGCCGACCAGTCAGTCTCGAGACCGCCGTAGGCCGCCCCGATCAATCCCTCGTCAGCCGAGTGCTCAAGCGCAAAGACCTGCTCGACCGCCGCGATCTCCCGGCGGCTATCGAGGGCCTGACAGCCGTCTTGCAGAGTCCCCTCAGGACGCGCCCGAACGATCGGTTCGAGGGCGCGAGCGACGTTATCGGTCGGTCCGGCAACCGATTCGAGGTAGTCAGCCAGAGCGTCGAGCGGCACTTCCCGCACGATCGCCGCGAGTGGTTCCAGCGCGGCGGGGATTCCGATCGACCAGGCGTCGATCGCCAGCCGGAGTTGGGCGGCCGCCGAATGAGCTGCTGCATCCGGGCTGCCGCCATTCGCGAGTTCGCGCTGCATCGCCGCAATATTGAGGTCGCTGCCGGCAATCGCGAGTGCGCGTCGGAGCGATGCAAGCGACTCGACAATCGCGTCGAAGTCGCTCCCCTCCCGACGCCGGTATCTGGCCCCAAGCGCGGCAGCGTGTGCCGTCTCAGCTGACTCAAGCTGACGTGACAGTGCTTGCCAATCGAGTGCCTCGCGGAGTCGGCCCAGTACGACCTTGTCGGCCTTCTTCGTGCGGGTCACGGACGCCACCGTGCGCTTATCGGCCCGATACGCCCCGCCGAGTTTCTTCCAGCCGCGGTGGACCTGCTCGAACCGGACGCAGAGACTCTCGAGATCGAGATCTAGGACATCGTCCGTAAACACCTCACCGAGCGATTCACGTCGGTGGCAGAACGACTCGATGAGCGGACGGAGTACGTCGGTGGCCAACTGCACCGATTCAACGACGGCCGGATTGATCCAATAAGGCTCTGGACGTTGCGGCCGTTCGGCGATCTCGGCCAACTCACCGAGTTCTCGCGCACGCTTCAGACCGACTCCATCGGCGCGGAGGCCAAACGCGCTCGCGACCGTGCTGGCAAGCCCCCCGACCGTGCCGGCCAAATCGAGCGTCTGCGCACGGAACGAGAGGAGCGCCGCGAGAGAACCCAACGGGAGTCCGCTGGCATCCCAGCGGACGGGGGGAGCGGCAAGGAGTTCGAGCGCCCTCTGGCCGATGTCTGGGTCCGTCACCGCGAGTTGGTTCCAGGTGCCGGGGAGTACCGCCTCAAGCGCCGCGACGAGGGCGGCACGCCGCTCCGCGCTCTCGCGTCGAGTGCGAACAAGTGAGACCGCAGCGTTGAGGTTCTCGTCCGTGGTGAGCCACTGATCCGGTACATCGGGGCGACTCTGGAGGTGGGCCAGCACGCGGAGCAGCACCTCGGCTTCCGCGAAGGTCGACGTGGACGGCCAGCCGATGGCGTCGCATACGTCGGCAACAGTGACTTCGACCGCCTGCCGCGCCTCGCTCGCCTCGGACATCTGCTCGGCGACGCGGTACCGCCGGCGCGCGTCCATCCGCACGTCGAGCAAGTCTCGCCACAGGAAGTCGTCACCCCGAATGACCGGCCCCCACGACCGAGCAAGGACATCCGACACGGCGAGGATCTGCGTGAGATCCGCTGCGGAAAGGTTGGCGCCGATGCCGTCCGGGGGCGGCGCTTGCGGGACGGACTCGAGCTGGGAGATCCGGCCGATCACTTCGTGGAGGCTCCTGCCCATCTCCGGGCGAAGCTCGTTCAGGGCGTGCGCCCGCTCGGACAACTCTTCGCGGCGCTGGCGCAGCCGGGCCAGGTCTGCAGCGGACAACTCCGGCCGAGCGGCTGGATGCCGCGTCAGCGCGCGGCCAAGCTCCTGAGCGACCTCTCGGCGCGTTGCCTTGTGGCTGTGGAGCTCCAGCGCGTAGTCGCCCAGTCCTGCCGATTGCAGGCGCTTGGCCACAACCTCGAGGGCGGCGGCCTTCTCGCTGACGAACAGCACCGTGCGGCCGCGATGCAGCAGCTCTGCGATGATGTTGGCAATGGTCTGGCTCTTGCCGGTACCCGGCGGACCGTCCATCACGAAGCTGTTGCCTCGCGCTGCGGCGTCGATGCACTGGCGCTGAGTTGCGTCGGCATCGAGGATCGTAGCCACCTGCTCCGGTGGCACGTCGCGATCGAGTCGGTCTTCAGGAACCGGCTGGAAGTCGAGCGCGGAGCCTGACTCGGCGCCATGCACCAGCGCCCCGATCAACTCGTGGCTTGCCACCGCCTCCTCGTGATCGAGGAGGTCCTTGTACATCACGGCCTTGTGGAAGCTGAACGGACTCATGATCAGCCGAGGTTCGATCGTCCAGCCATCCTGGTCGTGAACGGCGTGCTCGACAGCAGTGAAGATCGCGCTGACGTCCAGCTCCTCGATGTCATCAAGGGCCGGGAGGGTGATTCCAAACTCCGCCAGCTTCACCACTAGCGCGGGGTTGATGACGGGTTCTTCGTCTGCGCGCTTCAGCAGAAATGGATCGCGCGGATTCTCACGAGCGAGGCTCGCGGGAACAAGGAGAATCGGACTCTCGATCGTCTCGTCCGTGTCTGGATCGGTCCAACGGAGGATTCCCGCCGCCAAGTAGAGGGTCCAGAGCCCCTTCTCCATGTACTCCTCTGTGGCACGCCGATCGAGGGCGCGGAGGGCGCGGTCGAGGGCGACGGCGTCTTTGTTGGTTCCGAGTTGATCCGGGCGGAGCTCCGCGATCTCTTGGCCCGGTTCGGGTGTCGCGAGGAAGGCCCAGGAGTGTCCAGCGAGCAGGCCGGAGACGACGGCCGCCGGACCGGGACTGCGGACGATCTCAAGCGTGGAAGCGCGGGTGTGCTTGAAGTAGAGGAGTCGGTTCGAGCGCGCGAGGTTGATGAGCTCATCGCGCCAGACGCGGATCTGGGCGAGCAAGCGCGCAACCTTCGGATCCACCTCTGCATCGCGAGGCGACTGCTCTGCCTCGCCCTTCGACGGCTTCTTGCCCGCCATCCCGGTGCCCTCCGCGTCCGACTGCCTGTCACGCGGACAATACACGAGTGTCTTCCTGCCGTGCCGCAGGGCGCGCCGTCGCCTGCCTCCGGCGCTAGTTGGCCGCGCTCCGCTCGATATTCAGCGCGAGCAGGCGGGCGAGCATGGTCTCGTCGTCCAGCGCGTCGGGCACCTCCGGCCAACCGTACGCGGCGAAGACGGAGGCATCGAGGTCACGGTGCAGATTCACCAGCCACGCGGGGTGGGCGTTGTACAGGTTCGTCAGCGTGCGCTTCGCCAGTTCCTTCATGGCGGCCTCGTCCACAGGCACCAGCCGAGGCGGGAGCGAGGGGATGACGTCCGGTTCACCTCGCACCAACTCCGGCGGGTTCAGCCAGTGGTTGCGCGCCTCGTCCAGCACCCGCGCCGCCGCGCCGATGGCGTCGCGGTGCACCCCCTGCTCCGAGGTCAGCGCGTCTTCGGGCGTGTTCAGCGGCCACGGGAACGGGAACGTCTCAAACGACACGCTTGGCGTGTATTGCGGGTCGTTCCCAACGCCATGCCACCCGCCCGTTCGGAGCGACCAGCATTCGTGAGTACGAGAATGCAGCACCCCGAAGAAATAGTCGTCCTCGCGAGCAAAGACGATTAGGCGGGTATCAGGCAGTGTTGGAGCAGCAAGCCACACAAACATGCGGTGCTTCGCCACCCGAGCAGTCGCCACAAAACGCGATGCCCCCTTCGTGGCGGCACGCATTGAAGTTGCAGCCTCAGAATGACGCCACCAACGATTCCGGCGGGACTTGCGATTGTTTGTGAGCCGCTCGGGCATCACATGCTCGCGAACGTATTCAAATGGGACTTCGTAGTTGGCTGCGAGCGACTCGTCGAGGTCGGTTCCAAAGTCGACGATGAACATGTCGCGGTGCCGTCCCGTGATGTCCTCGCCGTTCACCCAGGGCACCACCACGTCACTATTCGGACGACCGTTCGGATTCCCGGCGGCGACGAGCATGACTCGGGCTGCAGCCCCCTGGAGTTCGAATGGCCCACCCTTGTTGTCACCTTGAAAGGCCACCCCGGCATTCTCAGGGAGAACCGACAGGCCACTCAGATCCAGCCCGGCGGTCAGATCTGAGTGGATCTCCGGAACGACGCTTCCGTTCAAGCACCGCAATAACGCTGCTCCGTTATCCTGGCCAACGATAGAGACCCGAACGGCAGCGCCATCAACCGTCCACGCCTCATCACTCCACGCTAGAAAGATGTCGCCCGTCTCCTTGATCCTTTGAAGGACCCGACGATTCGCTCCTTGCCGAATCTTGTTGGTCGCAAGCAGCCCCGCACGCCGCGATGCGTGTCTGGCGATCTCAGATCGAGCCTTCTCATGCCAGTAGGCGACGAGATCCGCTTCCCGCGGTACAAGCGTCTGCCACGCGACGAAGAGATCGTTGAGATAGTGCTCACCAAGGGCCGAACGGAGCTTTGCACGCCCTAGAAACGGCGGGTTGCCCACGATGAACTCTGCGTCCGGCCACTCGGCCGGGACGGGGTGACCCGCTGCGTCGCGCGCGAGGATCGCGTCGCGCTGCTCGATGTTGTGCAACGGCTGGAGCACGGGGTTGCGGGGGAAACCGTAGCCGTTGTCCAGCATCCACTGGACGTGCCCCACCCAAATCGAGACGCTGGCCAGTTCCTTCGCGTACGGGTTGATCTCGATCCCCAGCAGGTTGTGTGGCCCCACCTCCGGGAACTCGCCCGTGACCCGTAGCCGCTCCGCGCCCCAGTGGATCGCCTGCTGCTCCAGGTCCTTCAGGAGCCGCAGGGTCATGTATAGGAAGTTCCCGGAGCCGCATGCTGGGTCCAGCACGCGCACGGCCCGCAGCCGGTCCAGGAACGCGCGCCACGCCGTCTCGGCTTCACGCTCCCAGGCGGGCAGGGCGGCGCGCCGACGGCCCTCGCGCGTCACGGAGGTGAGAGTGCGCCCCGCGATGATCGTATCCACGCGGTCCTGCATGGCCGCGAACTCGCGACGGAGCGGCTCCATGACCACCGGCTCCACCACCATCAGGATCTTTTCGCGGTCGGTATAGTGCGCGCCCAGTTGCCCGCGCTTGTCCGGATCCAGCCCGCGCTCGAACAGCGTCCCCAGGATCGCCGGCTCAACCTGCGACCAGTCCAGCCGGGACACATCGCGCACGGAGCGCAGTTCCTCGCGCGTGAACGGGATCACCTGTGCGCCATCGAACAGCCCGCCGTTGAACCACTCGATGTGCGCGTTCCCGAAGTAGCCGCCCTGCGAGGACATCAGCTCGAACAACTCGGACAGGCCCGCCGTGAACGTCTCCGGGTTCCCCGCGCGCGACTCGATCAGCTCGGTCATGATGCGGCGCGGCAGCAGGCCCACGTCCTCGGCGAACAGGCAGAACAGCACGCGGTTCAGGAAGTGGGCCACGGCCTCCGGGTCGTGCCCACGGTCCTGCAGCGAGCGCGCGATCTGCGCGAAGCGGCTCGCTGCCGCCTGCGTCACCTCGTCCGGGGTCTGGCGAGGACGCAGCGCCTCCGGCTCCGTCATCACCGCGCGGAGGACGCGCAGCCCCTCCGCCGGGTCGGTGGCCAGGTCCTCCAGCGTGACGGTGTAGGTGGCGGGCTTCGTGTTGGTGAAGTTGGTGTGGACCTCGATGCGGTCCATGTCGCTCACGACGAGGAGCGGTGGGTTCTCCAGGTCGTCCTTGTAGTCGAGGAGCTGTCGCAGCGCCGCGTTCAGGTCGCGGTGCTTCCCCTTGTACTCCCAGCCGAAGTGCCCGCGCTTCCAGACGTCTGCCCAGCCGTCGCCGCCGCTACTAGCCTTCGTCGCCCCGCGCTCGAAGGCGTACCACTCGCCCACCGGATCGGCATCGTGCGGCGGGGGCACCTCGAGCATGCGACAGAGGTCAAGGAAGTGTGACTGCGCCGACGCCCGCTCGGTCGTCGTCACGTCCTTCCATTTTGCGGCGAACTCAGCTGCGGACAGCGGCATGGTCGCTCCTCGGCCTGCGAGCGGAGCCTACCGGAACGAGCGGAGCGTTGCATCGCGACTCTCGCGGTTGCGGTTCTGGCGAACTGCCCAGTGAAGTACCCAAGAGGCCGAGGGATCGGGGGGGTGATCGGTGCTGTTCAGGGGCCTATTCGAATCTGAACGCATCGTTCGAGGCGCGTTCGGACCGGACTAGAAGGCCGCAGGCCTTAACACGCTGCGCCGCTGGCTGTGGGACGCCGCTAAAGCCGCGTCGGTTGAGCGAACCGAGGGTGCCGGGATGGTTCCGACACAGGGGATGGCGTATGCGCGGGGGATTCCAGTCGCGGGCAGCGGCCGGACCGGGGGGCTGACCCCCACCGTGGCCCCCACGGCCCCGTACCGACGCCCATTCCCCTGGCTCACACGGACCAGAGGAGGGATCATGCCTGCCGGCATGATCCCTTGTGCCGCGCCCGGTGCCAGGCTCCAGCAAGTACCGTGCTTACCCCGCCTCCCAGGCCGCCGCAGCGACCTCGGCCGCGATCTCGAGCGCCCGCACCTCGTTGAACCCGTTGTCGCGGGCCCACTTCCTGATGTACTCGGAGATCTCGATCCGCGCCGGGGCCCTGAGCCCCTGGACGTCCGCGAGCTGCTTCATCAGCGGCAGGAGCACGGCGGCCGTGATGCGGATCCTCTCGTCGGTGCTTGCGGCGAGGATCAGGGCCCGACTCCACCACTCGATCGCCCCCGTCAGGCGGGCGATGTGCCGAGCCTTTCCCGTGGCGATGGCCTCGGCCGCACCCTCCATCCACTGGCGATGCAGGGCGAGGATGTCGCGGCCGATGTTCGATTTCGAAACGCCGGGGTAGATCAGTCCGCGGCCTTGGGCGTTCGCGTCGGTCAGCGCGGCGACGATCTCCCGCTCGGAGTAGCCCGCCAGGATGAGCTCGGCGACCCGCCGACGGCGCGCGTCAATCGTCAGCTCCCGGCGCTCAGTGGCGGTCGGAGGGCCCCGGTGAGCGGCAGGTTGACCCGCGGCCCGATTCGAGTTTCCCGCGGGAGCGCCTCGCGCAGGTTCAGCGGAGAGGGGCGCGGGCGGAGTCGAGCCCGACGGGAGCGGCCTAGTCCTGCGGTGAGGTCGTCTGTTTGCGGGTCGTTCCGCGGTCATGTGCGCCCGGGCCGGACGTCGCCGAGGAGGGCCCCGAGCTCGACCTCGAGATCCGCCATCAGCTCGCCGTCGGCCTCCTCCTCCCCGGGCGTGACGCCGCCGAGCAGCCCCTCCAGGAGCCCCTGGGCGCTGGCGTAGAACGCGCGACGTCTCTCCCGACGCCGCACCACTCCCGTCGAGCCCGGGGGGATCGCCACGTCATATGAGTGCCAGACGTTGGCGATCGACCGGCGGGGGGCGGTCACGCCAGCCCCCCGGAACAGGTTGCCCTGATGGGCGTGGGGGTCCGGGACGGTCCGCCAGCGCGAGTGCCACTCGAGGCCGCGCCGGCCTCCGTCACTGACGCCGCCTCAATCGCCGCGGACGCACCCGTTGTCATCCGCCGTCCCGCGGCGCGTTGTCGTCGGCGTCGCTCTTTCCGTATTTGTGTTCGCGCCGGATCGTGCTCCGCGAGCCATTTATCTGCGTCATCGCCCCGCCCCTCGCTCCGCAGCCGGTCCCGCTGGTATGTGAGACTGGCCCTGCCCGCAGCTGCCGACTTCGTTCTCATGCTCCTCTTCCTCCTGCGTGGACGGGCGCCCGAGCCAGAGCGCAGAGAGGCTCTATCGCATGACTGAGCCTCTCCGCCGGAAGGGACGGTATGCCGTCGCCGTCGGCGTCGAGGCACGGGCGCGCGAGGTCGGGCGTCACTGCCCGTGGGGTCGGCTTGGCTCCGTATGCCCGGTCGCCAATCTGGCCATCGCCAATCCCCCTGCGCGCACCCGCCCCGGGCGCGTGGATCTCTCGGATACGTTCACGGGTCCCCCAGGACCCGGCCTATCCCCGCTTCGGTTGCGGGCCGCGTTGGCGTGCGCGGTGCCGGTCGCTCCGCCCTCGCAGGCGGCCCGGCGTGTTCCACGGCTCGGGAGGCTCTGGGATACCAGCACCACGTTTAGCGGCAAGGCCAGTCCCGCGAACTCTCGCGCCCGAAACTACCGAGAACACGTTTGGCGATCTATGCAAGATGGAGGCTGCAAGCCGAATCGATTTACGAACCGCGAGTTGTCTTGCTCCAAGTCCTCGTAGCGCGGGCGGCGCGGCGGCGCTGTCGACGAGCAGCGTCCAGGCGGCTGAACAGCGTGCCGTCGCGGACCTCCCGGAGCCACAGTGCGAGTGTGCGGTGTGCGTCGTCGCCCCGATCCGTGGGTAGGTGATCTCTGAACCACTCGACATACCACGCAACCGTGCGCTCAGGGATATCCAGTTCCTCGGCCAGTTCGTCGATCCGACGGTAACGAGAGTCGTGAGGCTGGCGCAGCGCGTGCGTGACTGTCACGTACCGAGCGATCATGATGTTCTCCAGGGGGAACTTCCTCCCGAAGCGTTTCACCGGTTCCCGTCCCTCACATTCCACGTGTCGAGAAAGGGAGTTGGCCAGTCCCGGCGGGAGATACAGAAGATCGTGGCATGCCTCGCACAGCACGTAGCGCCCCCTGAGGCGCGGTCGCGTACCGCCGACAGCGTGCCTTTCGCGCTCGTCGGCTCCACGCACACGCCCCCGGTTCGCTTCGTGCGCGTTCGCCAGCGCGCGTTTCGCCACCTCGGGCGTGCGGCTCGCCCGCACGCGCTGGCCCGCAGCGTAGAGAGATCGCGCGTTATTTGTGCGCGCGAGCACGCCCCCGGCGTGCTCACTACCTCGGCGGGTCGTCCCTCGACCGTACCGTTTGACGAGCGTACCGGCTGCCTTCTTGCCACCCGCCTCGTGCGCGCATTCCCCGCAGAGCCCCCTGCCTTCGCCGGTCGTGAAGCAGGCAGGGTCGACATGTCGGTACTCACCACGCTTCATCGCGGCACGTAGGTCCCCGGCTTCATACAGCGAGATGCTGCCGCAGTTGGTGCAGGTGATTCCGATCCGGTGCGCGATGGATGGAATCGCTGTCATCAAATCAGGCTCACCGATCGCGTCCGCGAGCTGCTGGAGCGTCGACCGACGAGGCATGCGGCGACGCGATCCACGCGCATACCATCGCTGTAATGTACTGGGGTCGGAGCATCTCGCTCGTTCCCCCGCCTCGGCGATGGTGAGCGCGCGGCCGAGGCCGAATCGGCGCCCAGCCCTGCCTAGCGCCGCGGCGAGTGCGAGCGCCACGGAGTCGCCGGAACTCGTCTCTATGCGAGACTCCGCGCCGACCTTCCGCCCACACGATCGGCAGTGCGTGAAGTGCTTCCATTCGCCCTGCTTGTAGGTCTTCATGCGCCCGCAGCCCCCGGCACACTGGCGCTCGACCCGGAGACAGCGGCCAGTGGGCCTAACCTCCTTGGTCGTCAGAAAGCCACCGCACGGGCATGGGCATGGAGTACCCGGGCGTTCACCCCAGACGATTTCTAGCGCATCGGGGACACTACGGCCGAGTTCACGGGCGAGCGCCTCGATAAACCGAAACTGAGGGCGGACGCTTCGCTCCCACGCGCCCACAAGCTCGCGCCCTCCGGGCGTAACAGCCCCCACGCGCTTCGCAAGTTCGAGGCGCGAGAGGCCGACGGCCTCACGGGCTGCCCGCAAGGTGGTCACTCGGAGTTTCCCAGCTTCACATGGCGCCGTGGGTCACCCTCTGGGAGATCGGCGCGTTCGCGGACAAAAGCCTCCAAGCCCGCCATCGGCAGACGCCGCGATCGGCCAATCACTATGTAATCCAGCGCGCCGCTCTGCATGAGGTAGTAGATCGAGCGGCGCGGCAAGTTTAACCACTCGGCCGCCTCATTGACCTTGAGCAGACCCCGAACAGGCACCGGTTCAGAGGTTGTCCCTGGCGCGCGCGTCGCCTCGTGCAACGCACGGGCCGTCTCCTCATCCAACATCAATCGCATCGTGACCTCGCGCTGATGCTCCACGGTGGCTCCTCTCCTCGATGTGCGGATGCGGACCATCGTGCGCCGGAGCGCGTTTGGCGATCTATGCAAGAATGCGACGGCCGGGCCCGGCGTGACGCCGCATCCCTCGCGTGAGAGTGCATCGTGCTCTTCCCCGAACCGAGGACGGTAAGCGCACCCCACCCCCCGCGATGCCTGCAACCGGGCGCCGAGACGTCGGCGACGCTTCGCGGCCACGCTCCAGGGGCCCGCTATCACCTACCTCGCAAGCCCCGCGGCCTCGCCGAAGAGTGCGCGCCCGATGCGCTCCGAGCCTTCGCGCGCTAGCTCGTCGGTCACGCTCGTGTACGTATCTGCCGTCATACTCATCTGTGAGTGCCCGAGCATCTCCATCACGAGCCTCATGGGCACACCGGAGGCCAGCGCGATCGCCGCGGCTCCGTGCCTCAGGTCGTGGAATCGCATCCGCTCGATTCCGGCGTCGGTCAACAGCTTGGTTAGCGTGGCGTTCGCGACGGTTGGATGCACGGGCCCACCAGTGGGACTCTTGAACACCAGCTCGTGCCATGGATCGTCATGCTTCGCCGGGGGCCGCAGCGGAGTCGGCTTCCCTTCACCGCGCTGCTCTTCCACCTGTCGCCCGCGATGTGCCTCCAGTACCTGCACTGCAGCCGCCGGGATCGGGACGGACCGTCTGCTACTGCGCGTCTTTGGGACACCCCAGGACCACTCGCCCCGTACTCTCCTCAAAGTCGCGGCGATCTTCACGGTGCCTCCTTCGAGGTCGACGTTCTGCCACGTCAGGCCCAGTAGTTCCGCAAGCCGGGCACCGCTCGCGAGGGCCAACACGTACAAAGCTTCCAACCTATGACCGCGTACGGCGTCGAGGATCGCGCGCGCCTCGCCCGGGCTGATCGCACGCACGGGCTCGCGGTCGACCCGCGGTGGCCTGACCACACTCGCGACGTTCCGCGCGACCAAGTCAGCTCGCACGGCGTCGTTCAACGCACTCCGTAGGATGGCGTGCACGTTCCGGATGCTCTGTGCACTAAGCGCCTTCAGGCGCGGTTTCGCCCCGCCCCGAACCGGTTGCACCGCGCGTGAGCCGAGCCGGGCGAGCGTTTTCGTCACATCATCGGGCGTCAAGCGCGCGAGCCGGACGGTGCCGATATCCGGTACCAGATGGGTGCGGATCGCGCTCTCGTAACTTACGTGGGTGGCCGGACGCAGGTCGCCGCGCCGACCTTCGATCCATCGCTCTAGATACGCGCCGACGGTGATCTGTCGGTCACTCGCACCATGGCCCGCGGCCTTTCGACCTGCTTCGGCGCGCAGTTTCCCCTGTACCTCCTCACGGGTTGCGGCGAAGAAGCTGACTCGCTTGCCGCCGATGCGGATGCGGCCCTCCCATCGCCCGTTGGGCCGCTGGCGAATCGACCCTTCCCCCGCCCCGCGCTTCTTCGCCGACCTCGACGGCCTCATGGTCACGTTGCGTCCCTCCTCCCACCCTGGAACAAGCGGACCGAGTCATACGCCGGGCGCACTGCGGCGGCTCCGTGCCGCTACGTGCCGGACAGTACCACTGTGGGGGTCAGCGAAGGGGTAATGGGGGTCAGCCGCCCGGGCGGCGGATAGGCGATTACGATAATCTGGCGTAAACACTGGGGTTTGCTGGTACGCCGGGAGGGATTCGAACCCCCGACCCTCAGTTCCGAAGACTGATGCTCTATCCACTGAGCTACCGGCGCACGAGGGAGTACCGCCAGCATACGAGACGGGGCGCCGGAACGCAGGCGTGCCCGGCGTGCCGGGGGCGAGGGAGAGGCGGCCCGGGCGCGTATCATCGAGGCATGACGGATCGCGATGGTGCGCGGGCGATGCCGGTGGAGGCGCAGCAGGCGCTGCGCGGCGCGATGGACCTGCACACGCGCGGCGAGATCGATGCCGCCCTGGCGCGGGCGCGGGCGGTCGTGCAGCGCTGGCCGGACTATGGTCAGGCGCTGTCCTACCTCGGGCAGACGCTGGTGACGCGCCGGCGGCGATTCGCGGAGGGCCTGGCGATCCTCGACCGGGCGGTCGAAGTGGCGGGCGACGATCCGTACGTCCTATACACCGCCGCATGGTGCCGGGAGTTCGTGGCGAACGCCATGGTGCGGCCGAAGGGCGCCCACCAGCCCGTGGCCGAGACGCCCGCTGCGCTCTACGCACGGGCGCACGACGAGCTCCTTCGCGCGCTCGCGCTGGACCCCGATGAGCAGCTGCGCGGCGACGTGGAGGATATTCTGGACGTGATCGCGAAGGCCACGGGCGAGCCGTGGGACGAAGGGCTGTACGAGCGTGCCGCACCTCGACCTCGGTGACGGCTTCCGCCTCTACTACGAGGTGCACGGCCCCGCCGTGGGATCGCCCGGGGCCGGGACCCCGGTGCTGCTCGCCCACGGCGCAGGCGGCAACAGCATGTCGTGGTGGCAGCAGGTCCCCGCGCTCGCCGACCGCTACACCGTGATCACGTTTGATCACCGTGGGTTCGGGCGATCGCCCGACATCGAGAACGGCCCCGGGCGGATCGCCTTCGGCGCGGACGTGCTCGCGTTGCTGGATCACCTGCAGGTGCCGCGCGTCCACTTCGTGGGTCACTCCATGGGGGGACGCACCGCGTACGCCCTGTACGGGCGCGATCCGGATCGCATCGCCTCGTTCACCTACTCCGGCACCAACGGCGGCTGCGTGGACGACCGCTATCGCGCGCTGCGTCAGCGCCTGGAGGATGACGGGACGCTGGCCGGGTCGCTGCTGGCACGGGCGCTCGCACCGGAGTTCCCGGCCGAGCAGCCGATGATGCACTTCCTGTACCGCCGCATCCGCAGCATCAACCCGCCGCGCTCACCGGACTTCCTGCGCCCCACCGGACGGCTGGCGAACTTCCGTGGCTCGGCGGCGACGCGCCTCGCGGAGAGCGGGCGTCCCATCCTCTGGGTGGTGGGCGAGCGCGACCGGGTGGTGCACCCGGAGTTGATCGCGATCTCGCACGACCTCACGCCCGGCTCGCGCTTCCACGTCATCCCCGGCTCCGGACATTCGGGCTACTTCGAGCGACCCGCCGAGTGGAACGCCACGGTCCGCTCGTTCCTGGACGAGATCGAGGGCGGCGCCGAAGGCGGCAATGACCGGGGCTAAGGGCTACCTCGGCTCGTGGTGCAGCCAGGGAACGCGGGCGCTGATCGCCTCAGCCAGGCGCAGGTCGCGGATCGTGAGGCCCTCCACATCGTGGCTCCAGAGCGAGATGCGCACGTGACCGTACGTGTTCACGATCTCGGGGTGGTGGGACGCGCGTTCCGCCAGCGCTCCCACCTCCACGATGAAGCCGAGCGCCGCGACGAAGTCGGCGAACTGGAAGTCTCGCAGGAGGCGATCGCCCTCGATGGCCCAGCCGGGCAGCCGGACCATGCCCTCGGCGACCTGCTCCGGGGTGAGTCGCTCGGACATCGGGGATCCCTTCTGCGCGTGTCTCGACGCTGCGCAGTGAGTCGGGGCTGCGGTGGATGTCGGATCGTAGCGCTGTTGCGGACGCATGGCAGCCGCCAGACACTGAGGACCCACCAAGCCGATCTGTCACGGGCGGATCCTCCGCCCGGTCCGGGAGCCGCCCATGCCCTCCATCCTCGAGACGTACGAGGCCCTGCACCGCGGCTCCCGGGCGCTGGCCGCGCGTGCGGCGACGGTCTTCCCCTCCGGCGTGACGCACGATGCACGCGCGTTCGAGCCGTTCCCGATCTACGTGGAGCGCGCACTGGGGCCCCGCAAGTGGGACGTGGACGGCAACGAGTACGTCGACTACATCGGCGGGCACGGCGCGCTGCTGCTGGGCCACAACCGCCCCGAGGTGATGGACGCCGTGCGCGCGGCGCTGGAGCGCGGGACGCACTTCGGCGCCAGCCACCGGCTGGAGATCGAGTGGGGCCAGCAGGTGATCGACATGGTGCCCTGCGCGGAGCGCGTGCGGTTCACCTCCTCCGGCACGGAGGCGACGATGATGGCGCTGCGTCTGGCGCGCGCCTACACCGGCCGCGAGCGCGTGGTGAAGCTGGAGGAGCACTTCCACGGGTGGCATGACCTGGTTGTCGGACGGCTGGGTCCGGACGACGCGCGCCCCCACTCCGTGGGCGTGCCGAACGGCTTCTACGAGTCGCTGACTATCGTGCCCTCCGGGGATGTGCCGGCGCTCGCCCAGGCGCTCGCCGCGCGCGACGTGGCGGCGGTGATCCTGGAGCCCACGGGCGCGCACTGGGGGACACACCCCCTGCACTCCGCGTACCTCCACGAGCTGCGCCGCCTGACCCGTGAGACCGGGACGCTGATGATCATGGACGAGGTCATCACCGGCTTCCGGATGGCGCCCGGCGGCGCGCAGCAGCGCTACGGCGTGACGCCGGACCTCTCCTCGTTCGCCAAGATCGTCGCCGGCGGGATGCCGGGCGGCTGCGTCGCCGGGCGCGAGGAGATCATCAACTACCTGGAGATGCGCGAGAACGACGCCGATTGGAACGCG
>Ga0172380_10003438_pt1 | contig 21713 bp, 29 predicted proteins | sample Leawe162metaG_FD_119747 | JGI IMG/M metagenome (GOLD analysis project Ga0172380, IMG submission 119747) | Leachate microbial communities from a municipal landfill in Southern Ontario, Canada - Leachate well 162 metaG | ecosystem: Engineered > Solid waste > Landfill > Unclassified | place...
GTTTGGGGCTGCTGAAGCAGGGGAAGGGAGGGAGAGTAGGCTTGCATACTCTATAGTAATGGATCGTCAGGAATTTTGGTTGATTTTTTGGGGAGGGAGGGAGGGGGAGGGGGAGGGCTTGACATACGGTTTTGCTTCAAAAACTCTTCACCTTCCTCTGTAATCCAAGCTCCTCTTAACCACATCCCATAATCTAAGTACCCTCTTGTAAAGGCTCTCTCCATAGCTCTATAGCATACTTTCTCACATTGTCCAGTTAAAGCTGAAAGTATTTCTTCTGGATAAGGGACATGCCTATTAGCATTCTCTGGCAGGTTCATAAGAGCTTCTCTTTCTCTATAAGCAAGCAAAACCTGCCTGTCTGTTATATCTTTACGGGCCATAAGGTTCTCCAAAAAGCCATCCTTGGCTAGGTTAAAATTACAACTGTTCTATAAGAATTTCAAGCTCTTTTTGCCAAGAGTTTTCAAAATCTTGAATAAATACAGAAGATTGCGGTTCTCTATTTCTGCAAGCAATAATAAGTTTTTGTTCTGGATAGAGCATTACCGTTCTTTCCATAGCTTCCGGGCCAGTATAAATACAGTATGTAACTACAGGTTCTAGTATCGTATCATAAGAAAACTCATTTTGCAGCAAGAACTTACTTATAGTATTTCTTAAAGACAAAGCTTGCTGTGCCGTAGGCTTTACTTCCTTTAGAGTAGAGAAAGCAGCGTTACGGCTTGTCGCCTGTCCGAAGCCTTTTTCACCTCTTTCGGAAGAAGCTTTGAAGACTGAAGTCTCTTCAAAAACGATTTTATCTTTAGCTTCTGTTATCGGATTAAATAAGACAAGCTGTCCTATCTTCTCCATAGGAGAAATTACTAGAACTTCTTCTGAAGTATTCTTTACCGCAGCTATAACTTCTCCTTGGTAATCCGGGTCAATAAGACCGACAGTGTTCTTTAGCCTATAGTCTCGGCCTCCAGAAGTAGGAAGCAAGAAAGCGGCAAACCCCTCCAGGTCAAGCTTAATTCCAAGCCCGATCTTTGCACTTTTTCCGGGCTCTATAACCATCGGAACAAGGATACAGGCGAAAAGGTCGAAGCCCGCAGCTTGGCTTGTAGCCGCTGAAGGCGTTGCTGAAAAGCCTGAATTCCACTGTTCAAGAAGTAAGGCTTTTTTTGTTTTAATATATTGCATTTAAGTTCTCCTTAAATTTATTTTGTTTTATTTTAAGTAAACGACTAACTTCTTTCTGAAGAGAAGTCTTGGCCTCTGTATCTAGGAAGAAAGTCAAGTTTGCCTCTTCCAGGAAGATTTCATCGAGGATTATAGTCTGTAAGCCGTCTTCATCTTGGCCTCGGTTAAAAGTTACTTTCAAGTCTTTAAACTTTCCTTTAACTTGGGTTGGGATGAAGTTGGGTAAAGTTATTGTTTGCATTTTTTCTCCTTAAGAAAATTAATCTTCTAATTTAGATTCGATAGGTTCTATCTTATAGAAACGTCTTGTCCGGCTCTCAGAATCTCTTTGTTCGTTTAGTATAATTCGAATCTTTTCGCAAGAGTCTTTATCCATAGGCGGAAGCGGTAGATAACTTTTCGAGCGTCTACCTTTAAAGTTATCCAACTCTGCGATTCTATATAACATAAATTCTCCTTAAGAATATAAAGCTTTCTGTCCTGGTTCTAAGAACCAAGGAAAACGAACATAGCAGTCAGTACAGGCTTTCTCATTTAAAGTTGAGAAAAGAAGCAAGTTCTTATTCCTTTTACAACAAGGACAAACTTTCGTACTGACTTTTTCTTCCAAAGGAAAGGAAGAATCTTTGTTTTTTGAAATTACAGCAATTTCCCCTTTCCAGTCTTGCATGAGATTAGCCCTCGCCTAGAGGAAGCTCTTTTACGCCTAAAAAAGCGGCTCTTTCTTTCCGAAAGATTATAACCTGTTCCTCCGTAGCGGAGCAAATATCTTTAGTACAGAAAGGTTCGTCTTTATCGTGATTAGCGCATGAACTGTAGTAACATTCAATCATTTTAAATCTCCTAAAAAGTCTTTAAGGTTTTTACTTTTCTATAATATCTTGCTTGCCTCTGGCGAAGCAAAGCTTGTCTTCCGACATGTCAGCAAAGAGCTTCAATTCTGGAAAGTCGTCTTGAATCTGGCTTGCCATTGCTTGAGCAATTTTTCTTAAAGTCGGATGTACGCTTTGCCCTGAGCGAAGTTCTGCTTCATAGACAGCTTGGGGCAGAGAAAGGCTTCTTGTAACTAAGACAGTATTTGCAAGAACACCGAAGTTCTGAAGTTCTTCAGTGCTTAGGGCGAAAGTACGGTCAGACTTTCGTAATATTTTATTCAAAATGCTTACTTGAGCTTCAAACAGAAAAAGAGCTTCAGTTTTCAGCTTAGGCAAAAGCTGCTCCAAGTACCAGTTAGATAAATGACCTATATTAACCATAGGCATAGGCATACAAGTTTGTCTATGCCGTTGCAAGTCTCGGAAAGAGCCGAAGTCGAGGGAAAAGTTAAAGATATAGTTCCCGAAAAAATTCAACTCTTTAGGCAAGCGTGTTTTTCTTAATCGATTCTTAAAGAGAAGCTTTGTGCTTTCGTCTTTGTTTAAAGCTAAAATTGGAGTAAACGAGCAGAAAGGTATCTTATTTGCTTCCGGCTCTTCCGAAGAGAAGGTAAAATAGCTGTAAGCAGTAAGCTCGCTTACTTGTTTGTAATAAAGTTCTTCTTCGTCAGAGATGAACATCGTTTTTGGAAAAGAAGAAGGGTACTTTTTCTGTAAAGCTTTGTAAATCTCCCAAGCAAGTTCTTGAACTTCGGCTAAAGGATGGTAGGCTAAAACCTTTAAATGTTTCTGCAAGCCGTTCAAAGTCCCGTGCCAAGAAAGGTTTGTATGCAAACCGCAAGGAAGAAAGCCTCTGGCTATGTCAAAGACTTTAGCTTTTAAAGTCTTGACGTAGATGTCTTCGGTAACGTCCTGCGGTTTTGGAAATTGTTCTTGAAAGACCGAGAACATTTCCAAGCTTACTTTCTTGTAAAACTCAAGCCAAGTTTGAAAAATTTGCTCTGTTTCAGGACAAGAAAAAGGATTAGTCCAAGAAGCTTGGCTGAAATCCATATAGCGAGTGGAAGCTTCTTGCCCGTTGTAGAATGTATCAGATTGAATCGCTTTAGCTGCGAGGAAAGAAACTCCTTCTATGAAGACCGTAGTCGTTCCGCATTGACCTATGGAATCGTGGCCGTAGCCAATGTAATAGGTTTCCATGAAGCTTTTCGCTCCAACTTTAAGAACTTTCTCCAGATGTTCTTCTACTGAAGCCGGAGAACGAGAGTAGAGAGCCTGAAGCATTGCTATGGTTTCAGCATTGGGCAGGTCTTCCAGGGTTATAGTTCCTAGCTTTTCTAAAGCTAGGGAGATTAAATCGCTTGGGTCTAGTATTTTAATTTTCATTTTTTATTTTTCCTAAATAATGAGAAAGGTTTTTAAAGACTCTTTATTCTCTTCGAGCCAATCGTATAAAGTATTTCCTTGAACTCTGCCTGAGTAAAGGTTACTTGCAATTAAAGAATCAGCTATTTCGTCGTACCAACGAATGAAATTTAAGTGATTTTCATGAGCGAAAGCTTCTTCTTTAATTTCAAAAACTTTCCCATCTGAGGTTTTATAAGCTTGAATGGTTTGCATTTTATCTTCTCATAAGTTTATTAATGATAGCAACTTCTATATAGTCGATTACTTCTTCAGCTATACAGACTTGTTCTTCTGGCAAATGCTGCTCTGAGCAAAAACAGTTATGCGCGTGACGAGAGCCAAACTCAGCTTCTCCTACTTTAGTTACTAGAACGCAAAGCCGCTCTAGCCCTTCTTGTTTTGTCATTATCTTTCCTGCCTTTTCTGAATAGCGTTGAAGAGAAATTTCTTCTGTTTTTCAGTAATACTTCTCCGGTTCGGTTCTTCAGCATCCTTTTTCCTATCCGGCAAAGGCAAGCTTAAGTCAATAAGCTCCTCTATCTTTGCTCCTTTAAGACAAGAATTAAGCAGGAACTTAAGAAAGACTATAGTCTTCCAATTATCGGTAACGGCTCCGTGGAAATCAAGTAAGTGGGCTTTTTCCTTAGAGCAATAAACAGAGACTAGAGTATCTAGCTTATTATTTCCTTCATGAGTTAAAGCTCCAAACTTTGCGAGAACTCTTGCAAGAACCATCGTGTCTATGCAAGGATGCTGTGGGCTTAAAGTAAGAACTTTTTGATCGAAAGTTGAAACATTGTGCCCAATGAGGATTAAATCTTCCATTTCTTCTGGAAGGTTTTTAATCTTTGAGTAAAAGTCGGGGACGGGGGAATAAAATTCCTTATCCTTGACCGCTTCTTCAGTAATTCCATGTACGGTAAAGGCAAACGGGTCAATCGGAAAGGGATTCTTATGCCTAGAAACTACACTTTTTTCTAAGAAATCTTTTTTCTTCTGCTGAAGCAGTTCTTCAAGACAGGTGTATTCAATAAAGCCGATTTCAAGTATGCCTCCGGCAAGAGAGCAGGTTTCAGAGTCGAGAACTATAAGAGTTTGATTTTGTAAAGATGAATTTTGCATTTCTGTTCCTTAAGAAAGTATTTTAGTAAAGCTGGCTGCCGTCCATTTTGAAGCTGGACGAGAGTATTTTTTACCATTTAAAATGTTCTGGTAAACAACCATTACAGGATAGTCTTCATGAAAAAAGCCTTCATTAGTTAGAAAAAGAACTCGGTAAATGTTGCAGTTTTTATGTCTCCAAAGAGAGTTTTCTTCGGGTAAGTTTTCCATTTTTAAGCCTCGTTTTTTGAAATATTTAAATTAACTTCTTCGTCTTTAACAAAGACCTGCCCTACGCAAGCCGGAAAGACTTTGTAAGAATTTCTCGCCGCTACAAGACGGCTTTTAGCTATCTTGGCAATACCGACTTTATCGTTTGTATTTCCGCCAAGGACATAGAAGAAGCTTTTACTTTCTGCAAGGTATAAACCAATATGCCCTGCTGTTTTTCCATCGGCGGTTTTTCTTTTAAAAACGAGAACATCGCCGTAACGGGGGACTAGAGAAGGTTTGCCCCAAGCAGCCCAGTTCAACGCCCAAAGTGGATTCTCTACCTCCGGTTTTCCTGCGTGCTTGGCTATGTAAGCCATGAAGAGGCCGCAGTTCCCAGTCATAAAGATATTCTTCGAATAATCTCTAATAACTATTAAACCCGAAGGTACTGTAACACAATAAAGCTCTCCTTCGAAAAATTCTGTAGTTATATGGTCTTGCCCAATATGCTGAACTTTTCCTTCGCTTATATGAATATTATACAAAAAAGGAATCTTCGTGTTCTTGCTTACCATCGGAGTAGCGTATAGAGAATTCTTATATCCAGCTAAAGAAGCTAGCAGAACTAAATTATCTGCCTGTTCTTTTACTCCTGTAAAAACAGTAAAACTTCTTTCAGTTGGTTTCTGAGTACCGTCGAATAGTTTATAAGTATCTATGAAGAGTTTAGCTTGTCTTTGCCCGAGAGCTAAGATAAAGCTTTGTTTAAGCAGTTTATAAGCATCAAAAATATACTCAAAACTTTCTGGAAAACGGAATAAATATTCATACGTTTGCTTTCTAATAATACCGTCTTTACGGAAGCCCATAGAAGATTTAGTCTTTCTCTCGTAAGGATAGTTATCCAACTCTGCTATCTTATGATATTTAGAAACTTTTATCTTAAACTTACCTGAACTTTCTCCATTGTATAGAGTTCCGTCGGACAAGAAAGCAGCTAAAAGTTTAAGCTCGTTGTCGGAGATATACGGATGATCTAGGTTAGAGCCTTTAACAATTGGAATATCTAAGCCGTACTTAGTTATATCTTTTATAGCTCGTTTTTCATATCTAGGATTTCCAGACCATTTTCCATAAAATTGATGCTCTGAGTCGCAAACTATATTTACAGCATTTCCACGTTTTATCCTAAACAATTCTCCGTAAAAAGGTTTTATAATAGGTAGCCATTCCGAAGTATAGCTTATTCTACCTTCTTCATTTACCTGCGCAATAAAGGGAAAATCATCTGCGTAGTAGTGGTTGTCTATTAAATCCTTGAAGGTTAGAAAGCCTTTAGATGTTAATATCTCCATATCTCCTTTAAAACACCAAGGGATTTCATCTGAGTTGTAAGAAGCAAGCCCGCAGTCTTTAGCCCAAGAAATAATCTCTGGATTATTTTTATTCCCAAGGGTCTCCCGGACTCCGTAAAGCTTGAAAGCTTCTTCAAGAAGCCTTGTTTTAACTTTAGTTTCAAGAAAGGTTAAACCTTTCGGCAAGTTTAATTTTTGCATTTTATTTTTCCTCTTCTTCAGGCAGAAACCATTTTCTACCTTTGTTACAATTATATAAGCCTCTGGCGAATAAAATATTTAAACTTTCTCCTTCTTGGCAAGTCCCAAGAAGACCACTTGTAGCGACAGGAACTTTACAATAGCCTACGGCATAGAGTCCTAAAGGATGGTTATGGTTAGGCTTAGGATTTGCTTCATAGCGAAGGCAGTCGGAGCAAGATTGCTCTGGTCTAAGATCGAACATAGAAAACCTTACTTACACTTTGCATAATTCACCTCGCTTGTTGAAATATCCCATGGAATGGTTAAAACATCTACTTTTCCTTCCCTCGTAGCGAAAGGAACTTCTACTTTAAAGTATTCATCAATCCTGTCTTTCCAATCTTTATCTCTTTTATCTACTTCCCAAAGCCCTGCATCGTGGCATTGGAGTTTTGAGATCATGGGATACGGCTGCGCCGGTTCGTTCTCGTCTGCTCTATCCATGACTTCGTTAATCCAATCGGCAACTCCACCTTGAGCTGGAAGAGCTACTATCTTTTGTCTCCAAGTTTTGTCCAGACTATCGTCTGTTGTAGAGACATAGTACCGCGCTCCAAATGGATTTTCTGTATAACCTAAAGTTCGGCAATCTTGAATGATCTTATCCTGGTAATAGAGTTTTATTTCTGGGTTTTTACTGAAGTAAAAGTCCATAATTCGAAGAACTTCGATTTCTAAAAGTCCTGTCTGCATCGCTATAGTCTTAGGCATACCTAAGTAATTTGTATTTCCGCTTATATAAATAAGCCCATTCCTTCGTATTAAAAAATATCCGGTACTTGTTTGAGGACAAAAAACTTTAGTTCCAGAATGAGAAACCTTTTTTCTTGTCGTGTCTGAGATAGGAAAATTAAATAAAATTCCTCTTTCTGAGATACCAAAAAGGTCTGCGTCGCTAGGGATGTTCTTTGCTTCATATCGTAAAACTCTATTCGAGAACTGTCTATTACAAGGCATCCCATGATCTTGAGTTCCTAGAAAAGAGATATAGTCTCCCTCTATGGAATATAAAGCTTCTTCGGACTTTACAAAATCTTTATTCCATTTTTTAGGAACTTCTAGGAAAGTTTTATAATTGCTAGAATCCCAAACAGTTATAGCTTCTTCGTTTTGGATACTTTCTATAGAAACCCAACCATCCTTAGTCAGAACTTCATGATCTCCTGTAACGCAAGCATGGCATACCATTTTGAACTTCTGTCTTCTGGGATCTTTCTTCTCAAGCTTAACTCCATAATACTCGCTTCCGAGAACCGTGTAAACATCTCCGCCTTCAAGAAGTATCTGTTGTACCCATTTAGCTCCAGCCATCCAAGCTACAAGATGCAAGTCTCCCGCTTTCAAGTCTACGTTAAGAAAGAACTTATCCTTGCTTGAAGGAATAACAATCATTTTACTGTTCGGAGCCGTAGGCAGTTTGCTTTCTTGCTGAGCTAAGGCCAGAACTTCTACTTCTTCATCAAAATCTTCCTCTGGTGAGAAATCATCTTCGGAAGAATCTTCATGTTCTAGAGCAAGACTTGAATATACTAGAGAAATCTTCTCTCCTGTACTCCAGTTCATTATATTCCCGCCGAGGCCAGAAAGAAACTTTCTCGAATTAAAACGGTAGGACTTTGTCCCAACAACTCCAATAAAAGAGCGAAGCTTTCCTTCTTCGTCCAGTCTTGCACGCATGAAGTTCTGAAGATAAGTAGCTATACTCTTTGCTTCAAGAATGAGGAAAAGCAAGTAAGCATACTTTGGATACTTGCTAACGTATTTAAGCATGGCAGCGTTGCCGAAAGTTGGAGTCTTTCTTTTCCTATCTAGTATTGGAGCAATGCCAAGGCAATCGATAAGTAAAGCTCGAATTTGCGGAGTAGAGCGAATATTCAACTCGTAACCAACAAGAAGTTGAATCTGCTCTATAGCATTTTCGTAAAGAAGAGTAAACTCTTCATCCTGCTTTTGCCGCAAAGCAATGTCGATAGACAGGCCATCAAACATACGCTTCAGCACATGTTTTGCGGTTCTTTCTTGCTTGTTCCAGAAGTAATTCTGATTAATCTTTGGTAAGGCTTCAAGCTCTAAAAGCTTCTGCTCCGCCAGAGCAAAAGTAAAAACGGAATCCTTTGCGCAGTAGTGCCAGCGTTTTTCACTGTCTGTCGAATTTAGATCATCTTTCCAGTAAGCATAATGTTCAAGAGTCGTAGAGCATAAGTAAGCAAGTCCTTTCTTTTCATTATTCCTTAAGCAAGCAGATAAAACCATCGTATCTACCCAAGCATGGACTTCAATATTCCATACTTCTTTAAAGAACAAGCCGTCGTAGTGGAAGTTTTGCCCAATTAGTCTTACGTTGCCGTGTCGGAGAACTTTCTTGCAGAGAAAGACAAGTTCTATTTCTTCTTCAAGACTCCAGACGTATTCAAAGGTTCTTAGCTTGCTGCCGAGGAAGCAGGTAACTTCTTTTCCTTTCTTATCGTAGGCAAGGTCTTTGTACTTGTTTACTCGCTGTTCTACTGCTCGGAGGAAAGGGATCGCATGACCTTCTGTTGCAGACAAGGCAAAGCCGATTGTATCTATAGTCTTTGCCGTAGTTTCCAAGTCAACAGAAAGTTTTACAATTTCACTGTCTAGCTTTTCAAGCAAAGAAGTGAGGAAGCTTTTAGCCTCGGTAAATTCTGTATAAACTTTAGTATCTGGTCGATAGTTTAGCCAACGGCTCTTTTCAAAGCCTTCTTGAAGCAGATTGTAAAAGGTTGCAATCTTTAAATAATCTTTGCCTATGGCTAAGCTTGCCGAAGTCATTGCTTGGTAAGCGTGAGGGATTATAGGGAAGACTAAAACTTCTCCAATGTCTAAGCCTGGGTAAGCAGTCATCAAACTTCCCCGGAATTTCACATTCAAACCGAAAGTATTCGGGCCGCGCTTGCCATTCTTGACTGAAGAAAGTCTTCCAGGCGGGACTTCATTATCCATATAGCAAGCGAAAAAGTAAAAAACCCATTTACCGGAAAGAACTATAATATCCGGCTTAAACTCTTGAAGCTCTCTTAAGAGCCTGTTCATTTCATCCTTTAAGTAAGAAGAAATATAAGTATCCATCAGGTAAGGAATTTCATAAAAATCCGGCAGGACTTCTTTAGCCAGCTCTTTCTTTGCAAAGACTTCAGTTTCAAGTCCGTTTTGCAAACGTGCTCTGCTTAAATAAAAATAAGAAATATCTCTGGTCTTTAAAGGATGAGGCATGAGAGCGCACGAAGAGCGCAAGGCGTTCTTCATGTACATAGAAGCAGCTCCTTGAAACGGCGCGGCTACTTCGTTCTGAGTTGGATAATCTGCAAGTACGGCAATTTTGGGCATAAAAGTATTCTTATTTTTGCTTAAGAAGGAGAAATTATTTTAAAGAAGGTATTTGTTCTTTTAAATACTTATAAAGTTTCCAAGTTTGGATTTTATTTGTTGTTGTCGCTGGATATAAGTTTTTCCAATCGGTTGCTTTTAAAAGACTTAATATAGCCTTTTTATACTCCTCATTAACTATTTTAAAGTAATTCTCTTGGCAAAATTCTCCGACAAACTGTACTTCCTTGCCCACCGAGCCAAAAGTACATATACCAAAATCAAAATCTACAGGTATTGGATAATTACCACCTCTTCTATATTCTGTTATAATAACATCCTGTAGCTTCCAGTTCTTTGGTTTTATATTAATCCCAGATAAAGGTTTTTTATATATGTTAAAACAAGTATTTACCTTTTTTCCAGAATATATTATATCGGGCAGAGCTTCTGAAAAGAGTAAATCAAACTCGAACATCTGTTGATTATTATCTAACTGCGAGATGGGGAGGATAAAAGCTATACTATCCCCTAAAGTAACAGCTTTTTTATAAAATTTAACGCTTAAAGTATTTCTTGTTCCAAAAGGCGGATTGCCTATAACACATCTCCCCTCTTTGTAAGGAAGTTTTAAGGTTAAAAAGTCTTGTTGAATTATTGAAACATCTTCCGGCTCTATATCGTAAGCAAGGCAGTTCTCTAACTGAAGACTGAAGTTCCCATTACCCGCTGAAGGCTCTAGCCATTCTGTTACATTAGGAAGTAAAGTTTTAGTCTTTTTTATACAATAGAGAGCTATGTCCCTGGGAGTATAATATTTGTCTAAGTTTATTTTAGCCATGAGAATAGGTAATTTAGGTTAAAGAAAGCGGAGAGTTTCCTCTCCGCTCCGATTAAAACAAAAAGTTAAAGCTTAGAACAGGCGTTTCTTGGAATCCTCGTTCTCGATAAGGAAAACATTGACCACGTTGTTCACTTGTTTCTTTTCTGCATCAGGCGTATTTGACTTGTCCATTGGGTCGGCAGAAGTTGTAAGAACGACTTCAAACTGAAGAGGGTTCTTTGTCAAATATTCTTTCAGTAAAGCTTGCAAAGCCGCAATCTGATGCTGAGCCATACAAAGGCCGTAGAGTTTTTCATTCTCAACTCGATTTCCCTTGGGGTCTTCAGGATACTCGTTATTGATGATGGCTTCTCCAGCTTTTACATAGCTTTCTGCCGTCTGAAAGCAAGCAATCACTTCACTTTCTTCAGGATAAGCGTACTTTGTTCCATTATTTCTGCTTTCAGCAAGGCCGAGAAAGCCGCAGATTGGGCCTAACATTCCCCAGAATCTTGGATTCTGCTCGAAGTCAATTCCGAGTTGAATCTTCCGACCGTCTTCGAGAACAAGATCGTTAAAGCCAAGACCGATAGTGGCATCTTGTAGAGCACCGCTTTGTAAGTTAATACTTACTTCACGCACCGGCAAGCCTTCGTCTTCCATCTTCGGGTCGTTCACCAAGAAAGCAATGTCCAAGTTTGCCCAGAAGTTATCCGGCTTTTTCGGATTATTATTCGACAAGCCGCCACGAATGGAGAATCTTGGAGCTTCAGCTCTATAAGTTCCTGCCGGTAAAGGCTGAACTTCGGTAGAAGTTTCCACAGGAGCTTTGTTTGCAGTTTGCATCATTGAAGCGAAAGATAAAGTAGACATAGTATAGTTCCTAGAATAGTTAGTTAGTTTTTAGTTTTGGTTTTTAGTTAAATTAGTTTTTGCTGTTTTGTTAAATTAATTAAAGTTTCATAAACCTCCGCATCGATTTTTTGTTCATTAAGTAAAAAGGTAAGGCCGAGAGCCTTGCTCCAGTCTTGAGGCCAGGTTTCTACACTGCCATTCTTAGCAGCATAAAGTTTACTAGCTTTTAAGAAATTCAAACTTGTTCTGGTATACCATTTAGCCGGTTGATTAGCTGATTGTACAGGAATATCGAAGATAAACCTGGAGAGTTTTAGATTATTTGCAAGCCTTGTATCAGTAGCATGTAGAACTAAGCTAAAGCTTCCCAATACTTTAGATATTGTCGTATTTGTAGCTAAAGAGGGGAAACCTTCTGCGGTCTGCATCTGCTCATCAAGAAGAGTTCGCCGTAACTGCTGTTCTGTTTGAGCTTCCCCAGAAAGCATATTTGTAGTATCTATGCTTTGCAATTTATCATGAGCTAGAACAACCAAGTCTGTCGGAAAGCCTCCGAAAAGGCTTAACATCATTTCAGAGCCTTTCCCTTTCAAACCGCCGAAGAACATCGCAGCATTTTTAGCATCTATTTTCTTCTTATCCTGTGCCCAGTAAACTAAGCCGCCAAGGTCAATATCTACCGGAGAATACCCGTCTACAATAACCAAGACTTTTTCTTTCTTGCTTAAAGCCGTAAGATTACCCATTCCACGAAAGAGTTTCTCTTTTCCGGCAGCTCCTTCGGTAAAGTCTTTTACTTTAGGAGCTTCTGTAAAGAACCAGCAAAGAGCGAAAGCTGCCCCGAGAGTTAATTGGTTATTTTCTTTATTATCTACTTTAGCTAAATAGTTCCTATTTTTCTCTGCAATAGAGGGCGTTAAATCGGCAATAAAGAGCTGATCTTTTTTTAAAAAAGGTTGTATTAAAGGCCCATAAATCTTTAAACCTTCTTTAAAACCTACAATAGCATTGTTTTCAGTAAAGACGTAAATTACTTGCCAACCTCCAGCAAGATAAGCCGGAAGCAAGCTGACAGCGTTAACACTTTTTCCGCTTCCAGCCGTACCATAGATTAAATACTTTAAAGGTGTTTTTTCTATCTCGTTGGCGAGAGCATTAAGATCGAATACTTCATTCTCTTCTGACATGGGAGTTCCTTTTTTATTTATAAAATTCAACTTCTTTTGTTACTGTATTAACTGAAGAAGGTTTAAAGCCGAGGTAGGAAAGGCTTCTTCCTACAGAGCAATGCTCGATAAGAGGACAAGGCTTTCCATACATGTAACATTGGTGGAAGTTTTTAGGGAAGAAATTCTCCAGCTTAGCCGTAGAAGAATTTTCCATAGCAGATAAAAGCTCTTCTTCTGGCACTCCTTGCCAAACTTCCAACAAAAGCTTAAAAGCTTTTAATCTGGTAAAAATCTCAGCTCTAAAACTTTTAAAGAAAGTAGAAGAAAGTCTAAAATCTACTTCATAAGTTAAAGGATGACAAAAGTCACTTCCTGAGCTTACACTTTGTCCGATAATTGCCCGTCTCACTTCAAAGACTTTCAAGTCTGGAAGATCAAGCTCTCCTTTTTTAATTAAGTAATCTATTCCGTAGATGTAAAGAAGGAACTGCGGCCTGAGCATGTAAACGTATTCAGGAAACCTTGTTTCACTCGCTGCATTTCCTACGGTTTTTTCATCCAGAGCTGTTGTAAAGTTTCTTTCAGAAATAGCTAACATGTCGGGCTTAATGGATAAGAAAAAATTTTCTCCAAAAGGAATATGCAAAGCTTGTTCCGCCGAGATTGAATCATTAAGCAAGAAAGGCGCAATCTTTTCCTTGTCCAAAGGAAAAGCTTTCCAATAAAGCTTAAGCAGGTTTACCAATCTTTCTGGAGTTTTAATCTTTTCTTCAGCCTTACCGTTTTGTTTTCTTTCGGACATTGCTTTAGCGAAGGTTACGCCGAAGATAGCATCAACATAATCTTCTGCTTCTTCTTCAGCTTCGTGTTTTGACGTAAGTTTAATATAGTAGGCTTTTCTTGCCAGGTAAAGAGCTTCGGCAAAAGCTCCGCCAAAGTCTAAATCTCGGTCGAAGCGTCTTTCTTGTCTGAGATTGAAAATCCTGCCTACGGCCCATTTAAAAGCGCAAGGCTCTATGTCTAAGGAAGAAGTAAAATATGTTGGAAAGGATACTTTATACATTACTTTCCTCCCAAGCTAAAACTTTATTATACAAGTCCTGCTCCGCTTGCTCGTAATCTGCAAGACTTACTCCGTACTTCTCCATAGTAATCTTCATGCTCTTAAACTCTTCCATAGCTTTCTTTGTGGGTTTTTTAGCCTTTACTTCTTTTAAAGAAGGCTCTTTTTTTGCCCTTGGCAAAGCAGTCTTGCCTTTAGCAATCTGAACTCTGTCTGAAAGAACTGTCTGACAAGCTCCACAGACTAGATGAACTTCTCTGACCAAAGGCAGCTCTTGAAACTCTATCCAAATACCAGAGGTATTACCGCAAGCGGTACAGTCTACTGTTTCAATAGCCCCAAGCTTCGGAGCTTTCAGTTTTGTTTTCTTCTGCACAATTTCCGGCTTGAATTTTGTTTCCAGTCTTTGCCAGAAGATATTCAAAGCAGTTTCCATGAAGGTTAAGGCTTCCGCTTTTTCATTAACCTGCTTGACTAAAGCTTTCAAGTCTTTAATGAAGAAGTCCGGGTAAGCTTGCTTATCATAAGAATCTATCTCTTCCGGCCAAGACAAGCCGGGCCATATTTGTTTGAACTTTTTTAAAAGCTCTTCTTCTTGTTTATTCGGCATAAGGGTTAAACTCTCTGAGGAAAGTAAGCAATAAAGTCAGCAATAGTCCAGGTTTTAGCTTCTAAGTTCTTTAGTCCGGTTAGGATAGAGATTTCTTTCTCTGGACTGTAGTTGTTTATATGTATAGCTCTTTTAATAAGCAGTTTGTATGCTGGATATAAAGCATAAACCTCTTTAAGTAACTCTTCAGGTGTTTTATTATTCGGCATGAAATTCTCCATAGGAAAAGTCGAGCAAGCTTTTTAAGTTATAAAGTCTTATTGTCCCAGAAAGACTATCTGTTATTGGTCTGACATCTTGCTTGTTAAAATAAGCATACAGAGTGTTCAATTCTTCTTCCGAGAATCTTTTATCTTCCTTTAAGGAATGAACCTCGAAGCTATAATTTTCTTTATACTTATTTTCAGTTCTCTCGATAACGAAAGGAATCTTACTTAAAGACATCAGATTTTCTTAACCTTTCCACATTTCATGCAGCGCTTTGCCGCAATAAGAAAAGTCTTATTCTTTGAATGAAGGTTTCCGAAAACGTATTCATGCTTGCAAAGTAGTTCTTTAAGCCAAAGGCGGAAAGGACGTTTTGCTAAAGGTTTTAAAGTTTTCATAATTTAAGCTTTGATATAAAGTTCTTCAACACTTCTTGATGCAGCAACATAGAATAGCTTCTGCCTAAGAAGCAAGTTATCTTTAGTACAAAGTACAATATCCTTCAAGTCAATAAAGACTTTCTTAATGCTCAAGCCCTGACAGACATAAATGTTCGTAGAGTATGCCGGTTGGTAGTTCAGCCAAAGGCTAAAGAAAAGCTTCTTCAACCTTTCATCTCTTTGAGCAAACATTGCTGTCCGTACATGCTCGTAAGTTTCCTTACAAAGCGGCGAGTAACCGAAAAGCTCCACTCCTGGATAATCATCTGAAACAAGTTTAATCCGCAAGGCAGGAATTACAAACTTTCCAACTCTAAGTTCGGCAGAACCTATATCAAGAATAGTCCCTCTCATATTTGTGAAAAGCGGAAACTCTTTCCCACGATAGCTTTCTACTGCTTTTTCTTTCAAGAAGGGAATATAAGCGTTCTTGAAAACTATTCTCTCGCCGGAAGAAGGAAGATTAACAGCTCCGAAAAGAGCATGTCTTATCTTTGTATTATGGTCGAAAACGGCTCTCAGCTTTGCTCCTTTTTCCGAAAAGGCCAAAATAGCCGCATTGCCAAGACTAAAGTCAAGTAAGCTTTCTTCAATTTTTTTATTAAATTCTTTTTCGGAAACCTGAAATGTTTTAGGGAAGATTTTATTTGTTCCAATAATAGCGCGAAGCTCTTGGCAGAAAGAGAAAATTTCTGTCATGTTTCGCATAGGAATGTTCAAAGAAACTCTTTTAAATATTGGATGGTTGAAAGCAGGACTTTCAAGTTCCCCTACAGGCGGTGCTTGGCAATCGTCGCCACAGATTATAATCTTATTGCTTAAAGCTAAAATCTCTGCAAGCCTTGCTTTCCCTAGCTGACTTCCTTCATCAAGAATAACTAAATCCTTCCCACTCCAATCTGGAAAGTTTTTCTGAACAAGATCGAAGCCGTGGCTTTTATGCTCAAGAACATAATTCAAAGCAGCGCAGACTGTTTTAAATTCTACATTCGGCAAGTTCCCTAAGTCTTTTCTAAGAATATTAACTGCTTGATTTGTTTCTGAGATTACTAGAATATTTCTGTAAGAAGTTGTAGTTTTAATAAAATGCTTTAAGAGAAAGCTCTTGCCCATCCCGGCAGCGGCAACAAGAATAACTCCGTTTCTGTCTCTGAGTTCTGTTCTGAGGAAAGGTTCTGCAAGTTTCTGACTAGGATTGAGCATTTATAATCTTCCTGGAAGTTGCTTTAGAATCAGTCTTAATGAGCGGTCAGTATACAGGCTTTATATCAATAGGTCAAATTTTGTTTTATCGTTAAGATATTGAATATAATTTATGAATTATGTTGACATGATGGTTATTATATGATATTCGCGCGCTCATTATATATACGCCATACGGGTATATAATTCTAACGATACGATAAAGCTTGACATCAATATAAATAACTAATATAATTAGCTTGCAAGCGATAAGCGATACCTTATAAACTTTAACTTAACCTAGAGCAACTTCTATGAAAATGTCAGATACCGACTATAACTATTTACAAGAAAAACTTTCAACTCTTGTCCAGAACAAAAAAGAAAAAGTTCTAGCCCATAAAGAAGCTTTAGCTTCAGATACTAGAGTTAAAGATTTAGGTATGCGCTTTCGTTGGGATTTGCTTTGGGCCGCTAAAGTAGATTTAAATGCTATGTATGTCTACCTGAACGATTCCCATATAGATACAGCTTTAAAAGCTATAGTTAAAGAATTAGAACTTTAAAGGCTCCTCCAATGAACCTAAAAACTTACCTAAAACAAAATAAACCTTTAAAAGTAAAACAAGGAAAGTTTACTAAAGCCTATCTTTACGAAAACGAAGTAATTCTTAAAACAAATGACCCGGTGAAAGAGTGCATGGCTCTGGGTTGGTTTCCAGAAAGCAGACTCTTTCCAGAAGTAAAGTTTGAAAACTCTTTAGAAACTGAAGACGAGTTTACTGTTTACAAGATGGAAAGGTTTGAAACAGGCAGAGCTGTTAAAGCTATGCTTTGTAAGGAAGATTATGAAGGCCTTTATCTTCCGTTAAGACAAGTTTTTAAGAACTTCTTCAAAAGTAAGCAAGGAAATAATATTCAATTCCGGGAGCTTTTGGAAAAGACAAGCCTTCTTGAAGAAATTAAAGAAGACCTTCTTTGGGCTTTTGAAGCTTGTATGAACTATTCAAGTAATGTTTTCTTTGAGATAAGTCCGAGGAATATTGCTGCTAAGGATGGAAAACTGATTCTTCTTGACTGCTTTTTTATCGAGGAAGGAAGATGAAAAATGCTTTTAATACTTTAGCCTATAAAGGCTTCTATATTCAAACTTGTTTCCTTTCTTCAGGAGAATAAGAAATTAAAGTTCTCTTCGAAAGAACTTTCAAGTATTACAGATCTGTAAGAGCTGCTAAAGCAGGAATAAGTTCTTACTTAAAGAAAACCGAATTTCCTGTATATCATTACTAAAACTTGGAGAACTAAAATGAATCTAACTTCAGAACAAAGACAAAATATGAAACCTTGTAGAGTAGAGGAAGAATCTCTTAACAGTCTTTTGAATGAAACTTTTTTGCTGGAGGCTTTGGAAGATAAAGCCGATAAAGAGGGGCTTTCTTTTGAATTTAAAGCTCCTTACTTCTTTGTGAGGCTTAGCCAAAAAAGAAAACTGCGTTATTATATCTCACCAGGAAAACGTATCTCAAAGTATTTGTACTTACTAGATGCCAGAAATCTACATCTTCTTAGCCAGTACGGTAATAGATACTATAAGTATTCTAGAGAACAATTAATTTTTACCTCAACCGGATGCGAAGTTATTACAGAAAACCCTGAAGAAAACTTTTTAACCATTACTTTTTTGGAGAACTAAAATGTCTTTTAAAAACTTAACCCTTCCTTCTTTCCCCGCTCAAGAAGAAACCTTTTCCTTTACTTCAGAACAAGAAGAAATATTCTATACCTTTTCAGAACTTTATGCTTCAAGAAGTAGTAATCTTGTAGTTGACGCGCTAGCCGGGACTGGCAAAAGCTCGACCGTACTTGCTCTGGCGGAAAAGAATCCAGAAGTAAATTTCCTCATGGTCTGCTTTAATAAGAAAAATGCAGAAGAACTTACTTCGCGTTGCATGGCTTCTGGGATTTACAATCTTATTGCTAAAACTACGCATAAGATCGCTTATGACTGGTATGTTTCTTCAACAGGAAAACGTCCGGTAAACTTCATTGATGTTGCTTGGATTGAAGAAAGAATAGCTCCAAGAGTTGAGTTTGACTCCGGAAAAGTACGCTCTACTTCTTGGAATATTTTAAACTTGGTTAAAGCTTTCTGTCAAGAAGATTTCTTAACTCTTGAAGACTTTTTAAAAGCTTTCCCTGACTGGCATAAGCTTGGCGCGGCTACGATTCTAGGAACTCAACTGTTCCTCGACGAATGTTTAAACTTAAACACTGACCCAAAGAAACCGATCTCTCTTGATGGAGTTATAAAACTGTTCCAGCTTTGCCGAGTTCAGCTTTGTGACGACAAAGATACGGTTTTAATTATTGAGGAATACCAAGATATTAACGGGAATCAAGCAGGAATACTGGCAAGTCAGGAGAACTTCAAGATAGCTATCGGCGACGTGAATCAGAATATTTATTCTTGGCGTGGAGCAGGTAAATTTGTGGAAATAGTAGAACAAGAAGAATGGTTTAAACTCTTCCTTACCACAAGCTTCAGAGTTAATCCTACTGATGCAGATTTTGCGAATACTTTGCTTAAGTTAATTAATTCAGCAAATCCGGTCTTTAAAGGAGCTTCGAAGAAGAAAGAAATTCAAACCACTGCTTTCTTAAGCCGGACAAATGCTTCTGCGATTGTTAAGGCTGTAGAGCTGCTTGAAGCGAAGAAAGAATTTGCTCTAACCCTCGAGCTTAAACCTCTATGGGAAGAACTTTGGTACCTATTCAACTTGAATAAAGGAAAAACTGGAGGCAAGAAGCCGCCAGCGAGCCTTTCTTGGATAAAAACTAAGAAAGATCTTAACGAAGCTTACGAGAATCTTTCCGATATTCGCAGACTGGTAAACTTGCTTAATCTTCTTCAAGGCTGCCCTGGCGGTCTTTACAATATGCAAAAGCGGCTTGACCAGCTTGCGAAAGATACTGAAGGAAAGGCTTTACCTATTTCTATCGGCACAGTACATAAAGCCAAGGGCTTGGAATGGGATGAGGTTTTCCTTAACGAGGATATTCTTGAAGCCTTGCTTCCTCGGCAGGATGAAGAAGCTGAAGAAGAAAGTTTTAATAAGGAAGAAAAGCTCGAAGAACTGCGTCTGCTTTATGTTGCTGTAACTAGGGCTAAGGTTAAGACAAACTTGCCGGACGGCCTGGAAGATTTTATTTATTCTTTAATTTAATTTTGGAGAAAAAAATGACAACTTATATCTTACCTATAACTAAAAACTATGTTTCAAATTGGACAATTTTCGATGCAGTGCGCGAGCTTATTCAAAATGGCCTAGATGGAGAAGGGGCTTTTTCCATAACCTACTCTCTCGAAGAAGAAAAACTAACCTTGCAAAGCAAGAATACAAAACTTGAGCCTAAGAAACTTCTTCTCGGATGTTCTGAAAAAGCTTCCGGTTCCATAGGCAAGTTTGGGGAAGGTTTAAAACTAGCCCTTGTTGTTCTACTTCGCGAAGAGAAAGAGATTTTCATCTTCAATTCTAAAGACCAATGGAGACCGGCTTTTCTTTGGCATGAATTATACGATGAAGAAATACTGCATATTGAAGAGCTTTCAAACATGTCCGAAAGCCAAGATTTAACCATCTCAATTTACGGCTTCTCTCCAGAAGATTACTTAAAAGTAAAAGACCTTACTTTAATTCTCCAATCTGAAGAAGAAATAGGAAAGAAATTTTCTACCCCCTTCGGAGACATTCTTCTTGAAAGAAAAGGTAAGCTTTATGTCGGTGGGCTTTTCGTCTGCGAGACAGAGATGGAATATTCTTATAACATTAAGCCAGAGTTTTTAACTCTGGAACGGGATAGGCAAACAGTGGCTTCTTGGGAACTTAAGAGCCTGACGAAGAAGCTTTGGAAAGAAACAAAAGAATGGGCTTTAATCGCGGAAAATCTTGAAATGGCTTATGAAGACTTTGATTACTTTGAGTATGAAAATATTAAAGCTTTGCAGGAAGCTTGCAAGGAAAGATTTTACACGTCTTCTGGCTTTTCCATAGGCTTAACTTCAGTAAAAAATAAGCCCTTCCCTGTAGAAAGTACAGAAGAACTGCAAACGATCCAAAAAACTAAAGGCTTCCTTCCTGTTCTTGTAAAAAGCAAAGTTTTTCTTGCTATCCTAAAAGGAATTGAAGACTTTACTCTTGAAGTTAAGCAAACTTTAAAGCCTAGAAACTATCCAGTAAAGAGGCTTCAAGCTTTCCTGCGGAAGTATAGGGACTCTATGTCCCCAGAAGCCGTAAAGAGCCTACGCCATATTATAACTGTCTGCAAGGAAGAGAAATGGCTTCCTGAGAAAACTTTAAAGTAAAACTTTCTCCACTACTTAGGAAAACTAATTATGAAAAACTATGATTTAATGTCTTATCAGGAACTTAAAGCTGCCTTGCATACTATACAAGGAGAGCTAGGCAGAATAAAAACTTCCGACGTACTTACCAAACGCCTTCAAGAACGAAAACGAGATTTGATTTCTCAAATAGAAACTATACAGGGTTTAATAGTTTTAGCCAAGCAAGATGAAAAAACCTGTAAAGAGCTTTCTTTTAAGATAACAGAAGAGATTCTTAAAGCTTATGGGGTATATTCAAGCAGACTTCATGAGGATATAGCGACTAGACTAATCGCTAGAAATGTAGATATTTTCTTCCCAAAAGAAGCTTCTCCAGAGACTTTTACCTTAGCTAGAATTAAAAGTCTTTATGTTTTTAGAAAATGGCTTAGGTATAAATTAGAACTTCTAGCTATAAGAGCAGGAAATAAGTAAGAATTTCTAGGTTTTAAGCGGAGAGAACAATCTCTCCGCTTCCCCTTTCCTCAAAGCTTCCCATCACTTTTTAAAATGCTTAAAATCCCTTTAACCTTTCCAATCTCCCTTGCATAAAGTTCCTTGAACTGTTCTTTTCCGGTAAAGAGGCTGTAAGAAATAGCATTAATATTTGACTTGTATTCATCAAGCCAATCGAGGTTAAAGACCTCTGGCGTTAAGTCCATAACTTCTTCCCTAGTCAAAGCAGAAGGCTTCTTTAAAATAAGTAAGTAGTAGACTATATTTGGGGCAGAGAAGTTTCTCTCTCCGTTCTTCTTAGCCCTGCCATCAGTTAGAGCATAGTTTCCTGCTTTAACTTTATGAAAAACCTTATCTGCTTGCTCAAAGAGAGAGTTCAAGCCAGTAACTGTAGGCGATAGCACTTTTAAGTTATTGAATACTTGTTTTAGTCCGAGAAGAATTAAAGTCCCTAAGACATGTCTATTATAGTGAGTATCTGCTAAGCCTGTAGGCAGGGAATACTTCCTGAAGTCAGAAGAGATATTAGATATTATAGACAAGGAAGCTATAAGTTGTTTGTTATCATCTATAGTTAGTTCGCTTTTGAAGCGAGAAATGCCAAGTAAGCGGGCCATGTTTGTTCCTTATTTATTAAGATTTTTAAGAGGGAATTGTTTTTAGTTAAAGCAATGGTACAGGAAGCAAGGAAAGAAGTCAAGCCCTCCCCCTCCCCCTCCCTCCCTCCCCAAAAAATCAACCAAAATTCCTGACGATCCATTACTATAGAGTATGCAAGCCTACTCTCCCTCCCTTCCCCTGCTTCAGCAGCCCCAAAC
>Ga0172380_10003439_pt1 | contig 21710 bp, 19 predicted proteins | sample Leawe162metaG_FD_119747 | JGI IMG/M metagenome (GOLD analysis project Ga0172380, IMG submission 119747) | Leachate microbial communities from a municipal landfill in Southern Ontario, Canada - Leachate well 162 metaG | ecosystem: Engineered > Solid waste > Landfill > Unclassified | place...
AGTTACTTCATCAATTGGAATACCGTCATAAGCCATGATAACTGCAGCCAGGGATCCATCGACGCTTTGGACAATTGTGTTCAGTGAATCTCTTAGCGACATGATTTAATCCTCCTGATATTTTCAAGCCACCTGTCAAGCGTAGAAAGCGCATTATCCGCAACCCCTTGCGGAGTTACCGTAGAAGCAGTACTCTCGCATACGGAGGAATCTGCAGAGGGTAGTCGGGTTTCAAGCGCAGGCATGACAACAGGCTCCGGCAGCACCACCGTCCCGGAAACCTGATACAACTCTTCATCCGGCATACCGAATTCAGACTCGTCCGCAGCTTCATCAACAGAGTCATCAACGTATGAAACAGACGCTGATGCTCCTGATTGCAGCGCCTCGAGTTCGGCTAAACGCTCGGCAGTAACTCGATCCTCCGGATTATCCACCAGAATAGCACGATATATTTCAAGCGCTTTATGAATAAAACCCTGCGATACATACAGTTCAGCAAGAGTTCCGGTTGAAAGAGGATCGTGATGCTGGGGTACCAAAACATCCAATTCAGGTGGAGTCTCCTGGTACTGGAATCCTGATTCGGGTTGTTCTTCTTCCACGACATCAAGTTCTTCGAGTATTTCAAGATCTTCAATGATCTCATCTTCATCTTCAACCGGTTCAAATGCGGATTCAGTACCTCTCGACGACCGTTCAAGAGATTCAAGTTCGATACGGCACTCTGCATCGTCCGGAGCAAACTCAAGTGCTGTCCGGAATGTCTGGCAAGCGGCTTCCTGGTTGCCGGCTTCAGAATAGAGACGACCCAACAGTTTTTGAGATGGAACATCTTCGGGAACCGCCTCGGTAACCAGTTTTAAGGCGGTCAGAGCCTCATCGTTCAGCCCCTTGGCATGACAGGCAAGAGAAAGAACTCGTTGACCGGACAGGTAGCCGGGATGTTTCAGAACGCCCTGCCGCGCAACATGAAGAGCATCATCGATCAGCCCTACCTTGAGGTAAACATCCGCTAGCCGGGCGAAGCAAAACGAGTCCGGTGAGTTGGAAAGCTGTTCTTCAAGGTGTTTAATGTCCGTCCAGAATGAAGCTGAATCCTGCATGGTCATGCTGCCTCCAGCCCGCTCAGTATGAGCAGCTCATCGGGAGTATGGTGCGACATGGCGTACATGCCGATGCCCTGATTACAAATAAAGGTAATACTGCCGCCCTTGGATTTTTTGTCAGCAGCAACGGCGCTTAACAATTGATGACGGTCATAGTGAGGAATTTCAACCGGCAACCCGCACTTGGCAATAAGAGCGATGATCCTTGAATAGTCCTCCTGGCTGCAAAGACCTTGGGCAGCCGAAACTCTTGCTGACAGCACCATCCCGATTGCGACAGCCTCTCCATGCACCATGCCGCGATAACCGGAGAGAGCTTCAAAAGCGTGTCCGAGAGTGTGGCCGTAATTCAAAATAGCTCGCAAACCGGATTCCTTCTCGTCCTGCTCTACCACCTGTGCCTTTAATTGGCAGGATCGAAGAATAATTTTTATAAGAACATCCAGATCCATCGCCAGAATTGCATCACTATGTGCCTCTATGAATTCAAAAAACGGGAGATCAATCGCCACCCCGTATTTAACGACCTCTGCAAGTCCGGCACGGAATTGCCGCTGATCCAGAGTAGTCAACGTAGTAACATCTATTAAAACCAGGCGAGGCTGATAAAAGGCACCGATCAGATTTTTCCCCTTGGGGTGATCTATACCGGTCTTGCCACCGACACTGCTGTCAACCTGAGCTAAAAGTGTGGTTGGTACCTGAACGAAAGGGATGCCGCGCATCCACGTTGCGGCAGCAAAGCCAGCCATATCACCAACGACACCACCTCCAAGTGCGACCACAAAAGATCCGCGATCAACACCTGCAGCAAGAAGATCATCATAGATCTGATTCAAGGTTGTGCTGTTCTTATATTCCTCGCCATCAGGCATTTGTATCTGGGCAACAGAGTAACCGGCATTTACCAGAGACTCCCGAACAACGGTGCCATACAAGGCAGCAACAGTCGGGTTTGAAATTACCGCAGCCATGCCCTTTAGCCCGACGGCTCGACAACGCTGCCCGAGAGAAACAAGGGCACCGCGTTCAATGACAATATCATAACTGTTAGCACCCAGATTTACCGACAACACACTCACGCGGAAAGCCCCTTAAACTGCACAAAATCTTTATCGCGACATCTTCCACAGATTGCTCGTCCGTGTCAATTCTAATATCTGCGTCAGATAAAATTGTTCGCAATCACCCGCCAGCGTTATTACGCGTTTAGCGGCAACCCCACTAGTCTGTAGACATCGTTCGCACCCGTCAACATTAACAGCTTTCACACGCTGCGAATCTGCTCAAGGTAACTTTCCAGGTTTCTCCGGATTTCAATGATCGAGTCGCCACCGAATTTTTCCAGTAAAGCATTGGCTATTTCAATCGCCACGACCGCTTCAGCCACCACCAGAGCGGCCGGCACAGCACAGGTGTCCGAGCGTTCAACGGTTGCCTCGAAAGGTTCATGCGTACGAATATCAACCGAGCGGAGTGGTGAATAGAGAGTAGGAATCGGTTTCATGGCAGCCCGCACGACAATCGGTTCGCCATTTGACATTCCTCCTTCAATACCACCTGCATTATTGCTGTTTCGTCGATAGCCATTCTGGTAATATATTTCGTCATGTACCCGAGACCCCGGTCTGCGGGCAGCATCAAAACCGATGCCGACCTCAACCCCCTTGATAGCCTGAACACTCATCAGCGCCATGGCAAGCCGCGCATCCAGCTTGCGATCCCACTGCACATAGCTTCCCAATCCGGGAGGAACACCGATCACCTGAACTTCAACAACTCCCCCCAATGTATCTCCTCCGGATTTGGCTGCGTCGATAGCCCGCTTCATGTCAAGTTCCGCTGACTGGTCACAACAAAACGTTTCTGAGACATCAGCCCGCTGCCACAAATCTTCCAGCGGCTCAACCGGAGTTTTGGCGCAAATACCACCAAGTTCCGCCACAAAACCACCAACCTTAATGCCGAATTCTGCCAGAAGAGCCTTCGCAACGCCTCCAACGGCAACTCGAATCGCTGTTTCACGGGCACTGGAGCGCTCAAGTACGTTACGAACATCATTCAGGTTGTACTTCATAACACCGGTAAGATCGGCATGTCCGGGACGCGGCCGTGTCACTGCGCTGGAATCGTCGCGATGCTCCGGAAGCGGCGACATTTTCTCGGACCAGTTTTCCCAATCGCGGTTCATCACCACCAGGGTAACCGGAGATCCGATTGACTCTCCCCAGCGCACTCCGGAAAGCAGTTGAGCGGTATCCTTCTCTATTTTCATCCGGTCACCACGGCCATACCCCTGCTGACGCCGAGACAGATCATGATTCAGGGCATCAACAGAGAGATGAATCCCTGCCGGAAGCCCTTCAATTATTGCACTCAACTGAGGTCCGTGCGATTCACCGGCCGTCAGGTAACGAAATATACTCACAAAAAAACCTCCGCAGATGATTCAAAGCGGAGGCAAAGTAGCATTTATGATGCGATTTCGGCAAGATAAAAGAGGTCACATCAATAGTACTCCTCCTGGTATACTGGCACTTCATCCAGAAAACCTTCGTGCAATCCGGCATGTTTAAGAGCCATGTCCGCATCTGCAATCAACCGCTCGCGGTCCTTTGGATAGCTGCCGGTCAGGTCGAGGAAATTTGAAACATGGTTCGAGCGGAGAATCGTTTTAGCGGGATGCAGATGCTGCAACATTTCTCGAGCCTCCACCATCAGTTCACGGCGGGTACATTGCTGAAGAGTGCGGACAAACTCATCATTATGGCGGAGAAACATCGTCAACAGCGAGAAGTATTCAGGATTTACCCGGTTGACCCACTCTGCGGTAGCGCGAGCATGCTGCAGGCTTCGCCCGAGACCAGCCAAACCGAGAATTGCCGTTACCGAAAGTTTCATTCCGGACTCACGAGCCTTAAGCGCAAGTTCTGCCATTTGCACGGAGTCAAAACCTTTATTGATAGCATGGAGCGTATCGTCATCACCAGACTCAAGACCGAAGTAGAGAATCTTCAAACGCTTGGCACGTAACAGAGTCAACTGCTCAGCACTTTTGGTCGTCAGGCTATTGGGTGAAGCGTAGGAAGAAACCCGCGTCAAGCCGGGAAAAGTGGCCGTCAAGGCATCAAGAATGGTGCAGAGAGCATCGTACGGATAAACCAATGCATCGCCATCTGCCAGAAAAACCCGGTCGATGCGGTGACGGTAACCTGCATGAATATCGGCAATTTCCGTCAAAATATCCTGTACCGGCCGAATATGAAAGTTTTTCCCCTTATACATTCCGCAAAAGCGGCATTGATTCTGGGAGCATCCGACAGTTATCTGGAAAATCAGGCTGCGTGCTTCACTGGGGGGGCGAAACAATGGTTCGATGTAGCGCGGCATGGCCATATGTCCATAATTCAGAATTTGATGTGCAGTCCGATTCCGAGGGATTGCGGAGTTGTTCTGGTATCGCCTCGTTGCTGTTCAGGTGAGACAGTAAGATATTTATAGTCAAGTTTCAACGTAAGATTATCACCTAAGAGATAGCTGAATCCAAACTGGGCAGCCAATCCGGTTCTTAGCCTCGTCATGTCTCCCGTTCTCGTATCCGGTTGATATGTGTACGCCAGGCCGGTACCCATATACGGCATGAAATCCTTCGCAATTTGGAAGCCGTATCTCGCGGTTACAATGCCCGGTTCCGGGGCTTTGACATCGGCAGGGGCAGAAGTAAGCCTCCCCCCCCCAAGTGAAAATTGCCGGAACAACTCATCGGCAAATGAAATAGATGTACACAAGAGTAGTGCAAAAGAAAGAAGCAGTGGTGCTGCAATGTTATTGTGTAGTTGCTTCATTTTGAGAGAAAAAACACCTCTTAAATGATCAGCGTCTATATTCAGGATGGTTGCGACGATCTGGCCTGAGTGCGCTCATGAAGTATTCGTGCGTAGTCTATCTCACGCATAACCCCCTTCACATCCGCCGGATTATCGTTCTGCTCAAAGAGTCCGGTCAGTTCTGTGGCTGGACTTAGCTTGCCGCTCGCATACAGCTTCCAGATTTCCCTTCCGTAGTCGGTAGATAACAATTCTGGAGCAAAGCGGCCAAAATAGGCAGTAATGTTTTCCACATCACGCTCAAACATGCTGCGAGCATTGTTGTTGCCTGCGGCGTTGACTGCTTGCGGCAGATCTATAATCACCATACCGTCACGACCGACAAGAACATTGTACTCAGAAAGGTCGCCATGAATAATTCCGGCACACAACATAAGAACAATATTATTTATCAACTCACGATGGTATTCACGGGCCTTCGTAGCCGTCAAACGAAGGTCATTGAGCCGCGGAGCCGCACTACCATCAGCTTCAACCACAAATTCCATCAACAGAATCCCATCAGAATAGTCGTAAACCCGCGGAACTCTAACACCCGCCTCCGCCAACGTTCTTAGAGCTTCAACCTCGGCATTTTTCCAAGCCTCTTCAGCTTCCTTTCTACCGTATCTGGAATTCTTCTGCATGGCCCGAGCCTGACGACTGTTACGCCCTTTGCGTCCCTCCTGATACTGAGCCAACTGGCTGAAACTACGTGTGCGAGCCTCTTTGTACACCTTGGCGCAACAAAGCACTCCCTTTGACTGAACGACATACACGTCAGCCTCCTTACCACTCATCAGCCGGGATACTACCTCATCCACAAGACCATTACGGACTAGATTCTCAAAACATTCAGGAGTTTTCATATATGAACGGCTGTTACTGGAACGCACTTGAAATGATACATTACAATTCCTTTATGTAGTGTCGCTATGGTATACTTGGTAATCTGTCATTATCTCTTTGTATAGTATCATTACTACACCGATAACGGCAAGACAGATAACCATATCAAAACACAAAAGGCCCGGTGTCCACACACCGGGCCTTTTGTGTTACGTCTAATCACATATCGATTTTCAAGCGCTGGCAGCCAGAGCCTTTTCGAAACCGATACTGAATGCCTTCTTGTTCAGTTCAATAAATGCCTCTGGAACACTTGAAAGCACCGCTTTTTCTGCATTTTCACGACTTACCTGACCGGTCAAAGCAACCATTGCTCCCAAAGCAACAATGTTGGCAACAATCTCACGGCCGACATCGCTTTTGGCGGTATTGATGATTGGGAAAGATACAATTTTGAAATTCCCTTTCGGGAGTGTTTTCACGAGATCCGAATCAATCAGCAGAACGCCGCCGTCCTTAAGATCGTGAGAATATTTGTCGCACGCTTCCTGAGTCATGGCCAACAACGCATCTACTGTGGTTGCTTTCGGGTAGTCAATCGTTTCGTCGGAGATGATAACTTCCGATTTCGATGCACCACCGCGGGCTTCAGGCCCGTAGCTTTGCGATTGAACTGCTTGTTTTCCTTCATAGATTGAAGCAGCTTTTGCCATGATGATCCCGGCGGTGATCAGACCCTGTCCACCAGCTCCGGAAAATCTGAGTTCATATCTTGACATGAATATATCGCTCCTTTTCCTGTAATTGTTACTTGGCAGCCTTAGAACGCTCGATAACTTTTGCGTACTCGGCAGTATATTCGGACTTGGTTTCGTCCTTGTAGAGAACACCAGTCAGAACCTTGCCCTGAAGTTGCTCCGCAGTCATTTTCTCGGCAGCCTTAACCGGTACGGCAATGTCTTTCAAACGATTCATCATCTCGATGACCGACTTGAACTTATTGCGACGACCGTAGGTGGTTGGGCAGTCATCAAGAATTTCAACAACCGAGAACCCTTTGTGCTGAATCGCTTCAACGATCAGCTTGTCGATCTGGTTGGCGTGGAATGCGGTACCACGGGCAACAAAAGTTGCGCCGGCGCCAATGGCAAGCTTGGCAATATCAAAGCCTGGATCCGGGTTGCCATAAGGAGTCGTCGATGCCTTGGCTCCTGTCGGAGTACAGGGCGAGAACTGTCCACCGGTCATGCCGTAAATGTTGTTATTGAGAATGATGTACGTCATGTCGATGTTGCGGCGGCATGCGTGGATGAAGTGGTTACCGCCGATTGCGGTGCCGTCGCCGTCGCCGCCAACCAGGATAACATTCATTTCAGGCTTGGCCATTTTAACGCCGGTTGCAAAAGCCGCGGCACGACCATGAGCGGTGTGCAGTGTGCAGCAATCAATGTAGCCGGGAAGACGTGAAGCGCAGCCGATACCGGATACAACTGCAGTTTCTTCTTTTTTCAGATTCAATGTTTCCATTGCACGGATCATCCCCTTCATGATGATGCCGTGGCCACACCCTGGACACCAGATGTGAGGGAGTTTGCCGGGACGAAGCCATTTTTCGTAATTAAAAGCCATGGTTACTTAACCTCCTTAATCTTCGCGAGGATCTGGTCCGGATTGATCGGTTCACCGTCAACACGATTAATGCCGACTACCGGAGCTTTTCCCTGTACGTTACGCTCAATTTCAAGTGAGCACATTCCGAGGTTCATTTCCGGAACGATAAAGGCTTTGGCTTTTTGTGCCAGCGCTTTGATCTGTTTATCCGGGAATGGCCAGAAAGTTTTAATGCGGAACATGCCGGCCTTGATGCCCTGCTCGCGGGCAGCATTAACAGCATAGCGCGCTGAACGGGATGTAGAGCCATACGCAACAACAACAACTTCGGCGTCTTCCAGCAGGTACTCTTCAAAGGTGACGATGTCATCAATATTGGCATCTACCTTACGAACCTGACGTTCTTCTTCAGCCTGAACAACATCGGCCTTGGTAGTCGGGAAACCGTCCTGCATTTTGTTGAGACCGGTAACATGGAACTTGTAGCCGGAACCGAAAGCGGCCAACGGAGGTACATCACCAAAGCTGGTGTCGTACGGTTTGTACTGATCAGGCGAAACGGTCGGAGTTTTACGGCCAACAACTTCAATTTCACCCTGTTCAGGGAAAACAACGCGCTCACGCATATGCGCAACGATCTCGTCCGGCATAACCATAACCGGTGTACGATATTTTTCGGCCAAGTTAAAGGCACGAATCATTTCTTCGTATGTTTCCTGTACGGAAGCAGGTGTCAGGCAGATGGCCGGATGGTCACCGTGTGTGCCCCACTTGGCGCACATAACGTCAGACTGGCTCGGACCGGTAGGCATACCGGTGGAAGGGCCGCCACGCATAACGTTGTAGATAACGCAAGGGATCTCGGCAATGCAGCCGTAGCCGATGAGTTCCTGTTTGAGAGAAAGACCGGGGCCGGATGTTGAAGTCAATACCTTGGCTCCAGCCAGTGCTGCGCCCAGGATTGCGGCCATGGCACCAATTTCGTCTTCCATCTGAATAAACTTGCCGCCGATTTTCGGTAACTCGGCTGACATGACCTCGGCAACCTCGGTCGAAGGGGTGATCGGATAACCTGCAAAAAAGTTGCAACCGGCGTAGAGTGCGCCGTAGGTTGCAGCTTCGTTACCCTGAAGAAACGCTACTTTTTTGGACACTGTTCATTCCTCCTGTGGATTTATTCAGTAATAACTTTAATGGCGAAGTCGGGACAACGCAATTCGCACTGCATACATTTGATACATGCCTCAAGGTTCTTAACAGAGGCGTAAAATCCTTTCATCTCGAGTACATCCTTCGGACAGAACTCGACACAAATATGACACCCTTTACAGTACTTCTCAATAATCTCGATTGTTGGTAATTTTTTTTCCATCTTAGAAATGCTCCTTTTCCCGTATTAAAAGGTGGTAAATACAGGCTCAAAATGTAGCAAAAGAAGGGCGGAAAACTTCCACCCTTCTTTCAACTACTTCCAGAGGCCTGGAATCAAATACTACTTCATACTGCCAACCAGTTCCTTAACAGCAGCAACTGATTTGTCCATCATGGCCTGCTCGGTAGCATCCAGTTTGAACTGGATGATTTTTTCAACACCTTTCTCGCCCAGTACGGCAGGTACGCCGACGTAGAAACCATTGACGCCGAACTCGCCCTGCAGGTAGCAACAGGTAGGAAGAACACGTTTCTGGTCTTTGAGAATGGATTCTGCCATAGAAATAGCAGAAGAAGCCGGTGAGTAGAATGCAGAACCGGTTTTCAGCAGAGCAACAACTTCGCCGCCGGCACCACGGGTACGCTTAACCATGGCTTCCATAACTTCCTTGCCTTTTTCTGCGCCGTATTTCTGCTCAAGAAGTTCGGTAACAGGAATACCGTTAACGCTTGCATAACGGACCAGAGGCACCATATCGTCACCGTGGCCGCCAAGAGTCATTGCTGTAACGTCTTTTACCGACACACCCAATTCCCAGGCGATAAAGCTGGCAAAACGAGCAGAGTCAAGTACACCGGCCTGGCCGATAACACGGTTGTAAGGGAATCCGGTAATTTTTTGGCAGAGGGTAACCATTGCATCAAGCGGATTGGAGATGACGATAATGATTGAGTCAGGAGCATAGGCTTTGATACCTTCAGCAACCGAAGTCATGATCTTTGAGTTGACTTCGATCAGGTCATCACGGCTCATACCAGGCTTGCGAGGGAGTCCAGCGGTAACGATGACAACATCGGAACCTTTGATGTCTTCGTAGCTGTTGGTACCTTTCAAGTTTACATCGTAACGATCTACCGGACCAACTTCAGCAATATCAAGCATCTTGCCCTGAGGAAGACCTTCGACAATGTCAAAAAGGACAACATCACAGAGTTCACGCAATGCACAAAGCTGAGCGAGAACGCCACCAATCTGTCCGCCACCGATAAGCGAAATCTTTTTACGAGCCATACTGTTTACCTCCTCTTTTGTTTTTGTAAAATAAGGCAGGGAGTTTGTATCCCAGCCCCTGCTAACTGCAACGTAACTACATATTCTCTATCAGAGCATCAGCAAAGCCCGAGCAGGATAACAATGTTGCGCCCTGCATCATCCGTTCAAAATCGTATGTTACCCGTTTCTGGCCGATCGTTCTGTCAAGCGTTTTGACGATCAGATCCGCCGCTTCCTGCCACCCCAGATATTCAAGCATCATAACACCTGAAAGTATGACTGAACCGGGATTCACCTTGTCAAGATTAGCATACTTGGGAGCAGTGCCATGAGTAGCCTCAAAAATGGCATGTCCGGTCACATAGTTTATATTGGCTCCCGGCGCGATGCCGATTCCACCAACCTGCGCCGCCAAAGCGTCCGAGAGAAGGTCGCCTTCAAGGTTCATGGCTGCAACGACATCAAACTCCTTGGCACGGGTAAGAACCTGCTGAAAAGTGATGTCAGCGATGGTATCCTTTATCAGCAGAAGCTTCTTCAACTGGCCATTTCCGTGAGTAGGCAACAGCGTAAGAGCAGATTCAACCTCGGTACGAATATCATTCTGCTGCTGAGGCGACATCATATCATAGCCAGGATCAATCATTCGCGCATTTTCTTCAACAGAAAGGGACGGATAGCGATCCTGATTGTTTATTATCCAGGATTCCCGTTCAGTAACAACCCGGGAACGGAACTCGGAAATTGCCAACGCATAACCCCAATCCTTGAACGCCCCCTCGGTGAACTTCATGATATTACCCTTGTGAACTATTGTCACAGACTTGCGTTTGTGATCAAGGGCATATTGAATAGCTGCTCGGATCAAACGTTCCGAACCGTCACGTGACACAGGTTTAATGCCTATGGAAGAGCTTTCAGGAAAGCGAATCTTGCTGACACCCATCTCCTCTATCAGAAAGCGTATGACCTTATCACATTCAACTGTACCGGTCATCCATTCGATACCGGTATATATGTCTTCACAGTTCTCGCGGAAGATCACCATATCAACATCTTCCGGCTTTTTAACCGGCGTGGGGACTCCCTGAAAATATCTGATCGGACGAAGACACGTGTACAGGTCTAGCATCTGACGAAGTGCGACATTCAGCGAACGGATACCGCCACCAATCGGGGTTGTGAGCGGCCCTTTGATTCCAACCAGAAACTCTTTGAATGCCTGCACGGTCTCATCGGGAAGCCAGGCCTTATCACCCATCTCATTACGAAACCGGTTAAAAGGTTTTTCACCGGCAAACACTTCCATCCAACTGATCTTCTTCGTGCCGCCGTAGGCTTTCCCCACGGCGGCATCAAAGACACGGACCGAAGCTTTCCAGATATCAACACCCGTACCGTCACCTTCAATATAGGGAATGATCGGGTTGTTCGGCACCTTCAGCATGCCGTCAATCCCCATGGTGATCTTTTCCCCAGCGGGGACTGTAACGTATGTATATTCCATCTAGATCACTTCGATATTACATAAAGTTTTAAAAGAGCTTAGAGCCGCTAACCTGTTAAGCGATAGCGTCGATTATAGCGTTCAATGTAGCACTTGGACGCATTGCCTTCTCAGTCTTTACCGGATCAGGAAGATAATAGCCACCCATATCAACCGGTTTGCCTTGTGCTCCGATCAACTCTTCATTGATCTTTGTCTCGTTTTCCTGAAGCTGCTTGGCTACCTTGGCAAAACGTGCCTGCAGATCCTTGTCCCTGGTCTGCTCTGCAAGAGCCTCGGCCCAATACATTGCAAGGTAGAAGTGGCTGCCACGGTTGTCTATCTGACCAACCTTACGAGCCGGGTTCTTGTTGTTATCGAGGAACTTGGTGTTGGCCTGATCAAGAGTGTCAGCAAGAAGCTGAGCTTTTTCATTTTTAAAGGTAGCTGCCAAATGCTCCAGCGATACTGCCAGCGCCAGGAATTCGCCGAGTGAGTCCCAACGAAGATACCCTTCCTGAACAAACTGCTGAACGTGTTTAGGTGCCGAGCCGCCTGCACCTGTCTCGAACAGTCCGCCGCCAGCCAGAAGAGGCACGATTGACAGCATCTTTGAACTGGTACCCAGCTCTAAGATCGGGAACAGGTCAGTGATATAATCCCTCAAGGCATTTCCGGTTACGGAAATTGTGTCTTTGCCGTCTTTGGCCCTTGGCAGCGTGAAGCGCATTGCTTCCACGGGAGACATGATATGAATTTCCAGACCATTCGTATCGTAATCTTTCAGGTACTGATTCACTTTCAGAATCATCTGTGCATCATGTGCCCTGTTTTTATCCAGCCAGAACACTGCAGGTGCTCCGGTTGCGCGTGCCCTGTTTACTGCAAGTTTGACCCAGTCCTGAATCGGCAGATCTTTTGCCTGACAACCACGCCAGATATCGCCTTCTTCCACGGTGTGCTGGAACAGCACCTCTCCCGCAGCATCAACGACACGCACCGTGCCATTTCCCGGAACCTTGAAGGTCTTGTCGTGTGAACCATACTCCTCAGCTTTTTGTGCCATGAGGCCGACGTTGGAGGTGCAACCCATGGTAGAGGGATCGAACGCACCGTTTTTCTGACAGAAAGCGATGCACTCCTGATACCATTCGGAATAGCATGTGTCGGGAATCACGCACTTGGTATCGTGCAGTTGTCCGTCCGGCCCCCACATCATCCCCGAGTCACGAACTACAACGGGCATGGATGCGTCGATGATGATATCGTTACTTGCATGAAGATTGGTGATTCCCTTGGCAGAGTCAACCATCGCCAGTTCAGGTCTTTTCTTGTAAACTGCCTGGATATCCGCTTCAATTTCTGCCTGTTTGTCCGCAGGCAATTTCTTGATTTTCAGGTAAAGGTCACCCATACCAAGATCCGGATTGACACCCAGCTCTTTAAAAGTAGCCGCGTGCTTTTCAAAAACATCCTGGTAGAAGACGGAGACGAAATGACCGAACATGATCGGATCGGATATTTTCATCATTGTGGCTTTGAGGTGTACTGAGAACAATACTCCTTTTGCCTTTGCGTCATCGATCTGCTCGGCAATGAATTTGCGCAGAGCACGAACATTCATAAATGCCCCATCAAGCACTTCGCCTTCCAAAAGAGGCAGTTTTTCTTTTAGAACGGTTACTTTTCCGGCTTGATCAACAAACTCGATCTTTACGTTGCCGGCTTTTTCCATGGTCACAGATTTTTCACTATGGTAAAAATCTCCAGCTGTCATATGCGATACATGAGTCTTCGATTCCGGGCTCCAGGCGCCCAGCTTGACCGGATGTTTTTTTGCGTATTCTTTTACCGCTTTCGCCACTCGCCTATCGGAGTTTCCTTCCCTCAGCACAGGATTTACGGCACTGCCCAAACATTTGGCATACTGTGCATGAAGTGCTTTTTCAGCTTCGGTTTTCGGCTCTTCCGGATAGTCAGGAAGTTTATAGCCCTTTTCCTGTAGTTCCTTGATAGCAGCCTTCAACTGCGGGATTGAAGCGCTGACATTGGGCAACTTGATGATGTTGGCTTCTGGTTTTTGTGTAAGCTCACCCAGCTCAGCCAGGTAATCAGGCATTCTCTGACTCTCCGTCAGATAATCCGAAAAGTTGGCGATAATTCTTCCTGCAACGGAGATATCCCTCGTTTCAACGACAACGCCAGCAGCCTTTGTGAATGCATTTACGATAGGGAGCAAAGAGTACGTTGCCAGAGCGGGTGCTTCATCGATTTTCGACCAAATAATTTTTTGTGTTGTCATGATCTCTCCTTAGTTTTTATACACAGAGCCAAAGCCCTATGAAAACGTACTGTGATCTGCGACAGTAACAACTGATGCGGAAATTCGTCGTTGAAACAACCGGCATTTGAACGGAACGCCATACAAGACATCGACGTTGTTTTTTTGATAAAACTATAAGTTATAACGATGCGTTACAGCCAGGGTAAAAATCTTGTATACAGTATACAAAACCCGTTTGGCTGTCAAGGAAAAACGTTTTACGGCAACGGGTTATGGCAATTGGATACTCAGCGCATATCAGTTGTTTTTGTTGGAATAGCGACGCGCCTCAACAGCTTCGTCGCGGCTGAAATTGCGAGGTATGACGAAAACCTGTCCGGGCCAGAGCCGCTTAGGGTCACGGATCTGGTCACGATTAGCCCGATAAATAATCGGCCAGAGTGTTGAATCGTTATAAATCTCTATTCGTGCGGAAATTTGTGGCAATGTTTCGCCACGCCGGACTGTATATGAAGTAGGTTGTGATGGCGGGGATTCTTTGTATTTTTTCTGTTCTGATTGAGCTGCCTCGGCAAATTTGCTCGACTGCTGGGCTCTCATTCGAATCTCTGCCTCTGCTGCGGCTCGCATCAACTGCTCTTCTTCAGCCTTCGCAGCCAGCTCGGCTATACGCAACTGTTTTTCAGCGGCAAGTCGTTTTTTGGTGAGCAGAATTTCTGATTTCAGCAACTCTGCTTTCTGAAATGCCAGCCGGTAATACACATCCGCACCCTTGTCATCTTCTCGGACATGATAGAGCGCTTCACCATGTTCAAACGTCTCCAGCAGGCTCCTGTACTCCTGAGGAAAGAACACCGGAGCTTCCCGCCTTCCCAGTTCCTCAACCAGAGGAGCAGTCTTGCTCCTCCAGGTAGGAACCGATGTCGAACATGCCGCCAGGAATGCACTTACCATCAATATGCAAGCAGCCTGACGGCACAGGGATATCACGTTATGCTTGCTTTTCGGCCAGACGAATACCCAGTTCACGGAGTTGTTTCGTGTCAACCGGCGATGGGGCCTCGGACATCATGCAGGTGCCCTTCTGGGTTTTTGGGAACGCGATAACGTCACGGATCGAATCACTGCCGGTCAGCAGCATTATCAACCGGTCCATTCCGAATGCGATTCCGCCATGCGGCGGGGTGCCAAACTCGAGAGCATCCAGCAGAAAACCGAACTTGCTGCGGGCATCTTCAACAGACATTCCCAGCAGCTTGAACATCAAGGATTGAACGTGTTCCTGATGAATCCTGATGGAACCTCCGCCGATCTCGTTACCATTCAACACAAGGTCGTACGCCTTAGCGCGGCAGCGTCCCGGGTCGGACTCAATAAATTCCAGATCCTCATCCATTGGCGCGGTAAAGGGGTGGTGCACAGCACACCACCGCTTGTCTTCCTCATCCCACTCCAGCAGCGGAAACTCGGTTATCCATACAAAGCGATAATCATCCTTGCTGGTCAACTTGAGGAGGTTTGCCAGATGATTACGCAGTTTACCGAGCGAATCATTGACAACCTTGGGCTTGTCGGCCACGAAGAAAAGCAGATCCCCCTCTTCGGCTCCGAATGAGCTGTTCATTGTTGCAATCTCTTCAGCAGTGAAGAACTTGGCAATCGGAGAATGCCACTCACCATTTTCTATCTTTACGTAGGCCAGTCCCTTGGCGCCGTATATTTTGACGAACTCCGTCAAATCATCGATATCTTTGCGGGAGAACTTCGCACATCCTTTGGCGTTGATACCCTTGATGATCCCCCCTTTGGAGGCAACATCAGCAAATACTTTAAAGCCTGAGGCTTTGACAATGTCGGTCAGATCGCAGAGTTCCATACCGAAACGGAGGTCAGGATTATCAAGACCGAAACGGCGAATCGCCTCCGCATACGTAAGGCGTTCCACCGGAAGCTGAACCGTGACACCCTTTGCTTCAGTAAATACCCGGGCAATCAGACCCTCCATGACAGTTATGATGTCTTCCTGATCAATAAAGGACATTTCGCAGTCAATTTGAGTGAACTCCGGCTGGCGATCTGCACGCAGATCTTCATCACGGAAGCAGCGGACCACCTGGAAATACTTGTCAAACCCGGAAATCATCAGGATCTGCTTAAAGATCTGTGGAGACTGGGGTAGCGCATAAAACTGCCCCTGATTAATGCGTGACGGCACCAGAAAGTCACGGGCTCCTTCAGGAGTTGATTTGGTCAAAAAAGGAGTTTCAAGTTCGATAAACCCTTTATCGGTAAGATATGAACGGGTCAGTTGAGCAACCTGCGAACGCAGGATCAGGTTATATTGCAGCTGGGGGCGACGAAGATCAAGATAGCGATACTTAAGCCGGATGTTTTCATTGATGTCGCTATGCTCGTCGAGCATGAACGGCAGGGGCTTGGAGCGATTAAGCAGTTTACACTCAAGCACCTGGATTTCAACTTCACCAGTCTTCATGTTCGGGTTGACAGTGCCTTCCGGACGCGGGATAACTTTCCCTCTGACCGCCAGCACGAATTCGCTGCGAACCGATTCGGCAACTGCATGCCCGGCCGGGTTAACTTCCGGATCGAATACAATCTGGGCTATCCCCTCACGATCGCGCAAGTCGATAAAGATCAGGCCGCCATGGTCGCGGCGACGCAGCGCCCACCCCATCAATATGACTTCGCTGCCAATGTCTGCAGCCTTCAGGTCGCCGCAGTAATGTGTCCGCTTCCAGTTGCCAAGAAAATCCATAATAACCCCCAATCCTTATCTAATATATTAGTTAATCAGTCTTCCGATATTCCCGAACCGCGGTCTGAGTTTGTCACGATCCCATGACCAGTATTTGATGAACGCCAACCCCTTGATCTGATCCCGCCGGACAAACTTCCAGAACCGGCTGTCGTAGGAACGGTCACGGTTGTCGCCCATAACAAAATATGAATCCGCCGGCACGGTAATCGGGCCAAAGGTATCGCGCGGATTCATCTCTTTGGGAATGATGTCTTTTTCTTTATGAACCTCATGCGGATTATCGTACGGCTTGCCATTGACATACACCTTCTTTTCCTTCCCCTCAACCACATCGCCGGGTACACCAACCACCCGCTTGATAAAATCCTTGCTGGGATCCTCGGGATACTCGAACACGATCACATCCCCTTGACGCGGATCTCGAATCGTCAGGACCCGTTTATCGACAAAAGGAATTTTCGTACCATATATGAACTTGTTAACAAGCAGGTGGTCTCCGATCGCCAGCGTATCCTCCATCGAACCGGAGGGGATCTTGAACGCCTGAACCAGATAGGTACGGATTACCAGAGCCAGAAGGACCGCTATCGCAATAGACTCGGCATACTCACGAATGAGACTTTTCTTTTTGACCGGCTCCGGCTGTGCCGAAGTCAATTCGGTTGGTGGTGATACCTGTTGTTCTTCCATGCGAATTCCTTTTAAAGACGTAGTCTGTCAGTCAACCTTCAAAATTGCCAGAAATGCTTCCTGCGGCAACTCGACGTTACCGACATTCTTCATCCGTTTCTTACCCTCTTTCTGCTTTTCCAGCAGCTTCCGCTTACGAGTGATATCACCGCCGTAACATTTGGCCAGAACATCCTTGCGCATGGCCTTAACTGTCTCACGGGCAATAATCCGGTTACCGATTGCTGCCTGAATGGCCACCTCAAACATCTGCCGTGAAATCAGCTCTTTCATTTTGGAGACCAGGTCACGACCGCGGAAATAGGCTTTATCACGGTGCAGGATCAGTGACAGGGCGTCTACGACTTCCCCGTTGATCATGACATTCATGCGCACCAGATCACTCTGCCGGTACTCCAGATGTTCGTAATCAAGAGAAGCATACCCCTTGGTGATTGATTTGAGACGGTCATAGAAATCAAGTACGATCTCATTCAACGGCAGTTCATAAATAATCATGACGCGCGTAGGAGTAAGGTACTTGATCTCGCGCTGCACACCACGCTTGTCTTCACACAGGGACAGCACGCCCCCGACAAATTCGTTGGGAACATGAATATGGGCAAGAATGAACGGCTCTTCCAAAAATTCCGTACTTTGCAGTTCCGGCATCTGATTGGCACTCTGAATGGAGTAAACCTCTCCGTTCATTTTGTGTACCCGATAGACGACGGTCGGCGCGGTGGTAATCAGGTCAAGACTAAACTCCCGCTCCAACCGTTCCTGAATGATCTCCATATGCAGCAGGCCAAGGAATCCGCAACGGAAACCGAAACCGAGTGCCAGAGACGTTTCCGGTTCGAAGGAGAACGATGAATCGTTCAATTTCAGCTTGGCAAGTGCGTCACGTAACTGCTCGTATTGAACGGTATCAATCGGGTACAGGCCCGAAAACACCATCGGCTTGACCTCTTTAAAACCCTCCAGTGCCTTCTCGCATTGACGATGCAGCAGGGTTACCGTATCTCCGACCTTGGCATCGGCCACATCCTTGATACCGGCGATTATGAAGCCAACCTCCCCCGCCGCCAGTTCCGGCACTTCAACCATGGTCGGGGCAAAAACGCCGACCTTCAGTGCTTCGAACGTGCTGTTGGTCGCCATCAGCTGGATTTTGTCACCTTTTTTGAGCGTGCCGTCAAAGATCCGCACCAAAATGATGACCCCCTGATACTGGTCATACCAGGAGTCAAACAGCAGCGCTTTAAGAGGAGCATCCGGGTTCCCTTTTGGAGCGGGAATCTTCTTGACGATCTCCTCAAGTATCTCGTGCGTGCCGATCCCCTCTTTGGCACTGGCCAGGACGGCATCATGGGCATCAATGCCGATGATGTCCTCGATCTCCTGCTTGACCCGTTCCGGATCGGCTGCCGGAAGATCAATCTTGTTTAATACGGGAAAAACCTCCAGATTTATATCCAAAGCCAGATACACGTTAGCCAGGGTCTGGGCCTCGACCCCCTGGGAAGCATCAACAACCAGCAACCCGCCTTCGCAGGCAGCCAGCGAGCGCGACACCTCGTAGGTAAAGTCAACATGGCCGGGGGTGTCGATCAGGTTAAGGATATAGTCAATGCCATCATCGGAACGATACTTGAGCCGTACGGTCTGGGCCTTGATGGTAATGCCCCGTTCACGCTCCAGATCCATTTTATCAAGGAACTGGTTCTGCTTATCCCGGTCGGAAACCGTTCCGGTATATTCAAGCAAGCGGTCCGCCAGGGTTGATTTGCCATGGTCGATGTGGGCGATAATGGAGAAGTTGCGGATTCTGCTGATTTCCATGAATTCCTTCGGACTCTATAAAATAGGACTGTGAAGAATAAATAAAGATGGCATGAAAGTAAAGGGGAAAAGGGAATGCACACTCTCCCGCCTTCTTGACATTCACACTTGACAAGCGGATACCGAATGAGGTTATTTCAGACTATTCAAACAAATTGTACTCACGGATCACTATCCCAAACCTTCTCACGAAAGGATCGACGATCATTTTGCTCCCCGCGCCCCCTCACAACCCCGCCCCGCCGCGCAGTCACGACTACTGGATGCGGCGGGCTATTGCCGAAGCCGGCAAGGCACGGACCAAGGAAGAAGTGCCGATCGGCTGTGTCATCGTACGTGATGGCAAAATCATCGCCCGTGGCCACAACCTGCGGGAAACGTCGCAAGACCCGGCCGGACACGCCGAGTTGATTGCCATCAGAAAAGCCGCCCGGAAATTACAATCCTGGCGGCTCCTTGATACCGTACTGTATGTTACCCTTGAGCCATGCACGATGTGCATGGGCGCCATCATCCTGGCCCGCATCCCCTCTGTCGTATTCGGCTGTTATGACCCGAAGGGAGGCGCTGCCGGTTCGCTCTTCGACCTCTCCAACGATCCCCGTCTCAATCACTCGGTCGAACTGCTGCCGCGGGTTCTCGAAAAGGAATGTTCCGCCTTGTTGAGTGACTTCTTTGCCGATTTACGCAAACGCAGACGGGAAGCATGCCGCACTACCTGATCGTTCTGAGTCCCTCATACTCTTCGGGGGTATTCACGTTCAAAAATGACGTAGTCTGACCGCCAGAACTCTGTATTTCATCATGGCTTACCTGTCTGATATTCATCCTGCCCAGGATATCCAGAATCTTTCGCTCACCATTCTCTATGGCGCTTCCAAATACGTCTCTGCAGGCAGACGAATAGACCGCATGCAGAGGTTCCTGCCCCCCCTCGCTGAAAGGAATCACCGCGTCGTACCCCTCGTTTTGAATATCGCACAGATGACGGATAATAGCCGGATCTAGGAACGGCATATCGCAGGCGGTAATAAATGAATGTGGCGAACCGCTGTGAGTCAATGCCGCGTGCAGCCCGGCGATGGAACCGCAGCCGGGATAGATATCCGGCACCTTGCGGCACGGGAGGAAATCGTAGTCGTGCGGGGAATTGGTTACGACCAGCACTTCATGAAACAGAGCAGCCAGTGTCCGGTAGGTACGGGCTATAATCGGGATACCGTCAACTTCCAGAAGCGCTTTGTTCTTACCCATGCGGCTGGATGACCCGCCGGCCAGAATCACTCCGGCGACACCTTCAATTTTGGGATGCTCCGAACATTCCTCAATCGCTTCCGGATGGCTGTACACGGTAAACGCTCCTCCCCTCACGTAGCCGATCAGGCATATCCCGGCCTGTTCGCAGAGTTTGATCGCCATGTCCGTGGGGGACGTGCGCGAGGCTATGACGCTGAGCCCCATCAGTGCCGCTTTGGCAACCATCTCGGTTGAGACTCTCCCCGATGTCACCAGTTCGGCCCCGGCCATGTTAATCCCCTTGAAAAGCGCTTCTCCGGCGATCCGGTCGAACGTGTTGTGCCTGCCCAGATCCTCGGCGTACAGCATGAGCCTGCCGTTTCGCCCGATGGCCGCGGAATGAATACCGCCGTGCGACCGGTATTGGTCGGCTTTTTGCGCCAACTCATTCATCAGCGAGAATATCTGCCGTGGTGATCGCAATACCCGGCGATCTGCTGACGAGAGGGCAGCCCTTTCGACAGCGGGAAGCGTAAATGTGATGCCGGTGCCGCATCCGGAGGTGAGCACAGGTTTCAAACGCTCCGGCAGCTCCCCTTTGATCCTGACATTGGCAGTACCGAATTCTTCACACACACTGAACATCTCAAAATCGTCCAGAGACGTTACAAACCCCTGAAGACGAAGAAAGCCGGCAACCCAAAAACGAAGGTCATGGGGAGAGCCGATCAGGGTTGCGATCTCGCGACCATTGACGATCAGCTGCAAAGGATATTCATTGACGACCGGAGCCGAGGTTGGCTCAAGGAAATCGCCGCGACAGGTGAAATATGGATGTTTTTTAGTATCTGGTTTCATAGCATCCCTATAAAAAAAGGGGGAGAACAGCGATTGTTCTCCCCCGGATGGAACAGGTCATATCCCGTCAATAAGGATCAGCCTGCAAGGCCGAAGGTTTCATGCATAACGCGTACGGCCAGTTCGGTATATTTTTCGTCGATAACAACCGATATCTTGATTTCCGAGGTAGAGATCATCTGGATATTGATGCCGTTCTGGGAAAGCGCACTGAACATTTGCGTCGCTACGCCGGCATGGCTGCGCATACCGAGTCCCACGATCGAGATCTTGCTGATATTTTCATCGGAAAGCACCTCTTTGGCCTGAACCACCTTGGCGACTTCGTTGGTGATCAACAGGGCCTGTTTCAGATCAGCCTTCGTAACGGTAAAAGTGAAATCGGTCATGCCGTTGTCGCTGACATTTTGCACAATCATATCTACCGAGATAGCGGCATCGGAGAGAGGTGTAAGAATTTTTGCGGCGATGCCGGGCTTGTCAGGTACTCCCTTGACAGCAATCTTGGCCTCATTCTTGTCGTACGCAACCCCTGAAACGAGTATTCCTTCCATATCTTTATCCTCCCTGGTAACCATTGTACCGGTATTTTCATTAAGACTTGAGCGGACATGCACATCCACGTTATATTTTTTGGCAAACTCGACGGAACGAATCTGGAGCACTTTGGCACCAAGGCTGGCCAGTTCCAGC
>Ga0172380_10003440_pt1 | contig 21703 bp, 18 predicted proteins | sample Leawe162metaG_FD_119747 | JGI IMG/M metagenome (GOLD analysis project Ga0172380, IMG submission 119747) | Leachate microbial communities from a municipal landfill in Southern Ontario, Canada - Leachate well 162 metaG | ecosystem: Engineered > Solid waste > Landfill > Unclassified | place...
AATAGTGTAATTACCATCTGCAGTAACGAGGTCTTTTGTAACTTCGCCGGCGTTAAGTTTTGCAATTCCCTTTTTTACAGACTCTGAGAGATTTGATACAAAGATGAGGCTCTCATCCTTTGTATACGTGACCTTTCCTGGATTTGCTTTCTGTTCTTCTTCTCCGATAGCACCGAAGTCTGCTTTTGAATCCTGAAGTTTTGCGAGTACGCCTTGAGCATATTTGAGTTGTGTTTCTTTTTCTGCAGGATCTGGAGCATCTTTCTTTTCTTTGAACTCGAGCTGAATAGTCTTTCCTACGATTTTCTTTGCCTCTTCGAGGTCTTTGACTGCTGCAAGTTCTACGATAACGTGTTGCTCATTTCCAACCTTTGAGAGGTAAATACTTGGCTCTGAAACACCAAGTCCGTTGACACGTTTTTCGATAACAGTAAGTACACCATCAACAATATCTTTCTGATCCTTTTCTGGAACTTTTCGGAGATCGATTTTGTAATCGAGCTGAGAACCTCCCTGAAGATCGAGACCAAGATGAATTTTCTCATCTTGAATAAACTTAGGCGTCCAAGGGAAAACCTTCGTTTGAATATTACTTGGGAGATCGAAAAATCCGAGAAGAATTGATACGATCACGATGGTGACGAGTTGCCACGAAAGAATTTTTTTCATAAAAGAAAAATAAGAAGTTAGAATTAAGAATGATTATGTGTATGGAGATTTTGGTCGAGAGACTCGTTATTGCCCTTACCGGTGCGACCGTAGTCATCGGCAAGTTTCACGACATCGTCGAGTTCCGGTGAGGATACTTCGAAAATTTGGCTATCTTCGATAGCCTCGATGCGATGAATGGTATATGGATTGATGTCGAATTTATCGCCAACATTCAGGATTTTTTCCTGGAGTGCGTCTTCTTTTTCGCCGTAGGTGAGTTTTACTTTGCCGCTGTAAATGTATTGTGTTTCCATTTTGTGCTCGTGATATTGCAAGGAGAGTCTGTGGCCCTTGGTGACCTCGAGAATCTTTCCGGCATACCGCTCGGTGTGAGCGAACCAGACTTCTCGTCCCCATGGTTTCGGCTTGATAATAACATCCTGTTTCATTTGTGCTTTGGTGTTTTATTGCGAGCGAACTATACATGATTTTTTTTTGTATTCCAAGTCGTGCCGAGCTTCGGCTTGCTTTACCGTTTGAATGTGTTGGAACGAAAAATGCCCCGGCGCGTACGCGCCGGGGCATTGAAAATCTTTTTAACGAGAACAATTACGGATGTTGAACTTTGCACTCAACCTGACATACTGGAGCTGGAACATCTGGCTGTTTCCACTGTCCCTTTCCAGGGATTGGTGAGCCACCTGGAGGTGCTGGAATCACACAGTCATTTCCAACGAGTCCCTTTGCTCCCTCTGGGCATCCTGCCTTTGCTGGATTGAAGGGGTCAATAGCGTTTGATGGAGTTGTTTGACCGTCAATGCTTGTTGGAACAGTGTCACTTGAGTCTGCCGAGTCGGTCGCATCTACTGCATCCGTACCTTGTGCAACAGTGTCTGGAGTTGGAGTAACGCCGTTATCTGGCTGAACGAAAGAGCCAGTATCGAGTGGTGGAAAGTTTGTCGTATCTTCTGGAGTCCATCCATAGCCATCTTGGCTACCATCTGCCTTTGATGTATCACTAGCGGCAGCTGCTTCCCAGTGACCTGGTTCTGCACATCCTGCTACGAGACTGCTGACAGCAATCATGAGTGCTGCTGCGCGAGCCGATACGGCTCCACGGAGTGTTGGCTTTGATTCTGGAGTTGATCCAGTGTCGATAACGTTTCGTGTGTTGAGAGACATAGTGTGAGTTTTATATGTAAGAGAGCAATACTACTATTATTTATCCGTATGTCAAGCTCTCTGCAACTTTTTCTATCAAATCAGCTTTGGCTAAAGACCTCCTCAGCTTTGGGTAATTTTGTAGTCATTTTACAATAGTCGATCCTTTTTCTCACTTTTAAGCTGTTCTACGATCTTTTTTACCTCCTGACTGCGTCCTTTCTGGCAAACGAGAAGGGCATCTGGTGTATCAATAATCACGATATTTTTGAGGCCCACCGTGGCAATTAGCTTCTTCGGATATCCATATATAAGACTTCCTTCAGTATCGACTCCTATATGATCCGCCTTTATGAGGTTATCATTCGTGCTCGTGGTAAGTTCGTCATAAATAGCCTCCCACGTTCCAATGTCACTCCATCCGAGATCACCTGGAATAATTCGGACTTCCCTTGGATCAACCTTTTCCATGACTCCATAGTCGATCGAAATCTTCTCACAGAGTGGATATTCCTTCTTGAGGACGGCCGACTCGTTTTTTGTTCCGATCGCTTTTTCAATTTTTTTAAGTTGCGCAGCTGTCTTCGGTTGATGTTTTTTGAACTTCTCCAAAATCGTCGAAACCTTCCAGACGTAAAATCCTGTATTCCAGAGATACTTATAGGAGGCGAGAAATTTCTGGGCGGTTTCAAGATCTGGTTTTTCCGTGAACTTCTCGAACGCATACACATCAACTCCTTTGACCTGTTTCAACAGAGAGCCGATTTTAACATATCCAAGATGGACACTTGGGAACTTCGCCTTCACCTCAATGATATTGAGTGTGTTTTCTTTGTCAGCGATCTCTGCAGTGACTTTAAGAAGTTTTACAAACTCTGATTTCTGCTGAACCATGTGGTCAGCATAAATGATCGACATGACCTCATTTTCAAATCCGTGTGCCGCGAGGTATGTTGCTGCAAGTCCAATGCATGGAGCCGTATCTCGTAATGCCGGCTCAATAATAAAATTCTTCGCTGGAATTTTGAATGGCTTCGCTTGCTCTTTTACATCTTCAAGAAAAATCTCATTTGTCGCGATATACACATCCGAAGGCTTCACAAAATCAACACGCTTGAGTGTCTCCTGAAGAAGTGTGTCGTTCGTTACGAAACTCTGAAGTTGTTTTGGTTTCTTCTGTCTTGATAGTGGCCAGAGGCGCGTGCCTGTTCCGCCAGCGAGAATAACGATTTTCATAAGTAGGTTGTCAGTGATGTTGTATTTACGCACTCAAAATATTTTTCCCTGTCATTTCTTTTGGTAACTCAACATCGATCATTGAGAGAATAGTAGGTGCCACGTCCTGGAGTTCACCATTCGTGAGTTTCGCGCCTTTGAACTTTTCGGAGATGAGAATGAGCGGGACGGGATTGCGTGTGTGGGATGGGCATTGTTGGCCTTTTTCTGGGCCTTCGTCGTAGATCATGTATTCGACGTTTCCGTGATCGCCAGTGATGAATGTTTGGTAGTTTGTTTCGAGAGATTTCTTTTCGATGCGACCGAGACACTCATCGATTGTTTCTACAGCGATGAGGGATGCCTTGTAATCACCGGAGTGACCAACGAGATCACAGTTGGCGTAATTTACAATAATAACTGGATGGTCGCCCTTATCCATTTCTTCGAGGAGGCGGTCGGTAATTTCTTTTGCGCTCATCTCTGGAATTTCTGCGAACGATTTTGCTTTCTTTGAATCGATCATGATTCGATCTTCTTTGGCGTACGGAGCCTCGATCTGACTGTTGAAGAAGTAGGTGACGTGAGCGTACTTTTCGGTTTCTGCGACTCGTAACTGCGATACGTTATTTTTTGAAAGGACTTCTGCGAGATTATTAGTGATGATCGGAGTAGGGAAGACGACAGGCGCCTTTACCGAGTAGTCTCCCATACAGACGAAGAATGGAGTGACGGTTTTTTTCGGCGTGAATCCAATTTCTTTTTCACGAGTGAAGCAGTTGGTGAGTTGTCGTGTTCGATCGGTTCGGAAGTTGAAGAAGATAACGGAATCCTTGTCTTTGATGACGCCATGTTCATCTAACATAATTGGATCGATGTAATAGTCGGTCTTGATGTCGCGTGCGTAGGCGTTTTGAATTGCTGCGAGTGGATCGGTTTCTTTCACTCCTTCTCCGCCCACGATGAGATCATATGCTTTTTCTGTTCTATCCCAGTTGTTGTCTCGATCCATGGCAAAGAAGCGTCCGACGATGGTTGCGATTTTCGCTTGCGTTGCAGATCCTTCGCCCATGCCGAGTTCGGTAATTTTTTCCTGGATCATGGTGATGTACTTTTCTGCGCTGCGCTCCGGAACATCTCGTCCGTCGGTGATCGCGTGAATGTACGTTTTTTCTACGCCCTGGTCTTTGGCAAATTTGAGAAGTGCGAAGAGGTGCTCGGTGTGTGCATGAACTCCCTCATCGGAAATCATACCGAGGAGGTGGAGTGCGGACTTCTCGGATTTTTTAATATAAGCGACGGCGTCGAGAAGCGGCTGCTTGGTATAGAGTGATCCGTTTGCGATCGATCGATTAATTTCTTCGAGACTCTGGAAGGTGATGCGGCCGCTGCCCATTGTGAAATGACCTACTTCAGAATTTCCCTGCGCAATTTCTGGAAGTCCAACGGCGTTACCATGAGCTTTCAAGAGCGACATCGGATAGGTTGCGCGAAGATGTTTGAGGTTTGGGGTGTTCGCTCGCGTGATTGCATTTCCTTCGTAATCTTTTCCCTCACCAAAACCATCGAGAATGACGAGGAGTACTTTTTCTTGATTCATGATTTTTTGAGTTAGACGAGTAGCGTGTTGACGTACCAATTGATAATTTGGTTGCCAAACAAAATCGCTAGGATTGTACCGGTAACGAGGAATGGCGCAAAGGGAATTTTGGTCTTTCTGGTGGCTTTTTTCGCGGCGAGAAGCCAGATACTTACAAAAGTTCCGATGATATAACTGAGGAAAAGTGCCACAATGAGGAGTTTCCAGCCGAGAATCATCCCCATGAGAATTCCAAGCAGGACGTCACCACTTCCGACCCAAGCGCCGCGGGAGACAATAAGTTGAAGGAAGAAGAAGAGGAAGCCGGCGGTCGCCCCGATGACGAAGTCGAGGGGCGGTGGAGATGTTAAAGCAATATTTCCCAAAAGTGTGAAAAGAATTCCCGTCAAAGAAAAGCTATCCGGAATTTCTTGAAAAAGAAGATCGTAGAAAAAAATAGCAAGCAAGACCAAGCTCAAGACTCCATATCGAAGGAACTCCCAAAGAAGGGGAGTGCTGAATGCTGTATATGGACTTGTTATCGTGTATATGAAGAACGGAAAAACAAGATAAAGCGCTGCAAAAACAATTCCCGTAATAAGCTCCATGAGTATGTAGTGCGGAGCGATTGCCTTTTTACAGTAACGACACTTTCCCCAAAGAATGAGATAGCTCACAATTGGCATGAGATCCATTACGCCGAGTTGGTGTTTACAATGAAGACACGCAGATCTTCCAGCCAAAATCCCTGACATCTTTCGCTGTGTACGCTGAACGATCACGCTCAAGAAACTTCCAAATGCTGCGCCGACGTAAAAAATCACGAGCGTTAGAAAGATGTTCATGGTGCTGTTGAGAGAGGTGGTAAGACGAATTTTGGAATGTTTTGTTGCGGTGATGCCTCTGGCACTGGAGGAGAGTATGTTTGTGGCGAGGTAATATCAGCCTGCATTGATTGATTTAATTGATTCACTGTATTTCCTGTTCCATTCGTCGACAATCCGCCTAGTTTGTTGTAAAGGCCAGCTGCCGTGTCTCCAATTGATGTTCCTTCTCCGAGTCTAAACGCGGTTTGGTAGTACTGTTTTGCCGTATCGTTATAGGCGAGTCGTTCGTATAATTTCCCGAGATTTAAATATGCCGCAGAAAGGTTCGGATCTATTTCAAGCGCTTTTGCGAGTGAGTTACGTGCGCTACTGAAATCTTCTACTGCAAGATATGCCCATCCAAGTAAGTTATGTGCCATTCCATTATCTGGATGTTTTGTGACGGCTTTTCGCCCTAAAATAAGTGCCTGTGCTGGTTGATGAAGTTGGTCGATGTAAATCCACATTGGTCGGATATAATAATCAACTTCATTCGTATCTCCACTTTCATTCATTGCGATAACGCTTTCGTATTTTGCTGCTGCCTTTTGGTATTGCTTAAGATTGAGATAAATTTCTGCAAGTTTCTGTTGTGCTTGAATCTTTGGCTCAAAACCTTTGTTAATAGCACTTTCGATGAGCTGAGCCGCTAGTTCGTTCTGATTGTTTTTGCTATATGAGAGACCGAGGAAGAAAAGTGTTTCCGGTTTATTTCCGTCTAATTTCTTTGCCTCTTCAAACGCATCGATTGCATTTTTCCCGTCATCAATATTTAAATAAGCATATCCCAGAAGTATCCACGCATCGCGATAATCCTTTTTTTCTTTTACTACCTTGAAGAGAAGGGGAATAGAGAGTGTGTATTCTTTTACCTCATTGAAGCTTTTCGAGATGAGCGTCTTCAAGAATATCTCCTGACTCCCCTGATTGAGATTGTATTCATCGAATGCTGCAAGAATTTTTTGTGCTCGATACACGAGTGCCCCGTCTGTATTAATTTTTACAACTTCATTAAGTGCTTTTTTCGCATTATCATAATCTCCAAAGTATGCAGCAAGTACTCCGCTATAGTACGATTTTGGCTGACTGTCGCCTTGAATTGCATTAAGCGTATCTCTCGCTTTTTCTGGATTTCGTAACGTAATGAACGTTCGAGCGAGGTAGATATTTGCATCGAGATTTGCTGGATCTTTTTGAAGAAGTTGCTGAAAAATTTGCTGAGCACGCTGATATTCCTTCTTCTCAAAAAGTAATTTTCCAATTTTCATGTACGGATCAGTATTTGATGGGCTGAGCTGATTTGCTGCGATGTACTCGTTGAATGCAAGCGATGCCATGCCTTTTTTTACATAATCATCACCCTTTTCTATATGCTGCACGAATGTAAGTGACTCTGTTTTGGCTGTTCCCGACATGATTCCCTTGAGATCAACTTTCTTTGGAGATCCGTCTGGATTTTGTATTCGCAGTACTCCGGTCGTGAAAAGTATGGATAGGACTAATCCAGTAATGACAAGTGCGACAAGAAGGGGAAGGAGTTTTTTCATGTAGATTTAAGATGCTTCTAAGAGGGATGTTTTGTTATGCGCGAGCCTACGAATTGGAAGTTGTTGTGCGTGACAAATGGCTGCAGCAATAGCGTCTGCGGCATCGTCGATTTGCGGAATGGTTTTTAAATTGCAGAGTATCTGGACCATTTTTTGAACTGCTTTTTTGTCGGCCGACCCGCTTCCACATACAGCAAGTTTAATTTCTTTTGGAGTGTATTCGCAGTGGCCGAGACCTCGTTGCTGTATCGTGTGAAGAATCACTCCACGAGCCTGTGCGACCGTTACAGCTGTTGTAACATTCTTTGCGAAAAAGAGTTTTTCAATCGCTATCTCTTCTGGTTTCCACATCTCAAGAAGTTCACAAAGACTCTCTGAAATTTCTACAAGCTTCTCTGCTTGTGTCGATTTCTTGTCCGTTGTGATACATCCAAGGTCGCGAACCGTCAGTGTTTGTCCTGATGTGTCGAGAATGGCATATCCCGTAATTGCCGTTCCTGGATCGATTCCCAAAATGCGCATATAGGTCAGGCGAGTGAGGTTTTTATTCATAGTAGAGTATACGCAAAAAAACCCCTCGTCGCAAATAAATCAAAGCTATGGAGTGTCTTTCAGTAAGTCCTTATACGACCGTTGTGGAAATGAGATTTTCGTCTTTGCTGGCATTGATAACAATGACGATTTCCTCACCTTTTTTTACAACACCTTCTTTCTTCAAAAACTTTCCAATTTCCTTTGCTGCATTCTTGAAATCAATCTTCTGTACAAAAATATTGTTCAGTCCCCAGACGAGCGCGAGCTGGTTCCGTACTTTTTCTGAGGTGGTGAAGGTGATAATTGGCTTGTAGATTCGGTGTTTGGCGATGTGCTGAGCGGTATATCCACTCATAGAGACGGCTACGATGCAGTCTGCATTGATGTCGAGCGCAAGCTTGGTTCCGTTCAAGCAGGTTGCATTACTGACAGGAATATCAAACTTTCGGATTTTAAACGGAAGGAGATGTTCGTACTTCTGTAGATTTTCTTCGGTCGCACGGGCAACTTTCGCAAGTGTTTCTACGGCTTCAACTGGATATTTTCCAACAGCTGTCTCATTGGAAAGCATGAGTGCGTCTGAGTGATCAAAGATCGCATTGGCGGCATCGGAAATTTCCGCTCGCGTTGCTCGCGCATTCTCAACCATTGAGTTGAGCATTTGCGTTGCGGTGATAACTGGTTTTCCGTAGGTATTGCAGAGTAAGATCATTCGTTTCTGGACGATTGGCACCTGTTCGGCAGGAATTTCTACTCCAAGATCGCCACGTGCGACCATGAGTGCATCGGATACTTTTACGATCTCTTCGAGGTTTTTGACCGCTTCGTGTCGCTCAATCTTTGCCATAACCTTGGCTTTTGATTTTTTTGAAGCGAGGATTTTTTTGAGTCTGATAATATCGCTTGGATGTCTGACAAATGAAAGCGCGATGTAGTCGACATCATGCTTGATGCCAAATTCGAGATCCTTAAGATCCTTCGGCGTGAGTGGATCGGCTGATAGGGAAGCGGTTGGAACGTTGATACCTTTGTGAGATTTGATCGTCCCATCTGCTTCTACTCGGCAGAAAATTGATGTGCCAGTTATTTTTTCTACCGTGAGTTCGATGAGTCCGTCGTCAATCAAGATAGTGTCTTTTGGTCCGACGTCTTTGTGGAGGTCTTTGAATTGAACGGGGAAGATAGAGGTTGTTTTTTGAGTCGTGTAGCTATCGTGTCCTGTTGAAAGAATGACTGTTTCATTTTTCTTGATCGCTACGCCTTCTTTTGGCATCTCTCCAATACGAATCTTGGGACCTTGGAGGTCTTGCAAGATGGCGATCGGCGTGTCGAGTTTCTTTGAAAGATCTCGGATCATTTTGATCGTCTTCTCGAAATTCTTGTACTCACCGTGCGAGAAGTTAAGTCGTGCCACATTCATACCGGCTCGAATCATTTTTTCGAGAGTCTTTGGATTGTCGGAAGCCGGCCCGAGCGTACAGACGATTTTTGTTTTTTTCTGGAGCATGGTTTGTACTTTTATTTTTCAGCTTGTCTTCTTACTCTATTATACCATAAGTTGTTGATTTGTGGCATATACCAGTACTTGTTATATTTGTTCTTTGTTTCTTAAAACTGTTTTCTGTACGTCCAAAAACTCGAATTATATAATATTTTATAAATATTAAATTTTTTAGCCTTAAGTTTTACTTCACCGTCACGCTCTTCGCCAAATTTCGTGGCATGTCTGGGTTGTTTGAGCGGAGCAACGCGAGATGGTAGGCGAGGATTTGGACTGGGATAATATTAACGATAGGGGAGGCGGTTCCGACATCCGGGACGCGAATCCAGTAGTCGAAAATTGGATCTTTTTCTGGTGCGACTCCAATGATGTATCCGCCACGCGCTTTGATTTCCATGGCGTTACTGATCATGGATTTTTTGGTCTCATCGTTGGCGACGAGGGCGATACATGGAGTTCCTTTGCTAATGAGTGCGATTGGGCCGTGCTTGAGTTCACCTCCGGCAAAACCTTCGGCGTGGATATATGAAACTTCTTGTAATTTGATGGCGGACTCGAGAGCCATTGGATAGTTGCTGGCTCGGCCGATGATGTACATGCTTTCTGCATGCTGAATGTGCTGTGCGAGTTTTTCGATATGTTCTTCGTAACGTGGATTCAAAAGATCATTGATCTGACCTGCGGCGTTAATGAGAAGCGCCTCTCCTTCATCAAGTTTTCCTGCAACTGCGTAGGCGAGAAGCATGAGAATGGCGAGCTGTGATGTTGTCGCTTTTGTTGATGCGACAGCTTTTTCCGGACCTGCCTTGATAGGAAGAACGATGTCGGATACACGGGCCATAGTGGATGTTTCGACGTTCACGATTGAGATGATTTTTGCACCTTTGCTCTTGGCGATTTCGAGTGCTTCGAGGGTATCAGCGGTTTCTCCCGACTGTGATACGGCAATGACGAGCGATCGGTCGGTTAAGAAGTGGTGAAAGTTTGCGAACTCCGATCCAAATGCTGTGTTGACGTGTTTTTTTGCGATTGACGAGAACATGTACTCAGCCGTCATACAAACCTTTCCTGCGGTTCCACATCCGATAAGATACGTTCCGAACGCGCCCTTTATGGCTTCTGCAACTTGCTGTATGAGTTCAGGTTCTTGATTGATGGCGCGATAGAGCGTGTCTTTTTGTTCCATGATTTCTTTCATCATGAAATATTTGAAGTCACCTTTTTCGGCGGCCTGCTCTGTCCATGTAATTTCGATTGTACGTTTTTGAATTGGTGTATCGGTTTCGAGATTTGTGTAAGTGGCACCATTTGAATCGATGATAACCATCTCGTTATCGTCGAGGTATTGAACCTGGTTAGTGTGGTTGAGAAATGCGGGAATATCGGAGGCGACGAAGAATTCGTTGGTTGGTTTGCCGTTGGCGTCCGTGTTTTTTCCGACGCCGATAATGAGCGGCGAGCCTCGGCGAGCCGCGATCATCTTGTTCTCACTCTTACATATAATAAGCGTAGCGTAACGACCTTCGACCAACTTGAATGCATTTTTTGTTGCTGTTACAAAATCGCCACTCTTCATTCCGTCCTCGATTAAGTGTGCCAAAACTTCCGAGTCGGTTTCTGATGTAAAGACGTGGCCTTCCTTCAAAAGCTCCTCCTTGAGTTCTGCATAATTTTCAAAGATACCATTATGCGCGAGTACTACATCTCGATTTTCACTTGCGTGTGGGTGTGCGTTTGCATCTGTTACACCACCATGTGTGGCCCAGCGTGAGTGCCCAATAGCAATATGTTCTTGGGCATCTTCAATCTCTCCAAGTGCGATCTGTGCCTCTCCAATTTTTCCAACATGTTTTTGAATAACAATGTCATCTTTCGTTTTGTATGCAACGCCCCATGAGTCATATCCTCGATATTCGAGCTTCTTTAAGCCCTCAACGACCATATCTGTCGCCGTCTTTTTCGGTCCGAAATATCCAAAAATTCCACACATATTAATAATCGTTAACTAATTTGAAACCTACAATTTAAATTTTAAAATGCTTTTATTTCAGCCGAGTGCGGATTGTGCAATAAATGTACGCCGACCACTTCTTCGAGTGATTTGCTGCTTTTGACGTTCCAATTCACACCTCTTCGAATGCTTGCAATTCCAAGTCCTGGATATCGTTTCTTCAAAGATCCTGTGATGCTTTTTCCTGCGTAATTGTCGGGATCGAGAACAAGAAGATTTGTTCCTTCTGTTGCTTGCGTAGTTTCTGCTGCTGCAGGAATGATTCCTTTTCCGTTGTCGTATTTAAATACTCGTCCATCTTTTGTAGTCACTGTTACCATTTCTTTATTTGCGTTCATGATTTCATTGCTTCGAATAATGGTTTCGAGAAGCGATTTTTCGATATCAATCCCGGCAGGAGTTTTTTCTAAGTTCACTCCTACGTAGATTGATTTTTTTAATTTCAAATCGTTAAAACCGACCTGGTGAAATGCCTGTTCAACTGTTCGCTCTTCGTTGTCTGTGATGATTAACGAAATCATAAACGTATAATCTGCGACCTCATCAAATTTCGCGACTGGTTTTTCATTCCAAACAGTCTCTGTTATTTTTGGCTTAACGACGAATGATTTCTTGTCCTCGATATATCTTCTCATCGAATCGAAAATTGGATCACCAACGTCCGTTCGTTCTGGATGTGGCATGAGCGCCATAATATTTCCCTCGAGATTGCAAACTCCTGCGAGGTTGTAGACAGCATTGTTTGGATTTACTGGAAACTCGTTGATGCAGTTTCCGCTCGCATCGCTGTATCGAAAAACCGTCTGCTCTTGCGCAATCATCGCGTCGAGAAGTTCTGGAATTTGCGTTGTGTATCGACCTTCTCCGTGAGCAATCGGAATCTTGATCGTCGTGCCTTTTGCAAAATTATTGAATGCGGTTCGTCCAGGTGTGACGCTCTGCGTGATGTAAATCCAGTCGTTATAAAATCCTGTTCCGAGAATTTCACCATTCTTGATTCGTTCGTTCCATGCCAAGGCCATGTCGAGTTTTCGTGTCGTGACTCCCGGAATTACTCCGAGTTCGACGAGCATCTGAGCGCCGTTACAAATTCCAATCAACGGTTTGCCTTTGTTAGCCTCTACGAGAATTCGACTAAAAATCGGATCTTTGGAAGCGATAATCCCACTTCGTCCACGATCTTCATATGAAAAACCTCCCGGAAGAATAAATCCATCGAACTGATCGAGCTGAACATTTTCTTCATTCCATCGAATGAGCTGGCTTTCCATGCCGACTCGTCGACACGCTCTAAGCGCCTCTAATTCGCAGTTGCTTCCCGGGAATAATATGACCGCTGTTTTTGCCATGCGCCGTTACTGTACCAGCTTCAATCACTGTCGGCAAGATGGGATATTTGCCATACGATACCTTTACAGGTGTCTCTTTTTGGCTTTAATTAGCCTTAAAAATTCTCTAAGTCTTGCTATTTTAGAAAATACATGTACAATCACACCCTTTCATTTTTATTTTATGGGATCTCTCGACGACGGCTCCTCCTCAGTTCAATCTTCTGTGCTAGATGCTTTGTCCGCTCCTCCGGCAACCGTAGCTACTTCTGCAAATGTTCTAGAAAATCGTTCTCGAGTCTCTCTTGTAGTTCCCGAAGACGTGAAGCGCAAGGTTGGTGATGTTTCTGCTCATGTTCAGGATCGTCTCGAAACTGAGCTGGTCGCTCAGGCGGTTGATGCGTGGAAAGTTTTGCAAATAAAATTGATTCAATCTTTTGAAGAGTTGAATGTTTCTGGTAGTGCTCAGCGAGTTCCACTTATTGGTCCTCAGCGTTTTCCTCTCGAAGATTTTTTGCGCGATGCTCTTGATCAAGTTGGATCTGCCCTTATGAATATGGGTGCTGCACGTGTTACTGGTCTAGATGGTTCCCTTGCTGAAGTTTCCTTGGGTTTTGATCGACAAGCTGTTCCTGGAAATGCCGAGCCTCGTAACTTGTTACGACTTCTCCAGATCATTGATAGAATTCGTCGTTTGACCGATGAGGATGCGAACAAGAGAGTTGGTTATGCTACTCAACTTAGGGTTCTTGAGGCTCAGAAGTTGCAACTTATTGAGAAACGGAAGGGGATCGTTGGCGGAAATCACACAAATGATCCAATACTTCGTGATATTGATCGGGACACTGTTCGTAATGACGCAGAGATAACTAAGTTGCAAGCGGCCATTGCCAATATTGATAACTCAAAATTGATCCCTAGTCTTACGGCGCTTGTTGGAAAGATGCTCAATGCTCCTTATCAACCAGGAAGACTTTCAGAGACTGTTGCTTCTTTTGTTCAGGCTGTCCGCGAAGTTCCTCTTGTTGCGAGTCGAGTTTCTCCAAAAGAACTCGATAAACTTCCTGGAGATATTTCTCTTCAGGTGAAAGTTGACCTTCCGAAGCCTCCTGAAAAAGCTGTTGAATTGCCTCGACCAATTGCACCATCTCAACCTCTCTCTTCCTCAAGGCCTTTAAAACGTCATCCTGTTTCTTCTAAGCTTCAGCCTAAGAGTGATTATTTGCGTCGAGAGGTTGGTCTTTTAAAAGCGAGGTATCCTGATGTGCAGATTGTTATGCTTGATACTAATGAGATGATGCAGGGCTCAAAGAAGATAGGTCTTTCTCCTTTTGATCAGCACGGAAAACCTCGACCACAAGAGGAGATTGTTATAGATCTCTGTAATTATGCTGAAGCTCATCTAGATGAATATGCTTTAGTATACGGAGAGCCACTTCCGATTCCCTCTATATTAAAAGTGGAGTTCATGGTTGATGGGTACATTGTTACTATCAACGATAGACCTTGTGGTTCTTTCAGTCTCGACTTACGCAAGGTTCCTATCGATGCAGCGATTAGAATGGTTCAGTCTCTTCGTTAAAAATAGATTTTTTATTTGAGTTGAATTGTCACTGCGCTTAACTTCTTTGGATACACCGCGAGATTTACTGGGCCTTTCTTTGTGACGAGGATCATGTCTTCGATGCGGACACCGAACTGGCTGTCGAGGTAGATGCCTGGTTCCGAGGTAATGACACAGCGTTCGATGAGTTTGTCTTTTGAGCCTGGGCCGACGTTTGGTGATTCGTGAACTTCGAGTCCGATGCCGTGACCGAGAGAGTGGCCGAAGTTTTTTTCGTAACCTGCTTTTGCAATGATATCACGTGCGATCTTGTCGCAATCTCCGCCAGTGTTGCCGATTTTCATATGTTTGATGGCGGCTTCTTGAGCCTCGAGAACTTTGTTGTAAATTTTCGCCTCGAACTCAGTTGGTTTTTTAGTGAAGAATGTTCGTGTCATATCGGAGCAGTATCCGCCGTAAATGAAACCCATGTCGATCAAAACGATATCGCCTTTCTTAAACTCCTTGTCGGTATTCTGATGATGTGGAATGGCGCTATTTGGACCAAATCCAACGATCGCCTTGAATGAGATTCGTGATTCAAATCCGTCACTATAATCAAATGCAGCGATTTCAATTTCGTCTGCAATCTGTCGTTCGGTCTTTCCAGGTTTGAGTTTTTTAACGATTTTCTTAAGAGCATCTTCGGCGCAACGTTGTGCGTGAATAATTTTATCGATCTCTTCATCGGTCTTGCTGATGCGAAGTACTGAGTCGATATTGCTGATTGGCTTGAGCGCTACGCCCTTGAGTTTCTTTCCCCAGCCGATGTACTGATTAACGTGCATATGCTCCGTTTCGAATCCGAGTTTTTTAATCTTCTCTTTTTTAAGGAAGTCTGCGAAACCCGTACCCCTAAGAGTCGAAGTATCAATGTATGTGAAATGTGGTGGAAGATTTTTTTCAACGTAGCCTTTGTATCGGAAGTCGGTGAAGAAAAAGTGCTTCTTTGGCGTTACGATAATGAATGCCGTTGTTCCCGTGAACCACGTAAGATATCGAATATTAAAAAGATTCTGAATGAGAATAGCGTCGACTTTTTCTTGTTTGAAAATGGGCGCGAGTTTTTTGGTTCGGTACATGGAAGTTGTTTTATATGCTTATGTTTTTTTGTGCGACTATCTGGCTACGCGCCCTGCAAGAAATATCTGACAATATCTTCCGTCTTCTGAATTTTCTCTGGCATATCTTTGAGTTTTCGGATGACTTCATTTCGCTGGTAACCCAGTCCGATGAGGGCATCGACAGCTTCTTCGTTTTCTCGCTTGAGTGAGCCTTTTGTATGCTGTGGGAATGTACCAGTTGAGACCATTTCAATCTTGTCTTTGAGTTCGGTGACGAGACGTTCGGCAATTTTTTTACCCACGCCAGGAATGCTCGTGAGCGTTGCGGTGTCACCATTAATAATGGCATTTTTGATATTATCAGTTGGGAGGGACATCATATCGGTCGCCATCTTTGGGCCGATGCCCTGAACAGAAATGAGCTGATTGAAAAATTTGATCGACTCGGCAGATGGTAATCCATAAAGGCTAATGTCATCTTCGCGAACGGCGGTGTGAATGTAGAGTTCGATCTTTTGGCCTTCTTCTAATGTAAAAAGCATCGTTGCTGGAACGGTCACGAGATAGCCAACATTATTTACGTTGAGGATAATTTTCTTTTCGAGTTTTTTTTGAAGGATTCCGTTGAGGTAGGCAATCATAGTAGGGGAGTTATTGATCCGAATTTTCTTCGCCGGTTCCTGGAATGACGAACTGACTGAGGAATTGTGCTTTGAATGCCGGGAAGGTTCCTGCGTTGATGTGATCGCGGATCTTCGCCGTTAAGTCTAGCAAAAAGTGAAGGTTGTGAATAGAGAGGAGGGAGAGGCCGAGAATTTCGCCTTCCGTGAAGATGTGTCGGAGATAACTTGCTGAGTAATTTCGGCAGGTATAGCACTTGCAACTTGGGTCCAGAGGAAGAGCGGAATTTTTGTACTGAGCGTGCTTGATGTGGAATCGGCCCAGATTGGTCCAAAATGTTCCGTGACGCGCGAGACGAGTTGGAAGAACACAGTCAAACATATCTACTCCGCGATCGATCGCCTCGAAGATGTCTTCCGGTGTGCCGACGCCCATGAGGTAGTGCGGTTTGTCTTCTGGAAGATGAGGATAGAGAACGTCGAGTGTGTGATACATCTGCTCTTTTGATTCCCCGACAGAAAGTCCGCCAATAGCAACTCCTGGCATATTGAGTTCCGCCATAAACTTCGCCGACTCGATCCGAAGGTCGTCATAAACGACTCCTTGAATAATAGGGAAGAGCATTTGCTGAGCCTCTGGCGGTCGTTCTTTTTGAATCTTCTCATGAGCGAGTTTACACTCGATAGCCCATGCGTGCGTTCGATCCATCGCTTTGCGTGCATACTCTTTGTCGGACGTTCCTGGGGCGCACTCGTCGAAAGCCATAATAATATCAGCTCCGAGATCGGCCTGAATTTGCATCGCGATTTTTGGCGAGAAGAAGTGTTTCGTTCCATCTAGGTGGGATCTGAATTCGACCCCATCTTCTGTAATTTTCACCTGCGTTTTTTTCTCTTCAGTTCCGCTGTAATCCTTTCCTGATCCGAGAGAGAAGACCTGGAATCCGCCCGAGTCGGTGAGCATTGGCTTGTTCCAGTTCGTCCATTTCTGAAGTCCGCCCATGTCTTTGATGAGCTGTTCGCCTGGCCTTAAGTGGAGGTGATACGTGTTTCCAAGAATAATCTCAGCGCCCATGTCTGCAAGTTCTTCTGGCTGCACTCCTTTTACGGTTCCCTTCGTTCCAACTGGCATAAATGCAGGCGTGTGAATTTGTCCGTGCGGAGTTGTGAGTATTCCTGTCCGCGCTCCTGATCCCTTCTGTTTATTGATGATTTGAAACATGTTTTGTGGTAAAGATTTCTCCAATGATTTCTTCGATATCTCGCTCGTGAATAATAATGTCATCGACATTAAATGTCTCGAGAATTTTTCCTGTTACTTCCGCGGTTTTTTCGCGTGGTACGTCGATAGTGTATGTGTTTTCTTTTTGACTGATGAGTTTTCCGAACCTCTCAATTTCCTTTGAATCGATTTTTTCTGCCAATGTAAATTCGAGTGTTTTTGAGTCTGAATATTGGGTGTGAAGTGCGTCGTATGTGCCATCATAGAGAAGTGCTCCATGATCGATGATTACGACTCGATCGCATAAACGACGAATGTCCTGCATGTAATGCGAGGTGAGAATAATCGTCGCACCTTTTTCTTTGTTATATTTTTTGAGAAATTCTCGGATGGCATTTTGAGAGACAACATCGAGACCAATGGTTGGTTCATCAAGGAAGAGAACCTTTGGACTGTGAAGAAGGGCTGCAATGAGCTCGCATTTCATACGTTGGCCAAGCGAGAGTTTGCGAACTTGAACATCGAGAAAGTCTTTGATATCGAGAAGTTCGGATAATTCGTCGAGATTTTTTTTGAAGAGCTCGTCTGGGATTTCGTAAATTGCTTTGTTGAGAAGGAAACTTTCCATCGCAGGAAGATCCCACCAGAGCTGATTTTTTTGTCCCATGACGAGAGAGAACTGCTTTTGAAATTCTGGTTTTCGCTCGAATGGTTTGTATCCCAGAACTTGAATTTCGCCACTTGTTGGATAAAGAATTCCTGAGAGCATTTTGAGTGTCGTCGTTTTTCCTGCACCATTTGGTCCGACGAATCCGATGAACTCACCAGGCTTGATACTGAAGTTGATTCCCTTTACAGCTTCTACATAGAGCTTTTCTCGACGGAAGAGTCCCTTGATCGAACCCATAAGTCCAGGCTCTTTCTTGTAGAATGAGTACTTTTTAACGAGATGTTTTACTTCAATAATTGGTGTCATAGTGTTGATTATAGAGCCATTTTACCCTGCCGAGGAGTATCTTGTTAGTCCTTTTTTCCAGAATAAAAAGCTTACGATATAGAGAGTAATGGTTATGGCGAAAAATACGATAATTGATTCAGTTGTGGCTATTTTCAAAGCTACTTCTGCTGGTAAGTTGGCGAGAATTGCGAGCGGGAGAACGTAGGTAAAGACGATCCTTGCCCATGACGTATAGATGGCTCTTGGGTATCTGCCAACCTGCGTGAGTTGCCATGCGACCATGTTGAGCGTGTCTGTTTTTTCTAGCCAGAAGTTTAGCGTTGCGAGCATGGATAATACTGAAAAAAAGATAACGTGTGCTATTAAGCTTATTCCGATTCCAAAGAGGAGGAGGTGGATATCTGGTGTTGAGTTAAGCGTTCTGAACGCGTATGCAAAAAGCGCTACCGTTACAGCAATTGCAGTTATATAATCGAATCGCATGTTTGACATGAACATGAGCATGCGGCTTGACGCTGGTTTTGTGAGCCACATGTCAATGTATCCCGTTCGCATTTTTTCTCCGAACTGCTCAAAACTATCTCGATAAAAAATATCGGATATGTTCGTGAAAAGATAATAGAATGCCATGATGAGGAGCGTTTCACCCTTACTTACACCACCAAGCGTTACAACATTCTGAAAAATAACTTCGATGAATATAATGAATGAGACAACCCATAAAATGTTGAGTATAAGCGATATTACGAGGCTTGCTCGGTAGGCGAGCGTTACCTTGATATTGAAGGCAATGAGTGTAAAAAATACTTTGAGATCGTGAATCATGGTGTTTGGTTTATCGGCCCGTTGCTTCGTATTTTTTCATTCCTACTGCGAACATTGCATTGATGATAATGAATTCAATAAGAATGATGATCATCTGTGCGCCCAAGATATGAAAAATGCCTCCTGCAGTTCCTGGATGAATAATCATTTGTGCAGGATAGTAGAAGATATATGGAAATGGTGTGTAGCTCAGTATGTGCTGAAATTGCTCTGGGAAGAATTGAATTGGTATCATCATTCCGGAGAAAATTGACTGAATGGCGAAGAACATATATATCACTCTGTGCGCACTAATAAGCCAAAAACTCAAGAGCGCGATGCTTGTTGTGAGAAAAGTAGAGATGAAGAATGAGAAGATGATTGAGAGAAGAATGAGTGGAGCTTGTAGATACGGAAGGTGAAGATAAAATTCTGGTCGATAGAGGAGAATAGCCACTCCAAAAATTCCAACTCCGAAAAGTGATCTTACAATGTTTTTTCCAAGTTCTGATGCGATTTGATAGCTGAGATATGAGATTGGTTTTACGAGGTAGTTCGAAAAATCCCCAGTTTGAATGTCATTGCAGACGTTGAATTCAACTCGCACAAAACTGAATGTCATAATGATTTGAACGACGAGAAAGTACAGCATCGTATCGCTGAAGTTATAATTTCCAATAGACGCTCTACTTTGGAAAACTGCCATGAATAAAAAGGCTGAGATCATGATTCTCATTGACCATCCGATGATTCCGATGAAGAAATCGACCCGATGTTCTAATCCCTGCTGGAAGCCAGTTCTAGCTATTGAGTAGTATTTTTTTATGAGCGCTGGCATAGTTGTTCAATGTATTCGTAAAATGCGGTTTCTATCTTTGGTATAAATCTTTTTGGCATGAGAGGGGAGGTGATGTTGATTTCGGTTACCTTTCCATCGATCACATCGATACCAACAATTGATATCCCTTCGTTTAGAAAGAACTCGCCAATCTTTTTCGCCATAACTTCTTCTTTAGCTGTAGCTTGAGCTGGAACAACGGCTGCTCCTTTTCCAATATTGCCTCGGAAGTCGCCTTTTGTTGGACGTCTCAGAAATCCTCCCATAACTTTTCCGTTGATAATCGTAATTCGTTTATCTCCTGTTTTTTCGATATTAAGCAGTTCTTGGCACATGATATACGAAGTTCCTTCATTCGTGATCTGATGAATAATTTCATTGGTATTCACATCGTTTGGCTTGAGCATGAAGATATTCGACCCTCCCTTGTTGTCGAGCCCCTTGAGAACAACACCGTTTTTTTGTCCGTGTATGAAATGTTTAATTTCTGATACCGAACACGTTACGAGACTTTTTGGTGCGTACTCAGGAAAGAGGATGACATTGATTTTTTCGTTGTACTTTGTGAGTGCACTTGGACGATTGATGATGGTTACTTTGTCCTCGATGGTTGATAGTATTTGAACCATGGCGAGGTAGGCTTGGTTGAATGGGGGATCGCGACGAATGATGAGAATATCGAAACTAGAGAGATCTTCTCGCTTTTCATTAATGATCTTTTCTTTGGCTTTTAGATGGGCTATTTCGTAACTTAGCCCTGTTGTTTTTCCTGACTCTGACTGGATCGATGTATCGAGAATATATCGTACGTCATATTTCTTTTTTCCGAACTCTATAAGTTGCCATGTAGAATCAAACGATGGTGATTCTGGGTTGAGTTCCATGTGTTCAATCGCATTTGCGATAAATCCAATTTTTAATTTTTGAGTTGTTTTCATAGTGATAATTTACAGTACTGACTTGTTGATTTGTAGTCCGATGAGTTCATATCCGGTTGCAATTGATGCAAGTTCTGCTATTACTTTGTAAATCGGAAGCATGTCCGAGGCGCTTATGCTTAAGTCAAATGCGTTTGAGTAGTTGCGTAAGTCGTGCATACACATTTTCGTGAATGTCATGCCAGGGGAGTTGAGGTTTTCTCGATCTGTTTTTTCGCTGTGAATTCTGAAAAATCCTCCTACGATATGGCTATCTACCATATATAAAACTGGTTCTGCAATATTGTCTTCAAGTTTTTCAACGGTTGGAATTCCTTCTTGAAGAATGACTTTCGTGATCTTTACTTTATCTTTTCCGGTACTCATTCTTTTTCGTTCGTCGCGATTGAAGGCGATGACGTCTTCGCCACTCTCTACGGTTGTTACTCCCATGCCGTACGTTCCAGACTCATTCTTGATGAACACGAAGGGCTTATCTGGAATTCCATATTCTTTATATTTCTCGCTAATTTTTTCAATGAGCGTATCGACTTTATCTGCAATGATTTTTAGGCTTTCTGCTGATGAAAAATCGACATCCTCTGCATGATCGAAATATGGATTCATGAGCCACGGATCGATGTTAAACTCTTCGGCAAACATGGTGACGAGAATTTGATAATAATGGAAATGATCACTCTTAATTCGTGTGTGCCATCCACCAGTTGGTGTTGGAATGAGTGGTTTTTTAAGGCCCTGAAGAATTTCTGGAATACCTCCAGAAAGATCATTATTGAGAATATAAATGTCTGCCTCCCAATCGCCAATTACGAGCATGTCGCCTTTTCTTGTAACTTTGTATTCTGTTACTTTTTCGCCCTCAGAGGTTTCGAGTTCCAATATCTCTTCTGTATTCTCCGGATTGAAATTTCCGATTTTGACTTCAAGACCAGTTCGCTCAGCAATCTCATGGAGTTTTGCGAGGTTCGATAAATAATACGCATTTCGAGTGTGGTGTTCTGGAAGAATGAGAATTTTTTTCGTTCCTGGATGACACCGATCGACGTAGACCCTGAGTCTATCCGCCGCATCCCTTCGTGATTTTGGACAGATGTTGTTCCATCCGCCTGGGAAGATATTCGTATCAACTGGGCTGATTTTGAATCCTGCATTTCGAAGATCAACCGAAGCGTACATCGGATCGCCCAATGGTTCTCGATAGGTTTCGAGCCATTTCTTAATCTCGACTTCTTTCTCTTTGAAAAGTTGAATGAGTTCTTTCAT
>Ga0172380_10003441_pt1 | contig 21700 bp, 18 predicted proteins | sample Leawe162metaG_FD_119747 | JGI IMG/M metagenome (GOLD analysis project Ga0172380, IMG submission 119747) | Leachate microbial communities from a municipal landfill in Southern Ontario, Canada - Leachate well 162 metaG | ecosystem: Engineered > Solid waste > Landfill > Unclassified | place...
GAGACTTTACTACACCAAGACCTTGCAGTAGAACCGGGCAGGCAGGGATGTTAAACTTTTCATTCATTGCCACTTTTCAGATTAGGCCTTTGACCGACGATTGAAAGATTTAAACACTAGCTCGTCCCCCTTGCCTCCAATCGCTGGTGTTAGTCACACAGCGCCTACAATCGAGTGGCATCGCACCTCGGATGACCTGCAGCTGGCCTGCCGCACCTGGAAGGGCAAAGTCGGTTTTCCTGTAATCGTATATTTGCATGGCATCGAAGGTCACAGTCAGTGGTTTGAGAACACGGCCTCGGCCTTGAATCATCTCGGCATGACTGTTTATGCCCCAGATCGCCGAGGGTCAGGATTGAATCCTCGTGATCGAGGCAATCTTTCTAGTTATAAGACCTATTTAGCTGATATTGAAGTTTTCTTGCGAAAAGTAAGTTTTGATCATCTTGGTCATTCGCTGATCGTCTTGGGAAACTGCTGGGGCGCCAAAGCTGCTTCGCTAATATGTCAAAGCGATTACAAACCGACTTCAGGGCAAGAAATGAATTTGCCTATTGCGGGTTTGGTTTTAACTAGTCCTGGTATCTTCACCAAAGTCGATTATGGCATGAGCACGAAGCTTCAAATTGCCTATTCATCGTTCATCGATTCTGGCCGCAACCGCAAGTGGCCAATTCCTCTTGAAGTGGAGATGCTGACCAATAATCCTACTTTTCAGGGTTACCTTAAACGTGACAATTTGCGCTTAACTGAAGCCACCGCCAGCTTCTTTGTTGAAAGTTACAAATTGGGTAAGCTTGCCGAAAAGGCTTCCGCTGCAATCGAAATGCCTCTACTTGTTCTGCAAGCAGGCTCTGACTCGATCGTTGATGTTGATAAACTTCAAAGCTGGTATGCCAAGGCTAAGTCTACAACTAAAGACTTGCGCATTTTTCCTGATGCCTCCCACACACTCGATTTTGATTCGACCTGGTTTAAAGAATACGCCCATGTGCTTAGCGAGTGGATACTGGCACAGTGTCCGGTAGTGACATAATTTTGCTGTTATTCGTACTATTGGAACAATTGCCGTTATGTTGATTCGCTCAATCAAGTCGCACGCCGTGAAGCTGCCCTTTCGATTTTCTTTTGGTCACGCTCTTGCTAGCCGGAACTTTTCGCTCAATGTACTTGTCAAAGTACAAGTCGTACTTGAGGATGGGCGCGAAGTGATTGGTTGGGGTGAGTCTGTTCCGCGGCAATATGTCACTGGCGAGACTGTGGCCAGTGCATTGGCAGCTATCGATTATTCATATGCTCCGGCTCTCAGTGGTCAATTTTTTGCCGATGCTCAGGCCTTGCTGGCCGGTTTGGCGCAGGTGTTTGCTGCTAATAAACTTGAAGAAAGGTCAGGTGGTGCCTCATTTTGTGCCTTAGAGTTGGCCTTCCTCGATGCCCTGGCTAAAGCTCAAGCCCTTAAATTCTGTCAGCTACCCGCTCTCATTTCACCTTCTGATTTGTGGCAACCGACTGATGTTATGCAGTATGGTGGCGTCATTCCTTTTGGCAAGAAAGCGATATTGAAGCTCATTCTTGCTGGCTATAAGAAGTATGGTTTTAAGACCGTAAAGCTGAAGGTTGGTGGCTCACTAAATGAAGATGTTGCCAGAGTAAAGTTGGCTCGTGAGATATTAGGTGAAGAGGCGATTTTGCGTGTTGACGCCAACTGTGCCTGGACTTTAGAGCAAGCAAAATGGAGTTTGGCGGCTTTAAGACCGTATCGCATTGCTTCTTGTGAGCAGCCACTTGTCGCTACCGATTTGCCGGGCTTAAGTGAACTAACTGCCACTGTTCCTGAGGTCATTATGGTGGATGAGTCGCTCACGACTTTGGCTCAGGCAAAAGATCTAATTGAGCGTAAGGCCTGTAATGCTTTCAATATTCGCTTGTCTAAGGTGGGTGGATTGGTTAGCGCTATGAAGATGGTCGAACTGGCAAACGAAAATCAAATTGAGTGTCATCTGGGCGCTCAGGTGGGTGAATCGGGAATATTGGTAGCTGCTCAAAGACACTTTGCCCTTGCTTATAACGGTTTTGCTAACGTCGAAGGGGCGATGAATCTATTTTTGCTCAAAGGCGATCTTGTCAAAGAAGCCATGACTGTTCCGTATGGTGCCAAGGCGAAAGCGCCAGTAGCAGACGGTTTGGGCGTGAGCGTGAACGAGCAAGCAGTTGCTCGGCATCTTTACGACTACAAAAAACATTACAACTTAAATGTCTCTGCTAACGAGAAAAGTGAGTCTAATGCAACTCGGTAATTTGGACATTCTGGCTGGACAGGCACTGCGAAGATTGACTCATATTAGGCGCTTTTACAAAGGTCTTAAAGAGCCAAAGCAAACACAGTTGGCTAAACTCAAAACTATTATTGAAGCAAACAAAAATACGGCCTTTGGCCGGGCTCATCATTTTGATCGTATCAATAGCTATGACGATTTTAAAAATTATGTTCCTCCTAGTCGGTACGAAGATTTAGAGCCATATATAGAGAAGTTGCGCCATGGCGAAGGCAATCAGTTAACGGCAGAAGAGCCCTTTATGTTCGCCACTACTAGTGGTACCACCGCTACGCCCAAGTTTATTCCTGTTACTGAGGGACACTTGCGCGATTATACCCATGCTTTTCAGGTGCATAACTATCATTTAGTGGTTGACTATCCCAATGCCGCTGCTGGCAAGATTTTGATTATCTCTAGTAACGATGAGGAGGGAAGAACCCCCTCAGGGCTTCCTTATGGTGCTATCTCTGGAGTGCTCAATCGGCGTCAGCCGAGTATTATTCGGCGCCACTTTGCTCTTCCTTATGAGCTGTGCAAAGTGAAAAATGTTGATGCTAAATACTATTTGCTCTTACGTGCTGCCGTGGCTCAAGATGTTACTGCTCTATTGGGCTGCAATCCGTCGAGCTTTATTCTTTTGGCAGAGCAATTGAAACTGCGAACTGATGAGCTAATCGAAGATATTGCTAAGGGCACTCTCAATCAGATTGTTGATCATATTGAACCAATTGATGGTGATGTGCGCCAAGCCTTTAATCGTTATCTTAAGCCTGATTTGGCAAGAGCTCGGGAGCTAACCTCTCTGATCAAACAGCACGGTACTCTGCTGCCTAAGCATGTTTGGCCGCGGCTGAATATTATGTCTCTCTGGAAAGGCGGCCCCATGTCTTTCTACCTTGAGAAATTACCTGAATTGTTCGGGCCGGTGCCCCAGCGAGATTTCGGTTATATGGCTTCTGAAGGACGCGGCACTGTACCTATTGCCAATAGTGGCTCAGGTGGTCCATTGGCAGTTACTTCTCACTTCTTCGAGTTTGTTGCTGAGGATCAAATTGATTCTAGTAATCCTACTTTTTTGATGGCTGAGCAGTTGCTTGTAGGTGGTCGCTACTATATTCATTTCACGACAAATGCTGGTCTCTATCGCTACAACATTAACGATTTGATGGAAGTGGATAGCATTATTGGTGCTACTCCTGTTTTGAAATTCGTGCGCAAAGGTGGTGGCGTTAGTTCGGTTACTGGCGAGAAATTAACAGAAGAGCAAGTTTTGACCGCATTAGGACAAGCCGTCAACCAGCTGGGTTTGCTCGAACTTAAGCACTTCACTGCTGAAGTAGCTCTAGATATGCCACCATATTATCTCTGTTACGCTGAGACCGATCGCGAATTGCCCCAAGCAGTAGTTGATAGTTTTCTCCTCGCATTTGATCAGTCACTTCAGTCTCAAAATCCTGAATATGCTGATAAACGAGTAACAAGGCGATTGGGTAAGCCCCAGCTAAAATATCTTCCAGCTGGCACTTATACCAGACTGCGGCAACAGAGAGTGCATCAAGGGGCACCGGAAGCCCAGGTGAAAATTCCGCTATTGAGTGCCCAAGGCAATTTCTCTCACAGTTTGGAGATGCTAGTAAATCTATGAGTACTGAGAGCACAGAGCTTATGACTGTTGGTATTACTGGTGCAACTGGCCTAGTGGGGCGAGCTTTAGTAGCCGACTTAAGCAAGACATTTGCTGTGGTGGCAATTGCCCGAGACAGCTCAGCACTAGCAAAATTAGTTGCTTCGGCCGAGGCAGAGGCGGTTAGTAAACCTGTAGCTAGAGTGGCCGACGTATGTGACCTAGCGGCTTTAGAGCAGGCCTTTGTCGGGCTAGATATAGTCGTTCATGCTGCTGGCTTTGTTGACCCTATGGCTGATCGACAGCTGATTTTGTCTATCAATACTGGTGGCACCGCCAACGCTTTGAAAGCCGCTGATAAGGCTGGCGTTAAACAGTTCATTCAAATAAGTTCGCTGTCAGTAATTACTGGCCAGGGTGACCAGTTCAATCTTGATGAGTCGGCACCACTGCAGCTGTGTGGTGAAGCTTATGCCGATTCAAAGGTTGAAGCTGAAAAATTGTTCGACAGCACCAATTTTCACTATAAGTTTGCCTATACAATTTTGCGGCCTGGCTTTATTTATGGCCCCGGTGAACGTTCTTGGTTGCCTCGGGTTAGTAAAGCCATTGCTTCTGGTCAGGCGATGTTGGTCGATGGTGGCATTCGAGAAACTAATGTGGTTTATGTCGGTAATTTAGTGCAAGCCGTAAGCGCTGCTATTCTTAACGAAAAAGCTTATGGCCAGGTTTTCAATATAACTGATGGTGAAAAGGTCAGCAAAAAGCAGCTTTTTGATGCCATTGCCGATGGCATCGGCATGCCAAGAGTTAAAAAGGATTTGCCTCGTTGGCTAGTCAAGCCTGTCTGTCAGTTAGTGACCGCTGCCACTGCTAATAAGAAAATGACGGCTGAAAGCCAAGCTAAGCTTGCCCGTTTTTCACCAGCGGCCTTTCGCTTGGCTGCCGTAAATCAGGGCTTTAGTATTGCCAAAGCAGAGCGCATTCTAGACTATAATTCTAGCAAGCGCATATCTTTTAAAGATGGTATGGACATCACTATGAAGTCTATCAAGGCAGAAGCTCAGGTTGAGAAGCACAATAAAGAAGAATAGAAGCTATGAAAAATAGAACCGGAATACGCAGGGTAAGTAAGGCTATATCGCGATTTACTGTTGACTATATGCGTCGCCATCGCCATCCGGTCAATGCTGCTTTGCATATTGTTGGTGTGCCTGCTGCCTTTTACGGTTTTTGGTTGATACTCAAGTCGTTTTTTGGGCTGCGCTCCCAAAATTCTACTTTGAGTTCTAATTTGGGTCCAAATCTAGGACCAAATCTAGGACTAGGATTAGTCTGCGTCTTCTTCGGTTATCTCTTGCAATATCTTGGCCACCGTAGTCAAGGCAATGAAGTGGGCGAAATAATCTTGATTAAGAAGGTAAGTGGCAGGCTTAAATCAAATATAAATGGCTCCGCTCTTTGGCAAATGCTTGGCGGTAGTTTGCCAGGCAGCGTTAGTAACAACAGACATAAGAAGAGTGACTCATCTAGTAGTTCGCCTAAGCGCCACCCCGATGGCAATGGCAACGGTCATAAGCAACCTCTACTCACCAGTCACTCATTGGTGTGGTGGAGAAAGGCTTAGCTGTGAACTCGCATAGTGATGGGCATGCACGGGTTTTAGTCGATGGTGCCTCTGGTTATTTGGGCAATCATGTAGTTGCTGCATTGCTCAATCGTGGCCTTGTTGTGCATGCTTTGGTCAGGCCCCAAGTGGCTGACTCTGACCGTGAATTTCTGCAAGCGTCTGGGGCTCAAGTCTTTGCCGTAGATTTAGCGCCATTTCAGACCGATATGGCCACAGGCCAAAGGCGCAAGTTAGAAGAGGCTTTTGCTGGTGTTACCCACGCGGTGCACCTGATCGGCTCTATTGCCCCTGCTAAAGCAGAGAACTTCAGTCAGTTGCATCAAGATCAAAGCAGAGCATTCGCTAGCTGGTGTGTGCGGGCCAAAGATGTTGGTGGTTTTGCTCGGGCGGCCATGGTTACTGCTCTTGGTGCTGAGCAAAGTGCTGCTAGTGAGTATTTACGCAGCAAGAGAGAAGGCGAGCTAGCTTTGCTTTCAGAGTTAGAGCCAGCCAATATTCCCTCAAGTATCTTTAGACCGTCTTTAATAGTAGGAAGAGCTGTGGGCAGGCGTGACAGTAAGCTAGTCAAGCGTTATCGTCAGCTGGCTAGAACCAGGCCCTTTGTCCCTCTAATCAATGGTGGCCGCAATTTAGTACAGCCTGTCTTTGTTTCCGATCTAGCCGAAGCTATTGTTGAGCGCCTTTGCCGTCAATCTAATGTAGATTTTACCAGGGCAGATTTTACTAGTGAGACTTTTGAGATCGGTGGTGCTCAGCCGCTTAGTATGAGAGAAGTTGTCGAAGCCCTTATGGCTGCTATCGATATCAAAAAGTCTTTTGTTGAAATCCCTGTGCCAATAGCATTGGCGGCTGCCAATCTGATGCAGCGCTTTCAAGACGTTCCTCTACTTAGTGCAGATCAAGTGCGCATGACTAGTTTCGATAATATCTGTAGCGACAATGCTCTCAGTAAGATAATTGACCGAACTCCAACCAGCTTAGTTGACGCCCTCGCTACTTATCATAATTGGGACGGAGACTAATTGTGGATGCTTCTACACCTTCAGATAGACCTTCAGAAACAGGTTCTGGCAAGAGGGTTTTAGTCACCGGTGCTAGTGGCTTTATTGGTACTCATTTAGTACCGAGGCTGGTTGCTTTGGGCTTTGAAGTTAGTACTTTCGGCCGCAGCAGCGGCAAACCTCATTTTGAGTCTTTAGGTGTGTCGCATATTTGTGGTGACGTGACCAACTACGAGCAGGTTTTAGCTGCCACGGCTAACCAAGACATAGTCTTCCATATGGCTGGTCTTGTCTCTTATCGCAGTGTCGATTTGACTAGGCAGCGGGTCGTTAACGTAGAAGGCACGCGCAACGTCATGCAAGCGGCCCTAGAGAGCGGTGTTAAGCGAATTATCCATACAAGTTCTATTGCCGCCTTTGGCATTCCACCGCAAGGCACCATTGGTGATGAAAGTATCAAGTACAATTTAGACGGTCTCAATCTGAGCTATTGCGATACCAAGCATGAGGCAGAGCTTGTAGTAGATCAGTATTACAAGAAGGGCTTGAACGTAATAACCCTCTGCCCTGGTATCATATTTGGTGAGGGTGATACTCACCCGCATCATCATTTCATTTTTAGGGCTCTGTCAAAGGGCTTCATGCTAGGTGTTCCTGCTGGTGGTACTCCTTATTCTGACATTGTCGATGTCGTAGAGGCACACCTAAACGCCATCGAATCAGGTCGCGCCGGCGAGCGCTATAGCTTGGTTTCGGCCAACCTCTCATATAAAGAAGCAGGAGAGCTTTTTGCCAGTATTTATTCTTGCCGTCCGCCTCTAGTGATTCTGCCGCAGTCTCTTGTAACATTTGCTGGTCAATTCGCCGAAGAAATACTGCCTATTTTTGGCATTAAAACTGCCCTCACTAGGCAAGTTGCCTACCTCTCTAATCACAAGATATTCTTTGACTGTAAAAAAGCGGCTGCCGAGCTAAACTATAAGCCCACGCCCTTTGCTGACACAATTCGCCGCACAGCTAGCTACTATTTGCAGAGTTAAGGCCGCCAGAAAATTGTAAGTTTAGTATGAAATTGGCGTGAACTAACCGTGAAGTATTCGTGAAGTATTTTTGGGGTAGTAATAAACTGCAAAAGGTTTGTTAGACTCGGCTTTGTGAGGGTAGAATAAAGGAAGGATTTTGTTGCAATTTCAAGCTAAATTGCAAGAAAAAACAGAATTGCCAAGCGTGGGCGCTCAATCTACAACTTAGAAGTCGAGGTATTTCGTTTTGGTCAGCAGTAGTATTGCTAGTTCTGGAGCCCTTGGCCAACCCGAAGGTGGCCAGAGTGACGCTGTTCAGGCTGCCCATAGTGGGCCGTACCCCTGGATTATTTCTCCAATCTTCGATTTTTTCTTTGTATTTGGGGGCGGAGCGATTGCTCTTCTCGTTCTCAACTATTTATATCTAGGATGGAGAGTTCCAGACGGGGTGATGACCAGTCCCGCTGCCTGGTGGTTGCTGACCGTTGGTTTTCTCTCGCAGCATATTTTTGCCGATTCGCATAATTCGGCAACTTATTTGCGAATTTGGGGTAGCGATGAAGACCGGGCCAGGTTTAAATTTCACCGTACCTGGCTAGCCTATTCCACCATTCCAATGTTTATCATGGGTCTCACCCTACCTGGTCTAGTTGGTGCTTTTGTATATATCTATTTGATTACTGTTTACTGGCACTATGTTGCTCAAGCCTTTGGTATCGCTCTCATATACTGTTACAAACGCGGCTATATGTTGAACAACATTGAGAAAGAAATCTTCCGCTGGTTCTTGTTTTCAATAGTTGGCTACACCACCATTCGTTTTCTTACCTATAGAGACCTTAGCCCACGCAATTGGTTTGGCGTAGATTTGCCATTTTGGGGCCCGCTGCCAGAGGTGCTATTTTTTATTGCACGGTTTGCCTGTGTCGGCATGACCATTGCCTTTGTAGTGCTTCTTGCTCGCAAGTATTTTAAAGAAAACAAGCTCATGCCTTGGCCTTCTCTGATGATTGTCGCTACAGTGGCTGGTCTTGGTCTCAGTCAAGAAGCTGCCAATTCAATGTTTTGGTTCTATGTGCCTGGTTTCTTCCATGGCAGTCAGTATCTAGCTGTCTGTATGGCCTATTACATTAAAGAGCGAGGCATGCCGCAAGGTATGGATACCTGGAATATCACTAAGTCTGCTCTGGGCTCACCTGGCATGAAGTACCTTGGTCTAGTGGTTCTTTCTGGTTGCTTCTTCTATATTGGTATTCCTCATTTCTTTAACCAAATTGGTTTTGATCGTGCGCTAGTAGCCGGTCTAGTACTGGCTTGTGTTAACTACCATCACTTTGTCACTGATGCTGCCATTTGGCGATTGCGCGACCCTCGCTGCCGCAAGATTCTCTTGGCCTAAAGCCTTTGTTGTGTCTGGTGTGCCCTTGACGGAGGCTTTTAGACTTGGTTAGCACTACATTTCAATTTGATGGGGACGCTAGGCCAGCTCCAGAGAGGGCCGAAGAAAAGGTGGCGAGTCGCTGGATAGTCAATCCAGTCTTTGACACTGTATTTGTTTTCGGTGGTGCTCTCTGGCTTGTTTTTGCTCTACAGATATACTGGTTTCACTGGGACACTATAGATCCCGCAGCTGGTGGTATGGCTGGTTCTACAGCATACTTCTTACTTTTTCTCAGTACTTTTGGCTCATATCTGTTTGCTGATTCGCACACAATTGCGACTTATGTGCGCATTTATTCGACCGAAGAAAATAGACAGCGCTTTAAGCTCTATGCCTATTACCTGCCCTGGCTGTCGCTTCTGATGTTTTCTCTTTGTCTGATTTATCCAAAGGCTGCAGGTTTCTGCGTCTATCTGCATTTGATGTGGGTATTCCAACACTATGTTGGCCAGACTTTTGGAATTTCGCTTATTTATTGCTATAAACGCGGTTATTTCTTCAAACCTTGGGAGCGTGAGACCTACCGTTGGTTTATGCATTCATTTTCGGCCTACGTAATTAGTCGAATCTTGTGCTACCGCGAGCTTTCACCTGACGACCTTTACGGTGTGAAGTTGCCCTTTTACGGTTTGCCTTATCAGCTCGTCAGCGTCACCAAATTTGTCTTTATAGTTATGGCCTTGGCCTTTGTTACCATGGTCGTGCGCAAGTATCTTCTTGAGAAGAAGCTTATTCCGCTGCCTACCCTCTGTCTGATTTTTTCGATACTAGGAATTGGCTTGTCAACGGGTATGGCTAATTCAATAGTTTGGGTTTATGGCCCTCCCTTCTTCCACGGTAGTCAATATTTGGCTGTCTCTCTTGGTTTCTACTTGAAAGAGAAAGGCCTAGAAGAGAGTCGCGGACGAATGGCTGAAGTTGGTCGACATATGTTGAGCGAGTTTGTCAGCCCAGCTGCCATGAAATATTGGGGCATAGTGATTATGGCTGGAATCTTTGTCTACGTAGGAATTCCCAATCTTTTGGCGAACTACGGCTACGGCTTTGTCTGGACAGCCACTGTCATTCAAGCCTGCATTAATTTCCACCACTTTGTCACTGATGGGGCTATTTGGCGCTTGCGAGATTCAAAGTGCCGGGAAATCTTGCTTGCTTGAAGTGCAGTTCGGCAATAGCTGCTAAACTTTTATAGCTACTAAGTCTTACTGTTTCTAAGCAGTGCCTTCGCCTTTGGCACAGTTGCGAGCCTTGATGAAACAGCCGCAGTGGCTAGTGGCAATCATGTAATTTCCTGTATTAAGTGAGGAATCATCTGGTGTCTCCTAAGAAATCGATTCTTTTCATTGCTGCTTTAGTTTTGGCAGTTGCAGGAATGGCCTTCTACACAAAGGGCGTCATTGAAGAAAAAATGAAGTTCTACCCTGAGAAGGTATTCACTGCTGCTTTTGATGAGCCCTTCAATCGCGCTACTGAATTTGACGGCCATCGTGTCGATGGTACTCAATATGAGGCCTATTTGCGTTTTAAGTATCCTCACGAAGCTAAACCACTGAATGAGTCGCAATGGAAGACTGCTTGGGTTGGTGAGGCCCAAGCTTGGTTCGAAAACAAGTATCATGGCCATCCAGGTTTGCAAGAAATAAACAGGCTAAAGTTTCGCAAGCGCATTGTCAACGATAGAGTAACGGTGACAAATGAGTGGTTGATTTATAATCCACGTACAGACGATCACTACTATCGTATTTGGGGCACTGCTCGCTAATTTCTATGATCTTTCTTTGGAGGGCTAATGCCTAAAGTTCTCTCTGCTCTCTCGCTTATGCCTGTTAGGCTGGCGCTTTTGCTTGGGCTTTCCCTTATGCCGATTAGCAGTGCTCAAGCTGGGGACAATAATACTTTTGAATGTGGACGCAATCTTTTCAAGGCGAAGATGTACAAAGAAGCTCTGCCTTATCTTAAAAGTTCAGAGACCTTGTTTTCTTACGATAACCGCGCTTTCTACTATGAAGCCTTGTGCTATCACCGCATGGGTCAAATCAATGCGGCAATGTCTGCCTATCAAAATGTTATTTCAAAGTTTCCTGATAGTGATGCTGCCGAACTTTCTAAAAAAGCCATTGCATCAATTCGCGGCGTTAGTCCTAATAGTGGCAATAGCTCTAGCAAGCCACTGCCTGGTGGAAGCTTAACTAAGCTCAAAAGCATAAGTGTAGATCAACTACCAGCGGAGTTGGTGCTAAATGTGACAGACCAGGAGGGCAAGCCAGTTGTTGAAGCTCTAGTTTCTGGTGTAAAAGTGAAGTTTGTGGTTGATACCACTGTGGCTAATAGTGTCATTGGTAGCGATGTTGCTAAACAAAGTAAGCTTCCTGAAGCGGCAGTAAAGTCAAAAGACGACTACTATCTGCATGATATTAAGCTTGGCACCATGACTCGGGCGGCTTTTCCCATCCAGATTTCTAGCAAACAACCAACTTCGGCTGTGCTTGGTGCTGATTATTTCGAGTTTTCCACTGTTTCATATGCTGCTCCGAAAGCGACTCTAGAACCTGCAAAAGAGCCAGCGCAAGAACCTGCAAAAATTCCAGCAAAAGAAGCGACAAAAAATGGCACTCTGACTATCAAGCGCATGGTTGGCTACAAAAATCCCTTTGATGCAGGCTTGAAATTTTTCAATGCTGGTCAATTTAGACAAGCCTATCCTCTGCTTAAGATCTCGGCAATGAATCGCCCCCGTGATCCCCGAGCTCTATATGTTCTGGCCGTCTGCAGTCACCGCCTAAACAAGATAGACGAGGCCCGTTCAGGCTACCGCAATGTCTTGCAGCGCTTCCCTGGTAGTGAGGCTAGCCAGCTCGCTACCGCCGCTCTGATGGCGATAGACCCATCTTATGCCGCCAGCGTTCGGGCAAAAAGTGAGCAATACACATTGCTCGGCCCTACACCGAAAGAGCACAAACGACAAGAATTTGAGATTCCGTATATTGCTGAGAATGGCTATTTCAAAGTGACTGCACTGATTGACGGTCATAACGTTGAAATGTATATGAACAGTAGCTTGAGCAATTGTGTATTTTCTACTGCGCAAATTAACCAAATTGATTCTACTTATTTAGACAACGCAAGCGAGGCCATGGGTAAGCCTGTTGATCCTAATAACAGCAATAACCTGTCTGAAACGGTCACTCGAAACATCCGCCTGAAGCGGGTTAAGTTAGGCAAGATAGAGGTTACGAACGTGCCTGCTCAGATCGTTGATTATGCTACTCGCTTCGGCTACGTCTCAGGTAGCACTGAGCGGCCCTTGCTTGGTAGCGCTGTTATATCTGGTTGGCGCTGGGAAATTTTGATTAATAGACGGATGTTGCGCTTTACTCAAATGCAGTAAGAGAAAGTGAAAGGCCTGAATTCTTTTCCTACGATTTGTGCTGCAGTTTTAATTGTTACCTTATCTTTGCGCATGCTTGTGTCAATTTTGTTGCACCCGTTGCGCATTGGTTGGGATCCAGCCTTGCACTTGCAGTGCGCTCAACTTATTGCTGGCGGTGGCCTACCTTACGTTGATATGTTCGACGTCAATCCGCCTTTGATTTGGTACCTAGATATCTTGCCATCGCTTCTTTCGTCGGCCAGCAATGTTCCTGTTACTCTGGCATTTAACTTGTTCATGTTGCTTCTCATGGTGATCTCTTCTTCACTCTGTGCCTATATTGCTTTGACCAAGCTCAAGCAAGAGGGCAGTACGCTCGTTAATCTGGGTCTGATCTTTGGTCTTCTGTATTTCAATTTCTTTTTGACTTTTGATTTTGGTCAGCGGGAGCAGATTTTTGTTTTACTGTATTTTCCCTTTCTCTTTTTGCGTTTCGCGCGCTATCAAGGGGCGCTTATCGGCAGAAAAGAAGCCATCTTGATCGGCCTGCTAGCCAGTATTGGCATATGTCTTAAACACTATTTTCTTTTCAATGTTGTTTGCGTAGAGTTATTCTTGTTTTTAGCAGCAGCTAAAAATGTTCGCTGGCGAAATTTTTTAGTACCTGAAAATTTTGCCGCAGTAGGTTTCGCCCTGCTTTATCTAGCTCACTTCTTATTCTTGCCGCAAATTGTAAAAGACAACTATTTCGGTTTTCTTGTGCCCGCCTTTGCTGGCGGCTATCAGTTTTGGGATACCTCTTTGGCCAGCAGTCTTGGTGCACCAGATAAGCGTGGTGTTTTCTTCTTGCTTTGCTTGGGCGGGCTGCTTGCCCTAGCATTCTGTCGGCGCTATACCTTACTGGCCTGCTGTGCTGCTTTTGCCTTCTCGGGGGTGGTGCCCTATTTGTTGCAGTTCAAAGGATGGGCTTATCAAGATATACCAGCCTTTGCTGGTGCTGTAATAGTCGTGTGTGGTGGCATAGCAGCACTCATCAGTGCCTTAGTTGAAGGGCTGTGCAGAGCCAAGCCAGCTAGCCAGCCAGATAGCAAGAAAGATAGCAAAAAAGATAGCAAAAAACTTTCACAGATATTTTCTTCAGACTTTTCTCTCACTAGTTTGATTCTCTTAGTTTTGATTGTTGGTTTTTCAATAGTCAATGCTACAGAAGAGTACGAGAAGGTAAAAGCAGAGCCGAATTTTCCGCTGAGCACAATTGGTTACTCCGGAGACTCACCATATTCTGATATTGATTCTCCTTTTTCCACCATTATTCTGGCCCATGCCAAGCCCCATGATGGGGTAATCTTTATTGGCAATGCCGTGGCCCCTGGCTTCCCACCTACTACTCAGCTGCGAGTCAAACCAGGTTCAAGACATTTGCACTGTTGCATTCTCTCTGTATTGGCGTATATCAAAGATGTGAGAGATGTCACTCCTGAGAATACTAGGCTGCTCTCCTTTAAAGACCGCATAGTCAAAGAGTATGCCGAAGATATAAAGAAAAACAAACCGGTTTTGATATTTATTCAAAATGGCCCTGCTGCTGAATATTTGGCTCCTTATAATTTCGACCAATACCTCAGAAACTACAAAAAAATAGATGACGTAGCTGGTTTTACTGTCTATAAATTGCAGGTCTAGGTGAAGATATAGATGAACAAACTTAGCTTCAATCTCATAGTAAGTGGTTTCCTCGCTCTTGCTCTAGCGGCTCTTCTCGCTGGCTATTTTTCAGTACATCAGTTGGCGATACCAGCCGATGCCGCCATGCGCCTCTCTTGCGGCGTTCAGATTGCTGATGGCGCTAGGCCATACTTAGATTTTTTGGATAATTCATCACCTTTTGCCTTATATCTAGCCAGTTTGCCAGCCTTAGTTTCGAAGATAGTATTTGTTCATCCGGTTTCGATTTTTAATTTTATGGTGCTGCTGCTCACCCTCGTATCACTTTTGCTAGTGCTCAAATCTGGGCGAGGCCTAAGCCCCAGGCTAATATTGTTGCAATTCTGTCTGCCTGCAATTGTACTCAGTGTGGCTCTCTTTCAATTTTATTTCCTCAATCATTTCGGTCAAGAGGGTGTGCTTTTCTTCCTCCTCTTTCTTCCCTACTTAATCCAGCGCTATCTCTCTTTGAGCGGTCTAAACCCCCATAAACAGCTCTGGGTGCCTCTACTCATTGGTTTCTTTGCGGCTTTGGGCTTGCTGCTTAATCCGGTATTTTTATTGGCCTTGATTGCAGTTGAGTTTACTTGTTTGTTTGCTCTTGGCGAGATTTCAGGGCTTAAGCTTAAGAGCCGTTTCTTTACTGCCGAGCTTAAGGCTTGTCTCTTGAGTTTGCTTGTCTTGTGTTTGGCGCTTTTCTCTCTGGTACCGTCGGTGGTGCTAGAATATTTAGGGCCGATTTCGCGTATTAATCAGCTGACATTCGAGTATTTCAATGAAGATCTCTCTTATGTTGGCAAGTCGCCTGATCGCCGCGATCTTGTCTACGCCTTTGTCGTATTTTTTGTTTTATCTTTGCCGGTGGCTGGTCGCTGTCTATTGACGCGCTTGATGTGTTTGATGTCGGCCTTTGGTTTCGCCTGCTTTGTATTTTCAGGAACTTTATTTAGCCATCAAGGTATCTTGATGATTGCCTATTCACTTGCTGCAATTACTCTGTCGCTTAGCCGCTACATTCGCTCTATTCGTCCGGCCAAGGTTTTGTCTGGTCGACTGGCGGTTTGGTGTTCGGCTAGGCTAAATAAGAAAGTAATACTATTATTGCCTGCCCTGGTTGTGATTTGCTTTATCGCTGCTAACTTTACTGCTTTGAAGCTGAGCAACAGCAAGGCTTTTTCCCTCAGCGAGCTAGGTTATTATGGTTTTGGTTTAGAGAGAGATCTTTCGTTCTTTAGTAAAACCGTGCGCCAAGCAAGTTCTGCTCGTGATCGCGTTTGGATTTATTCGGAACAGATTAGCCCTGCTTTTCCTCTTCTGACGCAGCTGCGCCGCAAACCAGGCTACCTCGTTTGGGGCTTTCCCCTTCATACTCTGAAGATTTTGCACGAGAGAGGCACGCCTGATCAGATCGCTCAACTGGCCCATTTTGAGGCGACAATGTATGACCGTCTACGAGTAGAAGCTCTTTCTCCGCAGCCACCAACGCTGGTGTTAGTTGAAGATGGAGAAGTGCGTGACTTGTTCAAAGACCATGGTCTTGTCGCCATCATTGAGCAGTTCTATAGCCCGCTTGATAGTTGTTCACCGTTGAATGGGGACGAGATTGATAACCATGCGCCTTATGAGTACCTGGGCTATCGAGTATGTTTTTCAGCAGATAAATTACACAAGTGATATTACACAAGTAATTCTCGTACGCCTTGATCGCGAATGCGCCATATTAGGGCATCGGCCAAGTAATGATGCATGTTCAAGCAGGCCCAGATTGCCGTAAGGCAAAGTGGCTCAGAGACACCATTTTTAATTAAACCCTGGGGTAGGCCAGTGGTCAATAAGAAACCAACCAGCGCTAAAGCAAAGATATAGCCTAGTGAATGTGCTTTGAAGAACTCCTTTGCCAGACTACCTTTCAATTCGTGACCGGCTTCTTTGGCCCGCTCTCTGACAAAATAAGAATAGGTTACGGCTAAATACTGACTAGAGTGGTAAAAGGTCAAGCCTAGAAGGAAAAATGCATCCCGTTGGGACATCGTTAGTGCGGCCACTGAAACTATTGTCAGAACTGCCGGCATAGGGAAGATTTGTTTGGTGCGGCAGTAGCGCCATACAAGCGCTGCTACCAAGCCAATTGTGCAGAAAACAAAACCGACCAGTGCTAGATACATGGGCCAGAATGGCAGTGGCCCCCAGAATGGCACTTCTAGACCAATAAATTTTGGCATATAGCCGAAGGCTGGCACTGTAAACATGCGTAAGATAACAAAGAACATAAGCAGGCGCAGCTGCCACTGTAAGAGCCCGCGTTCCAGCTTGCTTAAGCTGAAGTGGCGCTTCATACAATAAATCAAAATGATGCCGAAGGTCTGCGCAACGTAATGCTGTATCACCCAAACCATCGTAATTTTAGTTAGAACTTGGGCAAAGGCAAGGTTTTGCATGGCGAAGAAAGCGGCTACTATTAGCACTAGGCCCCAGACTATTACTACTGCTCGCACAAGCTTAGGTGTGGTGCGGCTTCTGAATACTCGTACCAGTGTGGCTGGCCCATGTGCTTCGCCGATCAGCAGTGTGCCCCAGAAGAGAATACCGGCCAAGATAATTGATGGGTATGATTGCCCTTCAGGTTTTACCCCGAGTGCTTCTACTCCGGCCAGGAGCCACATCAAGCCGCCGCAGCAAAACAAATAGTCTAGAGCTGGTGTGAGTATCCAGGGATGGGGGTGATCAGCTTGATCGGCAGTTGCCTTTGGCTGCTGCTGCTCAGCATGGTTAAAGTCAGCAGTTCCTTGCATCACTCGCTATCCATAATTATGGTTCACGGCAGACGCGATTGAGCGACTTATCTATGGTTTGAGCGCGCACCCTATATTGATTGGCGGCAGCGTTGTCATCGAGATCACGGCAAGTAAGAAAGAGATTCCACAGTGTTGCTGATGCTTTTGCTGTATTGCCCTGATTGTTTTTCTCAAGCATTGAAAGAGCCTGTTCAAGGTAATCTCGTGAGGTCTTAAATTCATTCTTTCGATCAAGCGCTTCGCTTTTGCCCATGCCTATTAGGTAGTGCATTAACCCGATGTTGTTTAAGTCGCGGACGATACGGGGGTCGTTGGCTGGTAGAAATTGTTGGTCGTGTTTTAGCACGCTGTCATAACAAACCAGCGCTGCTGGTTGGTTGTCTAAATTGCGATGGGCACCAGCCAAATGCATACTGGCGTCTGCCCATTTTTCGTTGTAGGCATTGTTGACCAAGCCCCAAGTTAAGGCCAACTGGTCTTGATAGATTTTGGCTGCTTCTTCGAATCTTTGTTGGCTAGTAAGAGCTGCAGCATAGGCGTTGCCAGTGGCAATGCGTTCTGCTGTGTTCTCAGTGGTACTTTTTAGTGCCGCTTCATATTGTGCCTGGGCCCGCATTGAATCGTGTACTAGAGCGTTGTCGTAGTTGGTTGCCTGCTCTTCTTGAATAGCGGCTCTCTGCTTGGGGTAGGTCGCCCCTAGTACGGTAACAAAAATTGCCAGCAAAAGTAGTATTTTGAAAATCGTGGCGGTCATGATGACACCTTGCTAGACGATACCTTACTAGAAGAGCCCAGTATGAGCTTGCGATTAGCGGCTATTGCTTTGTAAATTAGTTCGGCAAAGAAACTAACTATTGGAATAAAGAGAATCGGTGCAAGGGGCCAGAGTAAGGGGGTGCGCAGACTGATCCGGCGAAATGCCTTGAAGCCGCCTAGCCAATCACCATCTCGCTTTTGTAGCAGTATTTCTTTTTGAGCACGCTCTCTGTCTAGCTTTGCTTCGGTTAGCTCGGCGTCATTGTCTTTATCGGTGAAGTCGATGGGCTTAATGCGACCAAAGATGTCGAGGCGATGGATTAGCCCAATTGTTCTGATGCAGAGAATGCACGAGCCATCAAAAGCTAGTCGATAGGGCTCGCCGAAGCGCTCTCTGATTTTTGCCTTGACCCAGTTCCAAGATCTAGTCAAATCTTCTGGATAAATAAAGAGCAAGTAAGTGAGCATGAAAGACCACTCAAACATTGGCAGATTCATACAATATTCAATGCCAAGGTGCAGAGCGATTCCTGTTGCCATTACCCAGTAACGCGCTGGTCTCCACCAAATGAAGGTAAACAGGGCAAATTCAATTGCCAAAGTGCCCCAAGTTAAAATCATGTAGACAGGCAGTTGATCAAAAAAGTGAGGTACAGGAAAACGCATCAAATCGTCGTAGCGAACGGCATAATAGACAGCTGTGCCGTCGTTCCACATCTTGCCTTCCATCTTGCTATACCAAGTGTGGCCGTATGCAATGCATATTTGTATTTGTAATAGTCTTTGCGCCCAAGGGGCTGAAAGTCGAGCACCAAAGCCAGTTTCGCGCCAGTCTTGACGTGTCGCTCGAATAAGATTATCGAGTGAGAAGGCGTCACCAGCATTAGACAGGGCCAAGCACATAGTGGCGAGCCTTAAGTAATTGTCGCCAGCATTTTGATTGAGCTGGAAGTGGGCACCGAAAGACATCAGCAATAAGAATGTTACCCATGAGCTCACTCGTGTGTAGAGCCCCAGGGTCATCATTACTGTGGCTGCTACCATTACCCAAAATAAGCCATAGATGTACTTATCATTGTCTGGCAGGGCTGCCATCAAGTCAAAATAGTAACTGCTGTGCCAGTAGAGACTCATCATATCGTTTATTGGTATGAGTGAATTCTTGCCGTAATAGAGGTCAAAATCTGGCAGCAAATGTATGAGCATATTTTCGAGAAGAATTATGCCGAAGAATATGCGAAAGAGTGCCATCGCCACTGGTGTAGTGGGTTCAAACCAAAACCTATTCCAATTTTCAAGCCATTTGTCGATGCGTTTGTCTCTCACCGCAGCTGTCTGAGGTAGTGGTGTAGGCGTTTCGGCTGGAGCTGATTGCGAGGGAGTCATTACTTACTCTATTTAAGATCGTCTGGGTTGACTTTGTAACTGGACAACATTGCCTTTCGTGTGTGAGGCGGTAACTCGTCGCGATAACAAAAGGTTGCTTCATCAGGTGGCGGAGTATCGGCCGAGTTCAAGAACATTGTCACACGCTCTGGTGGATTAGTTGGGTCGTTGTTGGCCCGAGCGAGATAGCGGGAGATGCTGGGCCTAAACTGAGCGTAGTTTGGCCAAGAAATATTGTCACCAAATAACTTACGTAGTTTTTCTTTGCGGAATTTTGTCACTAGGTCCATTTTTTCCATGCGCGGAAATTCATAGCACTTGATGGTGCCATCCTTGAATTCAACTAGAGCCGAAAGGTGATAATTGACGTTGCGTACGTCTGGACAAAATAGGCTCCAATACTGAGTCCAGCCAGTAAGAAACATGATCGGCCCTGTGTAAGCTGTGATGCTATCTTTTCCTGGTGTCCATTCTGGTAAGAGCCAGCTGCCCACCACCAAAAAGAATGTCAAAAGAAAACTTGAGACCAAGGCCTTGTGGCCAGTAGTAAGTGAACCAGCTGACGATGAGTAATTGCATGCTTCACGAAAAGAAAATTTTCGTGTGCGTGGAGATGTTGATTGCACGGTCCCCTCCAGCGTTGCAGAGATTCAACTACCTGAATACATAGAACTTACCCAGAATTTGCCCCAAACTAGACAGTTGCTAATGATCTATGTGCAAGTTTATCATTGAGTCTATGAACCAAGTTGTTTTAGCACTCAATGATTTCTATGTCGGATAATAGTCTGACACCGTTATCGTCTTTAATTTCGACTGATGAGCGGCTTACTTATGAGCAGGCTTTAGAACGCTCAGCTATAGACGATCTTCGCCCAACTTCACTGGCGCCAAAAAGAACTTTTGAGCGCATTGGCTGCAATTTGGTAATTATTGTTTTTCTATCTTTAGCCACTATCGTTGGTGTGGCAGAGCTACCCGCGGTGCCCGAAAAATACAAAGGAAATTTAATATCTGCTGGTGCTCCTATTGGCATGAGGCAGGGCTGGAGAGTGTTTTCCCCTGAGTTGCGCACAACTAATTGGCATACTCTTTGTCTAATTGAGTTTAAAGACGGCACACTAAAAGCTGTGGAATTTCCCCGTATGGAAAAGTTGTCTTTGCTTGAGCGCTTCATTCACGAAAAGAAGCGAAACATACTGGGAGACCGCATTACTAACCCAATTTATAAGCGCTTTCGGCCGATGATAGCGAGATATTATGCTCGTGCTAATGCGAGCAATAGTTTAGAGCGGGACAATCCGCCGGTGCGAGTATCTTTTGTTTTTGCTTCAGCACCAATGCCAGACATTCACTCATCTCATTGGGTCTATCGCGATCAGCTGCCTGAGCATACTTTCAAGCAAGTTTATTTTTCGTATCAGGTTAAGGCTGAAGACCTAACTGACTGACTCTCTTTCCTTTTCTATTTTGCAAAAACGAAAACCCTGGCGAGCATTGCCAGGGTTTTCAGTTATTGCTCCATTGTTCCTAAGCTCTAATCAGTTTAGGGCTTAGATCCTAACCGGGCGGTGTGTACGAACCAGTTGGTCCGGAAGGGCCACCAGGGCCAGCAGGACCGCCTGGTCCAGCAGGGCCACCAGGGCCACCAGCACCACCAGGACCAGCAGGACCACCAGGGCCACCAGGGCCGAATGGACCACCAGGACCAGCTGCGCCGGCAGGACCACCAGGGCCGGAAGGACCGCCAGGGCCGGAAGGACCACCGGGGCCGGAAGGACCACCAGGACCACCAGGGCCGGAAGGACCACCAGGGCCGGAAGGACCACCAGGGCCGGAAGGACCACCAGGACCGGAAGGACCACCAGGACCACCAGGACCTTTAGGACCACCAGGGCCGGAAGGACCACCGGGGCCGGAAGGACCACCAGGGCCGGAAGGACCACCAGGACCGGAAGGACCACCAGGACCGGAAGGACCGCCAGGACCGCTAGGACCTTTAGGACCGCCAGGGCCGGAAGGACCACCAGGACCGCTAGGACCTTTAGGGCCGGAAGGACCACCAGGGCCGGAAGGACCACCAGGGCCGGAAGGACCGCCAGGGCCGGAAGGACCTTTAGGACCACCAGGGCCAGAAGGACCACCAGGGCCAGAAGGACCACCAGGGCCAGAAGGACCACCAGGGCCGGAAGGACCACCAGGGCCGGAAGGACCTTTAGGACCACCAGGGCCGGAAGGACCACCAGGGCCTTTAGGGCCACCAGGGCCGGAAGGGCCACCAGGGCCGGAAGGACCACCAGGACCAGCAGGACCTTTAGGACCACCAGGGCCTTTAGGACCACCAGGACCGGAAGGACCGCCAGGACCTTTAGGACCACCAGGACCAGAAGGACCACCAGGACCGGAAGGACCGCCAGGGCCAGAAGGACCACCAGGACCAGCAGGACCCTTAGGACCACCAGGGCCAGAAGGACCACCAGGGCCAGAAGGACCGCCAGGGCCGGAAGGACCACCAGGGCCGGAAGGACCGCCAGGACCAGCAGGGCCTTTAGGACCACAAGGGCCGGAAGGACCACCAGGGCCGGAAGGACCACCAGGGCCGGAAGGACCACCAGGACCAGCAGGACCGCCAGGGCCGGAAGGACCACCAGGA
>Ga0172380_10003442_pt1 | contig 21693 bp, 29 predicted proteins | sample Leawe162metaG_FD_119747 | JGI IMG/M metagenome (GOLD analysis project Ga0172380, IMG submission 119747) | Leachate microbial communities from a municipal landfill in Southern Ontario, Canada - Leachate well 162 metaG | ecosystem: Engineered > Solid waste > Landfill > Unclassified | place...
AAAGAGATCAGCGCGAAACTGGACGCGATCAAGGGGTTTCTGGTGCTCGCTGCGACACCCGCACCGATTGAGGAAAAGATTATTTCCACACCGTTCGGGATGTATCGGGTCAACAAGGAGGGTAAGAAAGAGAAGGTCGAGCTGGTCGATGGGAAATGGGTAGTTGTAGCGCCGGAGTCCGGCATGACAACGCCAGCGACGGAATATCTCCCGGCGTATAACCTGTATCCGTGGCCGGGAGTGGAATATACCGGCCCTGCATCGTGCCCCGTGGGACAGCATATCGAGTATGATTATAACAACAATACGCGGGTCTGCTTGAACAACTGCGGCCCCATAGGAACCAAATGAAGGGCACAATAGCCAAGCTGAAAGAACAGGCCCGAAAAGATAGGCGGCAGAGGCGCAAGAGGAAAAAGAAGTGAAGCGCGACAAGGCCCTATATTTCCGGCGTGGGTACAAATATCAGACTACGCGGGATTATCATATTAATGTCGGGGCGATTGCCGATCAGCCGGTCATGGCTCGGTTTATAACTCTGACCACGGCGGGAGAAATGACAATCCATTCCGGTTATGCCTGGGACGGAGCATCGGGGCCGACATGGGATTCCAAGAACAGCATGATCGGAAGTCTTGTGCATGATGCGCTTTATCAATTAATCCGCCTGGGCCTGATCGATGCGAAGTACAAGGAATACGCCGATCAACTCCTGCATGATCTCTGCACAGAGGACGGGATGTTTTCATGGCGGGCCGATTTTTGGAAATGGGCGGTCCTGACTTTCGGGGCGGGATCATGCAGGCCCAGCGCGGAACCGAAAGAGGAGGTTGCACCTTGAAAATTAGCCTATACACCGCCCCGGTTTTGGAACCCATTAGCAGGGCCGAACTATTAACCCATTTACGCCTTGATTCGGGCACCTTCGATTCCAACCTCACCCTGACACAGTCCCTGGCCTATGGATCGCACGCCGTCCAGGACAATTACACGGTCCACGTCGGAACAGGAATTTCCGTGATCGGGAAACAGGCCGATGTCATCGTGCACCACGGAACGAACGGGGCGACCGGGACCGTTGACACCCGGATTGAGGAATCTGATCAACTGGCCACAGGATACACGGCATGGACCGGAGGGGCATTCATCCAGGTCACGACGGCAAACGACAACGCGGATTATAAAAAGCAGTACACCGGCACAAAGCAGTACATCCGCACAGCCTCAAAAGTGCTCCTGGCCGCGTGTGAGTTCGGAACGTCGATCCTCGTCAATTCTGCTGTCACGGCGGAGGATGATGATCTGACGGACCTGATCACGGATGGCCGGGTAGCGGTGGAGAATATTTGCCGCCGCGCCCTCCTCTCGCAAACATGGGATTACTACCTGGATGCCTGGCCGGCAGAGGATTTCACAAAGCTCCCCTTCGGCAATCTTCAGAGCGCGGGCCTTGCGGTCTCATGGAAGGATACCGACGGGACCGAAACGACGCTCACCTTGACAACCGACTATTTGATTGAAGCTAATGGTGAAGGGATAGGAAAAATAGTTTTGCCCTACGGCGGGACATGGCCGACAGGCAGTCTCTATCCCTCTAATCCAATCAAGATCAGATTCACGGCGGGCTGGACCACGGCGGCCCTGGTGCCGAAAAACATCAAGCGGGCGGTCCGGTTTGCGGCAGAGGATGCGTACTATCACGGAAACCGGCACGAGGTTTTGCAACCGGCGATCATGAATTTGCTTTCATCTTATAGGCTGCACGATGAGTTTTAAGTCCACCTCCCCGGACGAATTAAATAAGCGGATCATAATCCAGGCCTCAACAAAGGTGCCCGATGGAGGCGGCGGGTTCACCACGGTCTGGACTGATATCGCTACGGTTTGGGCGGCTGTGTGGCCCGTTTCCGCTTCTGAGCAGATTCAGGCGCAAGCCACGACGATGGTCGTCTCTCACCGGATCAGAATCCGGTGGCGCTCGGTCATGAGATCGTCTTGGAGGATTAAGTTTGAAAACCGTTATTTTTCAATCGTTGGGATCACCTCGCCGAACGAGGGGCGGGAATGGCTGGACGTGCTTTGTAAGGAGGCGGCTTAGATGTCTGACTCCGCAATCATCTGGAATCTGAAAACGGCCATAATGACGAAGTTCAATGCCGTAGATGGAACAGGGGCGCACAATGCATTTTGGGAGGCTATTCAAGGGAGACTTTTTTTCAAGAAAGCCCCAGCGGAAACACCTTTCCCTTATTCGATATTTTTTATTGTGGTTCACACGCCTGACCGGACATTTACTGAGGATAACCGAGAAATTCTCGTACAGTTTTCCCATTTCTCGGATGATCCGGAGTCGTCAAAAGAGGTCGATGACAATGATACGTATTGCAATGACCTTTTTGACGAAATCGAGAAAAGGGGCGGATTGTCCATCACGGGCGCAACGCTTATTTGGATGAGGTTTGCCAACAGTACCGGATCGGATTGGGAGGAAGGGGAAACACCTGAAGCGGGGGGCGGAAATTGGCATTGTCCGACCGATTATGAAGTCAAAGTCTCAATGAACTGAGGCGGAAAGGAAAGAATGCTTTCGATCATTATCCCTTGTTACAATCAGCACGACATGACTGAAGAGTGCATCAACGCCATTCGGGAGAATACACAGGACTATGAAATTATCATAGTGGACAACGGGTCAACGCCGCCGATCAGGAAACCTTTCACCGGAGACATTGAGACGACCATGATCCGCAATGAGAAAAATGAGGGCTTCCCGGTGGCCGTCAATCAGGGGATCCGGGCGGCGAAAGGGGATGTGATCGTCCTCCTGAATAACGATGTGATTTGTGTACCTCTGTGGGCCGAAAAGCTCCTGCCGCATCTCGATACTTTCTCCATCGTCGCCCCGCTGACAAACTTCTGTGCCGGGATTCAAAGCGTGCAAATCGAGCCTTATGGAAACAAGGAAGAATTGAATGAGGCGGCGGGGCATCTTTCCGAAGAGTGCGAAGGACAGACGACCGAGGTAAATTGGCTTATCGGTATTATCATGATGTTCAAGCGCAGCCTTTACGATGAGCTCGGTCCGTTCGATGAATCCCTCTGGCCGTCCTGTGGCGAGGAAATCGACTTCTGTTTCCGAGCACGGGCGGCAGGGTATAGGATTGCAGTTGTCAATGATGTCTATGTTCACCATGAGGGTAGTCAGACTTATAACGCTCTCTCTGCGGCAGGGGTGATTGATTACCGAGAAGTCTGCAAAAGAAATGATGTCCATCTCGCCGAAAAATGGGGCGCAGACTTTTGGGACCGGCAGATTGTCGTCGATAATTCGATCCGCCTCAATCTCGGGTGCGGACGGTATCATCTTCCGGGATTCATCAATGTGGACCAGTTCGCAAACGTGAATCCAGATCTTGTCTGCAATGCCCTCGACCTTCCCTATGCGCCGGGTTCGGTTGATGCGATTTATTGCGGTCACATGCTTGAACACCTTACCCATGAGGAAGGACAGCGGGCCTTGAAATACTGGCATGGCCTGTTAAGGCCGGGAGGGACTATTGCTATCACGGTCCCAAACTTCGATGTCCTGGCGAAGCGGCACCTTGCGAATCCAACGGCAGAATCCATGAGGGAGTTTAACGATCAATGGATTTATTCATATGTCCAGGAATCCCTTCATCGATACTGCTATAACGAGGCGCTTCTGGTGGAGATCATGACCGGCGCGGGATTCACGGAACTTGAACGCCTCCCTATCGATCATCCCTACTTTGTCGATCCTGTTGACTGGCAAATCGCATATCAGGGGGTGAAATGATGAAATGCAGGGTATGCGAAACGGATTGCAAGATGTTCCTGGACCTGGGGTGGCAGCCGATAGCCAACAATTTTATCGCGCGGGATCAATTTCCGAGCGAACCTTTCTATCATCTCCAGGTTTTCTTTTGTCCATCCTGCTTTACTGTCCAGCTCGGGGAATGTCCCGAGGGCAGGGGAGTGTTCAACGAAAACTATCCGTTTTTCACCGGCACATCGCAGGGCATGATAAAACACTTTGTGCAATTTTCAGAACTGATCAAAGAGAAATATCTGCCGGCGAATGGGACTATCATGGAAATCGGCAGCAATGACGGGACATTCCTTGAGCATTTCAAAAATTGGGAACACATGGGGTTTGACCCATCTGAGAGCGTCACCCGAGTTGCAAGGTCCAAGGGCATTTCGGTATATCCGAAACCTTTTGAGACGTTCCCGGCAAAGGACTCGAAACGATGGCATGGCGCCACAGATGTTTTCATATCCGCGAACACCTTCGCCCATATCCCCGACCGTCACGGCGTCTTGAGAAACATTAAGATAATGCTCGCGCAAGGCGGAGTGTGGATTAACGAAGAGCCCTATTTGCGGAGCATCATAGATAAGTTGGCATACGACCAGATTTATAATGAGCATATCTTCTACACGTCAATCGCCTCGATGCGAAATGCACTTAATATGCACCATCTTGAAATTATTGACTTTGAAATTCTCCCGACGCACGGGGGATCGATCAGATATTTCATAGGGCATAAGAGGGCGGAGGATAGCAACGGGAAAATTGATCAGGCCGTAGAGCATGAAGGGCTTAACTCATTTGATGTGTTCCAGCACTTCGGACAGGCCGTGCAGAGATGTGCAACGGAATTTAAGAAAAATCTACTGGCTCTGAAAAGGCCCGTTGTCGGGTACGGCGCAGCGGCGAAGAGCACGACCGTCCTGAACTACTGCGATATCGGGCCGGATATCGTGAGCAAGATTTACGATACGACGCCGGAAAAGCAAGGCAAGTTTTCACCGGGTAAGCATATCCCGGTTGTGTCTTATAGCCAATTTGCGGAGGATGATACCCCGGATGTGGTCCTATTCGTATGGAACCACGGAAGGGAGATTTACGACAAGGAGAGATATCGAACCCGGAACTGGCTTCTGCCCGTAGGGGGTGCCGCATGAAGATAAGCAACCTCCATTTGGCAATCGGAATCCCATTGAGTTTCCCTTGGGTGCCATCGAGCTTTTTCCATTCGTTCATAGAAATGGATCGTCCGCCGTTCACCTTTCTTCACGCCGAGAATGGGCCGATCCATGAACTGAGGAACAACCTTGTGGATAAGGCCCTGGAGATCGGCGCGACACACCTTATTCAGATGGATGTGGATCAAGTCTATCATCCTCAGACGATCACGAAACTCTTATCTCACCGGCTGCCAGTTGTGGGCGCCCTGGTGCACCGGCGCTACCCACCCTTTGACAGCCTCATGCTTAAATCGGTTGAGATCGATGAACACCGGAATGGTTATGTGAGTATCGATGAATGGAAGGATGGAGAGCTGGTAGAAGTGGATGCGACCGGCGGCGGATGTCTCATGTTCGACATGCAGGTATTTCGCAAGATGCCCCGGCCATGGTTCAAGGCGCAGACGAACCCGGACGGATCTGTTTTGGGGGAAGATATCGGCCTATGTCAGGAATTAAAAGCGGCGGGATACCGGATCTTTGTTGATACATCAGTTCCGGCGGGGCATTTGACAACAATGATCGTTGATCGAAATACGAGTCTTTTATATCGGGCAATGAAATTATCGAAAGAAAAAAAAGTTGCGGCAATGGGGGTATCTGAAGACAACTAACAATCAGGGTTTCCCGGCGGACTGATCATCCAAAGGGAACGCAAGAGAGAAACAAGGCGGCTGGATAGGGCTATCCCTCTATTCATGCCGCCTTTTTCTTTGCCCTGAAAACAGCACCACGAAACAGGAGGTAATGACAATGGGAACCACAAGGGCGGCAGTACAGAGCGGAAGTTTTCAGAAGGTCACGCTGGGCGCGACTTCCAAGGTCTTGGGGGCGGGCACATGGGCAATCTCCGGGGGAACGCGAAAGACGATCGATGTTTCCGAATTCGGGGACGATATCGATCAATTTGAATTCGGCACGGCTGATGGCGGAACGATTTCCATCACCGGCGTCTGTCTCGATCCGACCGATCCGGAACAGAACACTCTCCGGTCATGCATGGTGAATAAGGTCAAGCTGGTCAACTCCACCACCAGCGGGCCGCGTTTCTGGATCAACTCGACCAGCTATTACACCATCGGGACCAGCGGGGCGATCCTTATGACCAACGCGATATCGATCCAGGCCGACCGGAACAACGTCGCCAAAACGAGTTTTGAGGGCAAGGTCTCCGGGGCCTTCATGTATCTGATCTAAGCCGAAAGGCGGAAAGGATTTTAGATGATTGTCGATCTTGAAGAAAAGACCGAAAGAGGGACCTTTGAACTGAAGGGCGGCGGGAAGGTGACAATCCGCCTCCTGACATTGAATGATCTGAGGGAGATCCGGAAGGCCACGGGGAAAACAGTGGCGGAGTATCCGCTATTGGAAGACCCGAAAACAAAAGAGCTGGTCTATCGGCGTTTCGAGGGATTCCATTTTGACGGTGATCTCTTTGATGAAATGAAGTGGGACCGGATCATCATGGGATGGGAAGACCTGTTCGATAAGAACAAAAAGCCTATCCCCTGCACGAAGGAAAACAAGGTCCTGCTCATGACATCGGGGAAGGCGCCGGAGTTTGTTGAGGCGGTCGAAAACGGCCTGAAGGCGCTCCGGGAAGCGGACGAAGCAAAGTCAAAGGCCGCTGAAAAAAACTGATCGACTGGATCGAGTTCGTGGACTTTCAGGCTCGATCCACCTTTGAGTTAGATGGCAGAACCATGACGGCATGTGAAAAATGCCGGATGGACTATGCAGAAAGGAAGCCGCCCGACGAGCCGCCGTGCCAATCCTGCCGGGTAGAGCTGAAGGTGGAAAATGAGGATGCCGCGAGGATTTTTCAAGTCGTTCGCGGCCAGATACGGACACGCTTTAATGGACAGTATGATGTGGTGGTCGATCTTGACCACAATGCAGTCTGGGCGGCGATTGATGCCTATGGGATCAAGGATAGGACGGGCACGTTCGAAAAAGTGCTCGCCTTGTTCCACCATCAACTGAGGGAACAGGACAATGAGGGTTAGTAACTGGAATCCGCAAAAATATGACGGGGAGATCATAGCGGCATCTATGGACCGGCTCGAAAGGGCCGCCGAGGTAGTCGCCGATGGCGCCCGTCAACGGGTCCCGGTCGATACCGGGACGCTGAAAAACTCAATCCGCGTTACAAGACTTCGGGGCGATCCTCGCCGAAATGTCCGCATCTATGCCGGACACAGGGCCAAGGGCGGCAGTATGAAGAAAGGGGCGGAGCGCGGGGCCTTCTACGCTCACATGGTCGAATACGGGACGGTGAAGATGAGGGCAAGACCCTTCCTTCGTCCCGCCCTGAATGCAAGTAAATCGACGATACAAAGTATTTTGAGGAACGGTGAGTAAAATGGCAGGCGGATCGGTCGGCGTAATTTTTGCGGAACTGGACTTAGACGCCTCTCGTTATACAAGAGGCCAGCAAAAGCTCCTTCAAGACGCCACAACTACCACCCTGAACATTGAACAGAACTTCAAGAATCTCGGCATAAAATCATCCGCTGAAATGGATCTCATGCGTCAGAAGATCCAGAACAGCTTTGACATGATCACCAATTCCGCCAAAGCCTCGGCGACTGACAAGCTGAGGGCGGAGCAGGCATATCATGACAAGCTCAAAGCCTTGGATGAACAGCAATTCGGGCGCCAAACCTCCCTCCTCTCAACCCTGAAATCAAACTGGATTGCCTTCTCCGCCGCCGCCGCGACTGCTATCTATGCCGTCAATAAGGCCTGGGACCTTGCCAAAGTCGGGGCCGAATATCAAGAGCAGCAGGGCATCCTTGATAACCTCTCCTCAAAGTACGGAACGACCGCCGACGCCATAGTTGAGGCAATGGAAACGGCCAGCTCCGGCCTGATCTCAAAGGCCGATTTGATGACCATCGCCTTGGGGGGAATTGCGAAGGGCTTGAAGCCGGATGAATTAACGGCCCTTGCGGACGCTGCGGAAATCCTCGGCGATGCTTGCGGGGTGACTGCGACGGTCGCCCTTCAGGATCTGACTCAGGCGATGGAAACCGGCAAGACCCGAGCCCTCCTTCCCTATCTTGGGACCTCCATTGACCTTGAAGCTGCTTTCGGTGAACTTGCATCAAAAATGACCGCTGCCGAAAAAGCTCAGGCCATGCTCAACATGACCATAATCAAGGCGACGGAACTGCAAGCGCAGCAAACGAAAGGCGTCAACGATGCAGCCGATAAGATTGAACGTATGGAAGCGGCATGGGCGAATGCAAAGCTGAAGCTGGCTGAATTTGCGGCGACTTTGGTAGTGAGCATTCTCGATGCCCCGGCGAAGATTAACGCCATGTCTGCGAGCGTGGATCTGCTCACCGGTGAAACCATCAAAGTTACTGAAGCCACAAAGGAAGCCAACGTCGCGCATAAGGAAAGCGCGGATATCCTGTCAAATGTCGTCCTGGTCGGCAATGAGGTAATGATTCAGGCGGAGGCGAAACTTGCACAGATAAAGAATACGGTACAGGCCCGCGTAGATGATACGAAGGCGGTCAAGGAGAATGCAGAGGCGGGAAAGAAGGCCGCCGATGATGCGATTGTGGCTGAGAAAAAGCGGTATGATTATTTCATCGCGAGAGAAGGGGAATGGCTTACAGAATCCGAGAAAAACGCAGCAGAACTAACAAAGGGCAAAGGAGAAGAATACGATAAAGATCAAAAGAACTGGATCGATAAGCTAAAGTATAAACAGAAAAAAGAAGAAGAATATCTCGAATGGTCTGAAAATCAGCAGGAAGAATATCACAAGGGAATGGCCGAGTGGAAGGCTGAGGAAGTCAAAGATGCAATAAAAGCCGCCGAAAAACGCGGTCAGTATGAACGCGAGATTTACAAGGATCTCCGGGGGTATGCGAATCAATACTATGCGTCAGAAGAAGCACTAATTCAGGCTCAGGCCGAAAAATACAAGGCCGCCGGGGTTGATCAGGTCGCCGTTGCCGTCTGGGTAGCGCAACAACTGGATGACCTCAATCTCAAAAAACTGAAATCCTCTGACAGTTTCGTTGACGGCGTCAAGGCCGGATACCTCGAAATGCAGCGCGACGCCACGACCTTCGGGGAATCCGGTTATCAGATCTTCAAGACCTTTGCCGACTCCTCCAAGACTGCCCTTTCTGACATCCTGTTTCAAGGCTTCAAGACCGGCACCATTGACGCGCAAGCGGTTTGGGAAACCTTCTCGGATACCATGCTCCGCAAGTTCACGGATACACTTGCCACCATGGTAGTGGAGGCTGCTGCGAAAGATGTTTTGATGATGTTCCAAGCGGAGTGGACGGCGGAATCTTCAAACATTCTCGGAATCATCAATAAAGGTTTGGAGGTTTTTAATTGGTTGACGGGGAGCGGTGGCGGCGGTGGGGGCGGCGGCGGATGGCAACCCACGGCCCCGCTGCAAGGAGAGGCTTATGGCGGCCTGATCCAGGGTTACACCGCCGGCGGGGACTCAAAGGCGAACGATACCATCCTTGCCATGCTTTCCCCCGGTGAATTTGTCATGCCCCGCTCCGCCGTCAACGATCAAACCCTTCCCCTGCTCGAAATGATGCGGCAAGGCGGACTGAGGGGATACGCCGAGGGCGGAGTTGTCGATGCGCTAGGGAACGAGGGGACCGCCGCACAGATAGCAACCCTTGAAGCCTTCCGTAAGTATTGGGAAAACCTTCAGGGGTTCGGGAAGGGCGCGGAACCTCTTTTTAGGCCATATAACTATAACAACGATGATGATTGGTGGATCACTCCCGACGGGCAGTTGCATGACACCCGCCACGCAAACAGGGGCTTTCTGGATTGGGCTATTCCGGCCATTATCGCAGTCGGCGGCGGATATGCGACCGGAAATCTGGCAGTTGGCTCCGCGATCATATCATCCATGATGAGCGGGGCGAGCGGTGACAAGATCGCCCTGGCCGGGATACTTGCCTATGCAGGACAGGCGGCGGGGCAATATGTCGGGTCCGCAATGGATAGCATTTTCACCCAGACCGGAACTGGGGGATTTGAAGCCCTGGCCGGAACGGGATGGGCCGGAGTCGGAGCCAATGATATATGGTCCATAGTGGAACAAATCGGAATGCAGGCACTCAAAACTGTTGCGACCAACGCTGTCAAGGCGTCCTTCAAGTATGCCCTCGGGTCGATGTTTGGAGGAGGAGCCGGAGGCGGATCGGCTGAATTCTCCTTTGGGGGGATTGACAGCGACATGGGTTGGCTGTCCGAACTCATGGGTGGGATCGCCCCTAAATCATCCGGCTTTGGTTTCGCCCTGGATCGCGGCCTCTCTTACGTCCCCTATGACAATTTCCCGGCCCGACTCCATGAAGGCGAACGGGTGTTGACAAAAGAAGAAAACAGGGCAGGCCGTTCGATCAACTTTTCCCCTGGGTCTATCGTCATCAACGGCTCGAACCTCTCACCCGCACAAATGGCAAAGGAAATCGTCCGCCCGCTGAAAGAGGAACTTCGGCGGATCAATGCAAGGTATAACTAATGCGTACCCTGACCACTCTGTTTGAAACCGAGAAAAACAAGAAAACCGGAGCAAAGCCTGTCTGGATTCTGAAATGCCCGTTTGTTGCTAAAACGGTTTATCTGTCCGATCGAACTGTTACCTATCTATCCGCGACCGAACTAATGCCGTATCAGGTTGACCGGGATTTTTCCGCGGGATCTTGGTGGACAAATACCGACTTGGCAGCTTACGATGAAACGGGCGACCTCACAATCACGGCAAACGCTATCAATCAGGATTGCAAACTTGACGTTGCCAACGCACCGACGACTATCGGGAAACGGTATCGTTTAACATTTTCGCTGGCTAATGCCGTTGGAACATGGAGAATATATGATTATTCTGGGGTTCAACTTTTAGGAACCACGACAAGCGCAGCCACGCAGACAATAGACTTCACCGCTGCGACCGCCGGCGGCATCATGATTTTATCAAACAATGTAAATTCAAGCGGCGACTTTGACAATTTCAGCCTCAAAGAAATATGCGATACCCTTCCATGGATTTCTTCATGGGGAAGTATAGATGAGGACATTTCAAACGAACTTTCAATGCCGATGGTCAGCGACTTCTCTCTGTCGATCATCATTGACCCGGATGCAGACCCGGACATCCACGATCTTCTGTGGTCGGAGGCGGTCGAAACTCTCAACTTTGAATTGTACCTCTGGTTCGAGGGCCTGACCGTTGCAACAGATCCCATGATATTGGTCTGGACCGGGAACATCGTGGACTTCGAGAAAGAAAACGAGCTGATTTACAACGTGGATTTTGTCGATCAGTCCGTCAAGTATGACAAGCATCCGGGCGATGTGCTTTCCTTGGCCGACTATGCCGACGCGGATCTCGATGACGTGGGCTATCAGTTGCCGATCATTTACGGAGCGGTTGAAAAGGTCCCTGCCCTTCGCCTCGACATCGGCCTGAGGACATCCCTGAAAGAGGCGATCACCATCATACAGACCAATTTCAATCTGACATCCGGGACCGGGCTCGCAGCGAATTCAATCATCATGATCGGCGCGGAGAAGATCAAGATTGTTGCAATATCCGGGGCGAATATAACATCTTGCTATCGGGGCTACAACAGCGCGGGAAGCCCCGGAAAGGCATTGGAAAGACTGAATCTCCCGGCAGACATTTATTGGAACATGGGATGTGTCACGCCCAGCGGGGATGTTTATTTCGCTTCGCAGATAACAGGCGATATTTATAAAAAATCAGTCGGGACCGATCAATTTATTGCTTTGGCGCAAACCGGGCGGGAATGGACCGGCATGGCTGCGGCCCCAAACGGAAATGTTTACGCCTCTGACTACGGAGGCGACATCTATATGCAGACCGCCGGGGCGGGTAATTTCGTTGCTCTCGGCCAGACTTCGAGATATTGGGTGGGTATGTGCGCGGCCCCGAACGGAAATATATATGCCGCCGTTGATGCAGAAGACATCTACATGCAGACCGCCGGGGCGGGTAACTTTGTTACCCTGAATCAGACGCATCGACAATGGTGGGGCATGGCGGCAACGCCGGGGGGAAACATTTACTGCTCCGTCCGCAACGGCGACATCTATATGCGGACTGCCGGGACAGGAGATTTCACAGCCCTTGGCGGCACTTCACGCGACTGGAGGGGAATGGCGGCGGCCCCGAATGGGGATGTTTATGCCGTCGATACCGACAGCGATATTTACAGACAGACAGCAGGAGCAGGGACTTTCGTAGCCTTGGGTAAAGTTTATCATAGCTGGCAGGGGATAGTCTGTGATCTCAACGGCGATATTTATGCGTCAACCTGGCAGACGGGAGAAGAGGATGTCTATAAACTTCCCGGTTCGGCGGTGGCCCATGAACTGGGGGAATCCGTGGCCGAGATCACGGCAAGCGTGCATATGTTCGCAAACCATCCCGTCGAGGCCATTGATACCATTTATGCGGTGAGGCCGGAAAAGCCCCCGGTGGACATTACTTCGATTTGTACTAAATACACCGGGCAGGGCGGAGCCAACGACCTCGCCGGATATGCCGGGAAAGCCGTCGTATCAGTCACGCTTGAAGCCGATCTACTGGATTCAAGGCTGCTGATTTCCGGGGACGGTTATATAGGCGGGGCGCACTATCCGCCTGTCCATAGCGATGTATATACAAAGGCGACTTCGACAAATGCGCTTCCCGGCTATCCTTATTATGCGACTGACCATACAAAATCTTTAATAGGAACATGGGCCGATACTTCATGGGCCTCTGAAGATTTTGGAACAACCAATCAACGATTCCATATTGATCTGGGGAAGGCCAGAGTAATCACGAAGATATATTATGAAAACTTCCATAGTTCCGGGGTAAGCACGACATTAGGCGCAAAAACTTTCACCTTTTGGGGATCAAATGACGCAGCTTCTTTTGCCGAACTCACCTATGGAACCGATACCGGGTGGACGCAATTAACGTGCTCGCAGGCGACGCTTGATCAGCATTCCGCAGCCAACGCCGCCGATCCGAAATACATCACCGTGACCAATACAACAGGATATAGATATTATGCGTTCAAGTTTGCTGATAATTGGGGCGGCGTGTCCAAAATGGGTGTGCGTCGAATTGGGTTGTATGATACAGCACTTATAGAACGTCCAGACTTTATCTTCGAACATTTCCTCTATACCTATGCAGGCCTTGAAGAATCCAATTTCAGCACTGACGCCGCCGCCTCTTTCGCCGCTGATTCATACGTCTTTTCAGTGGTTATAAACACCAGAAAGAAGATCCGGGAATGGTGCGCTTACATGGCCTTACAATGCCGCTGCTGGTTCCGGTTCGCCAACTCAAAGGCATATCTGCTTTACCGCCCGGATTCGCTTTCATCGGATAAGACAATAGCGAAATTCGCGGATAACGATGATTTCACCACGACGATGAAAATCACCCGCTCGCCCTTGGATGAAGTAATAAACAAGATCCGGATTTATTACAATCGCGATTGGTCAATGTCCGCCGGAGCCGAGGCTTACCAGGCGGTCACCACGGCGAGCGACGCGACAAGCATCACGGCCTATGGCGAGAAGGAGGACCCGGAAACATTCCAATTTGATTTCATCACGGTTGCGGCCATGGCTACGGACCTCCGGGATTTTTACTTAGCAAGATACAAGGACCGGAAAAAGGTCATTACTGGGGAGGTGTTCCTTGATCAATTTGAACTTGAATTCGCCGACGCCGTGACGCTCACGGAAGCCGGGGGTATAGTTTGCGAGGTTCGCAAGGTGGGGATGGAACCGGGCAGCGGGAATGCCATTGACAAGATCATTCTGCAAGCGAGGGAATACTGATGGCGCTCATATCATTCTCATGCGCGGCGCCGGTGGCCTCCTGGTCGCCTTCAGTCAACCCGGCAAAGGGCGGCGGGTATTCCCAGAGCGAGGAGCACTATCAGCCGAAGGCGTATGCCGGGGCGGATCTCTATGTATATGATCACGGCCACATTCATGGGCGGTTATTGACCTGGGAGGCGTTGCCGAAAGCCGACATGATCACCCTTTTGGCCTTCATCAATCTCATGCACGGCGGGGTGCATACCTTCACGTTCACGGACTACGAAGCGACGGCATACACGGGCTGCCGGATTCTTGATTATCAGGAATTTCAGTTCAAGAATCTCACCCTGGAACTGTTTCAAGTCACGCTTGAAATCGAGGTGCCGTGATGGCGATGCAATTCATATATGGAGGAACTTCCGTCACGTTCACCCACGACCCGGCAATGGGCGGAGTCGGATGCACAAGGCAATGGAAAAATCCGATGGCTCAGTCCGGCGGTGAAAATAAATATGTCTATGAAAAAACCGCAATGGCCGATATCTGGGAACTCACCTGGCCTGTGATAGACCCGACCGATCTGGCAAACCTGTTGACATTCCTCCGGGCGGTGAACTTCTCGGCAAATGCCTTCCGATTCGTTTTTACCGATATCTTTGGGAAGTCTATTGCATGGGCGTCCGGTATCGCATGGGCGTCCGGGATCGCATGGGCGTCAACTCCGCTATCGGTTTCAAGAGAGGCTTATTACATCGGCCCATCGAAACTCGAATGGACGCCGTATGAATTGACCGAGCGGGATTTAACCATAGAACTTTTGGTATTGACTCCATAGGAGGATAAAATGTCAGACTTGATTGTCCGGAAAAAAACGGCTCTCACCGGGGGCGGGGCATCGGCCCTTGACGGCATTGACGGGGCAGCCTTGCAGGAAGGCGAATTCGCCTTTGTCATGGTCTCGGATGTCTTGTATGTTTATCGCCTCAACGCTACGTCGGGAGCGGCGGAGTCCAGCCCGAATATCATCGCCCCCGATGCGAATGGAGGGAATAAGCGGTGGATTCTGCAAGATATAAGAACTCCTCTCATTAATGTATCGGCCGAACTCCATGTCACTGCTGCGACGCACCTTGACGAAGGCGTGTCGATGAGTGGCAAGGCACCGAAGGCGAGTCCGGTATTTACTGGAAATGTCTTAGGTTCTACTGTCGGAGCCACTTTTGCAAACAAAGACCCAATTAATACAGGAGTATTCAATGTAGGGGGTAGATATGCGATTGGGAACATTTCTCTTTTAGATAATCAATCAATAACTATTACAATGCAAGGTGGGGTATTAGTCAATATCTATAATGCTTCTACAGGTGCGGCGGCACTATTTTGGGTATCACCGAACTCTGCAACAATTACGGTTCTTGGTGATGTATCAAGCGAGTGGGTTATTACTGATGTGGATTCAAGTAAACTTGCAATTTTCCAAGCCGCAAGTGTTATTACGATAAAGAATTATTGCAACGATACGCGCGTATTATCCATAAATGTCTTTGGCGGAGTCGTTTCGGTTACGGCACCAGCATAAGGAGGACACAATGCTCACCGAACAAACAGGTTACAAACTCGACGTACTACCAGATGGCAGGATGAAGGTTCACAAGATAACCCATATCTTCAAGGATGGGAAGCAGATCGCAGAGGTATTCGGGGAATATGGCGACTACGTTCCGGGGCAGTTTGATGATCCGAAGGCTATGGCCGACGCCCCCATAAAGGCAATGGCAGCGGCGATCTGGACGCCGGAAGTCAAAGCGGCGTATGCGGCAAAGATGAAATAGGGGTGTGTCAAAATGTGTCAAACTGGCATCAAAAAAAGGGGCTGCGAAAACTATCGCAAGCCCCCGTTTTTACTGGTGGGTCGTACGGGAATCGGACCCGTGACCAACGGATTAAAAGTACTCCGGTCGCCTTCGGAAACCCGCGCCGGTGCTGCATTTCATTTTCTGGCTGTGTCCAAACGTATTATTTGTGCGCCTTTCCTGCGGCCAATTTTATTCCGCAATCCCCTACTGATAAGTTTTTGGGCATCCCTTAAATTTTCAAGTGACACGTGGGTGTAGATCTCCGTTGTGGTGACATTTGAATGTCCAAGGAAGGATTGAATCACCCGGAGATTGATTCCCTTATCGACCATTGCGGTTGCACAAGAGTGCCTGAGCATATGCGGTGTTACTCTCTTTTCGATTCCTGCCTTTTTGCAGGCCCGCCGGATTGCCTTTCGGATGTCAAAGACGGCCTTCCCCGTATCCGGGTTCAGGAATACTGGCAAATCACCCCATCCGGCTTTGCGGTTTGACTCAGGCGGGGCGATCGTCCTTAGAGACGACATAAGAGCCGGACCCATCGGCAGAGACTTCATGGTGCCGCCTTTTTGGATCATGTTCGCCGTTCCCCGTCTCCAGTCGATGTCTTTCCATCGGAGATTCCGGGCCTCGATTGAGCGCAACCCCATGACAAACAGGGAGAGCAGATAGGCGCGATAAAAAGGTTCTGCTGCGTTTATGACCGCCAATACTTCCGGGGCCGAGAGGACCTGGGGGAGTGGGCGCTTATACGGCAGCCTATCCATTGAAACCCTTCGCGGCGTGATGTGCCCTTGCCTGCCTGCCCATTTGATCATCCCGCCGAGATATGCCAGTTCTTTATTGATGGTCCGGTTCGATGGATGATGATCGCCGCCCGCCCTCATCCTCTGGTAGATCCCTACATGGTGCGGCCCGATCCCTTCCGCGTCATACTGGCCGAGATACTTTATCACCCATTGGCCAACGTTCTTTTCGATGTCCCGGTGCGTTGTCGCCGCGTGGTGCATCTTTGACCATTCAAGATAGGATGGCCAGAGCTGGCCTATGGTGAGGCCGGTCAGGGCGCGGGGTTCCTCTTTCCCCCTCGCCGCCTTCCATTCCCGGATGAAATCATCGTGCCAGCGTTGAGCCTCGGCGCGGTCCTGAATATGCGAGGGGATCGGAAACCGGACCCGCTTCCCATATCTCCCGTCGGGGCGATAGATGATGAAAAAGCGGTTGTAGAATTCCAAGCTCATGTGAAATCTTTCTTAAAAATAAGAACGATTGTTCTATAATGGCAATCAGTGGGCCGGTGTTCTTTGTGTGGTGCCCCCGTCGAGAATCGAACTCGAAACACCCTACTTAGCGGGTAGGTACTCTATCCGATTGAGCTACGGGGGCACGCATAAAAAAGCGAAGGGGCGAGACAGAATCTTTTTCTGTGCCTCGCCCCTTGCTTCGAGTTCTTGAATCCTCACTTACCCGCTGGCTGAAGCCTAAACGATGTTGATTCCATTTGTCAAGCATTATTTTTGACCTGTATTATGAGAGGGACATGGCTACCAAACAGCGACGACCTCGTTATACCTGATCCAATATATGTGCGGTTTTTTGCCGACATACCCACCCATTCGATTCTTCGCATTGTACCAGACATATTTACATTCATAGACCTCTTGGCCTTTCCGCAGATTAAATTTCGGATATCCAGAGGTCAAGGTTGTTCCCTGACAAGGCGAATCCATCGAAAAATCTCTGAGACTGTCGGGATCAAAAAGGGATTCCTGAAGGTGTTTCTTTATTATGGATTCACAGTCGGGGAACGGCCCGGCATAAATATCTTCCCATGTTAAGGGCTTGCCTGTAGCACACCCCACAAGGAACACCGTCAAAAAAATGATCCAGATGATCTTTTTCATGGTCCCTCCTTATTTATTTTTCCTCTCTCTCTCTCTCTCTCTCTCTCTCTGCTCGATCCTGCTCCGGCAACGTACTGATTCAAGCCCCCCGAGAGATGGGAAGAGGATGATGCGACAGCCGGAAGGGGCGATTACCCGGCCTCGCGTTCTTTTTTTAGATATTTCATATCTCCCGTTTCCGCATACTCATTAAGTTTATCGTTAATCTTGTCGATTCTCTTATCTCTCTCCAAGGAGAATTGTTTATGGCTTATAACGAAACCTTCAAGGGCCTTAATCCGCGCCTCCAATCCCTCAAAGGCTTTTCCTTTCCAGTAGTCGGTAGTTTTATCTTCGGCTTTCGGGGAACCTTGGCCGGTGCGGAGATATATGGGATTCGCACCCTTTTCTATGGCGTGATTTATCAAAGATTCTTTTATGCCACCCGTCCTTTTTCGGCTGGAAAAGTTCTGCGGAGACATCCCGAGGGCCTCAGCAATGGCCGCTTGGGATGTATAACCACAAGATACCTTTACCCTTTTAATCAAATCATCCATAGCATAAAAGATTTATAAAATAAAACTTGACAAGGCTAAAAGATTCGTTTATATTGCCCTCAACACCGTGTAGGAGGGAACCATGATTAAAAAACTCATTATCCGGTTTCTGATCCGCCTCATCAATCACCCCGAAATATCAAAAGCTATTTGCGCCATTGTCACCAGAGAAACCAAAAGAGGCATGGCGGCTATTCACGTTCCGTTCGACAACTACCCGGCGTCCCTGCATCGGGGGGAGCGGGTTGTGACGAAAGAAGAGGCTCAAGCGTTGCGTCCCCAAGCCGAAACATCAAAAGGATAATGGCGGCCATGCACTTTTCGGTCCTGAATTCACTGTCGAGAGGTACGGATTCACCTTTTCGGCAGCTTGCTCGGGTAGCTCCAATGGCGTCGCAAATCCTGATTGCCGGACAGTCGGCGGATCTAATCTGCATAAATTAACCTTTCTAAGCAAGGAGGGAACCACCCCATGAGATTAATCGCGCTCCTTTTCAAGTCTCCGAAACTTTTTCTTGTACTTGTCCCGCTCCATTTTCAATGCTTCATTCTCGGCCTTCAGAACGGCATTCTCCGCTTTAAGAATTTTTTTTTGCGACTGGAGACGTTTTATTTCCGCGTAAGAATCGATTGGTATGAAGTCTGGCATGGCCCAATCCTTCCATAAACAGGAGAGAACCCATGAACACAATCACGATCACAACAAAACATAGAGACCCGGCCAAACTTGCAAATCTTCTTACGGCTCCTTTGATCCGTGCAATGCGAGATTTGCGATTGCGGTCAGCCTCGCGGAATGAAAAGCAGCGTGAAGCTGCTGAACCTCCATTGCAACCCTATCCCGGACATCCTGCGTTATCTCTACCCCGTTCATCTTCTCCAGGATCAGAGCGGAGTAAAACGCACTCACAAGCGTCCCGGAAAGCAAAGAGGAAAACAGGGAATCGCAATCAACGTTAACGGTGGTTTTATTCTCCATATTCTGTTCCTTCCATAAACAAAGTAGAGGACAATCAAAAATGAATAAACCAAAAATCAAGCGAAATGTAAACAGAAATCTTTTTTACTCCAAGCTCCATCTTTTCGGCCTCTCCCTTCGCACCATCGGCAAGCTCCTCAATCCTCCGGTCTCAAAATACCGGGTGCATCAAATCCTTTATGACGCCGCCCCGGACTATCGCCTCAAGGAGATCGTGGCGATCCTAAGAACCAACGTGCGGACAATCTGGCCGAAAGCTGAATAGGAGGGTAGATCATGGCTGTCCAGGTTAAGCTTGATTGGTCAAATCCCCGGTCACCCGTTGAAGATGAAAAAAAATTAAACCTCATCGCCTTCCGGGTAGGGGACAAATTCAAATCCGACCTCGAAATGGTTTGTGGTGCAAAAGGTGTCGGCATGTCTGAGCTCCTCCATGAGTACGCAATAAAGGGTTTCCTTGACGATTACAAAACCATTCTCCTGATCCAGAGTAAGGGCCGCACGGAATTGCGCGACCTTTTGAAACGATCATAGCAAAATTTTTTAGCATGTCACGTTAACAATTGTTTGACAATGGTAAACATTTTGAAGGCAAAAACGGGGCATTGTTAACATAAGGGAAATCAAGGACATGAACGAAATAACCAAAAGGATGATGACCGACAGGGAAGCGCGGGAATGCGTTGAGAAGATCAACGCCGACATGAACAACATCCGCTCGCTCGTTCTTGAACTCTATGAACGCGAGGGATGGGCTGCGATGGGTTATCAAAGCTGGCGGGAGTGCGTGGTAGCTGAGTTTAAGCAAGGTCAGTCATATCTTTATTCGCAGCTTGCCTCTGCTTATACGGAAAGAAATATTTCCGCAATTGCGGAAAAAACAGAGACCATCCCTGAATCACAACTCCGCCCCCTTGCCAAGCTCCGTAATAATCCCGAAAAACAAAAAGAAGCCTGGCAGCAGGCCGTCGCCACCGCCCCGGAAGGCAAGGTTACGGCGGCTCATGTCTATAAGATCGTGAAGGGGATGACCATGCCGGAGAAACCGGCCCCCGTTCCAAAGCCGCAAGAACCGTCTGACGCAATGGCATTTGCAGCGATAGCGATCAGTCAACTTGAACGAATTCACCCAAAAGACCCGAAGCGGTCGGAGGCGTTGAGTAAAGTGGAGCGGTGGATTCAAAATCATAAAGGAGGGAAATCATGAATCAGCTCGGATGTACAAATAACAGCGCTAAATTTGAATTACTGAATTTCAATCGTGATGTCGAAAAGACGCGAAGGCTTGAAGAGTCCATGAAGAAGCATGGATACATCCCGGCTTATCCGATTCACTGTGTAAGCAACGGGGCTGGAAAATTCAAAATAAAAGCGGGGCATCACCGGTTCTATGTCGCCCGGAAACTCGGCATACCATTCTATTACGTTGTCTGTGAAGACAAGGCAAGTATTTTTGAGCTTGAACGTTCAACAAACCGCTGGGTCGTAAAAGATTATCTCACAGCGCACATGCGGGAGGGCAAAAACAAGGACTACGTAAAGGTTAGTGAGTACATGGATGAGACGGGCATCGGCCTCCAAAATACGATGTCCATGCTCGGCGGTCACAGCGCAGGAAGCGGAAACTTTCAAAGTGAATTCAAGGATGGGACATTCAAGATCCGCAAGGATTCAGACCATGCCGAAATTGTAAAGGACATTGTTTTACATGCTAAGAAATGCGGGATCGCGTTCTTTAGCAATACCCTTTTCGTACAGGCTATCTCCAAGGTTGTGTGGGTCGATAGTTTCTGTATTTCAAAATTCAAAGCAAAGATCAAACTATTCTCCGGGATGATGGAGAAAAAGGCGAACCTTCAGCAACACCTTGACCAACTGGAAGACATTTATAACAGACAAAGCCGGGATAAAGTTCCATTGGCATTTCTGGCCGCTCAAAAAGCGAGAGATAGAAACATAGCAAACAGCAAGAAATAGGATCAACCCATGACCCGCATTGAATACCTCGAAAACCGCATCGAAGCCCTTGAAGCCCGCCTCGACCTTCTCTCCGGTCGCCCTCGCGGCCCTATCACCTATCAAGAGGCGGAGCGGGCCATGAGGAACGGCGACGGCGGGCGGATGCTGGCGAAATACGTTGAACAGCTAGTGGAAGGGGGTGATCGGCAAACCAGAGAAAGGAATGACGGCAAGCTCACCGGATTGAGCGCGGAAGGTTCTGTGTAAAGGCCGGGGAGTAGTAGCCCCGGCCTTAACTAAAGGAAACGGCAATGACAACAGTTCCGGCTTTTAAGGTCGATGTAGGAAGCAATCAAGCTCTGATTCAGGTGCTTATGAACGCGTGGCAGCGGGAACTGGATCGGATCGAACGCGCCGAACAGGAGATCATCAAAATAAAGCTGGATCTCCTCGAACAGGGCGTTGAATTGCCCCTGGGGGAATGAAATGACAGTTTACCAATGCGGCACTTGCAGAACGATGTTTTACGGCTGGTCGGATAACCGGACCTG
>Ga0172380_10003443_pt1 | contig 21691 bp, 10 predicted proteins | sample Leawe162metaG_FD_119747 | JGI IMG/M metagenome (GOLD analysis project Ga0172380, IMG submission 119747) | Leachate microbial communities from a municipal landfill in Southern Ontario, Canada - Leachate well 162 metaG | ecosystem: Engineered > Solid waste > Landfill > Unclassified | place...
CAGGAGCGATACAATGAGTTTATCCTCACCGGTCTCCGCACCATGTGGGGCATCAATCTGCAGGAACTGGAAAAACGTTTCGGGGTAGAACTGCTTGACTATTGCATGAATAACGTGCAACCCTACCTGAACCGTGGTCTGGTCCGGCAGGAGGGTAGCAAGCTTATTCTCACCCGCGAAGGATTCTTCATCTCCGACGGAATCATGAGCGACCTGATGCGGGTAGATTGATCAACTCAGACCTTCAATCTCTCCCTTCACGATATCGATGCGGGTTGCCTGCGGGTCGGCGGGAAGTCCCGGCATGCGCATCATCTCACCGGCGATGGCTACGATGAACTCCGATCCCTGGTTGATGACCAGGTCGTTGATCTTGAACCGGAAATCCTTTGCCACACCATACCACTTGGGATCGGCCGAGAAGGAGTACTGTGTCTTGGCGATGCAGACCGGCATCTTAGCCAGGGGGGTCCCCTCTATCAGCTTCAGCATCTTCAGCGCCTTCTCACCCAGCACCACGTCGCGTGCACCGTAGATCTGCATGGCGATCTTGGTCAGTTTGGTCTCGATGTCATCTTCATCCGCATAGGTGAACAGCAGCTCTCCGGAGGGAGCATTCTCCACCGCATCAACCACTGCATTCGCCAGATCCACAGCCCCTTCGCCGCCATCGGTGAAGGCTTCATTCACCGCGAAGGGAACTGCATGTGCGTCGCAGAAGGATTTAATAGCTTCAATCTCATCAGGGGTGTCGAAGGCATATTTGTTGAATGCCACCACTACAGACTGACCGAATGCAGCCAGGTTGCCGAGGTGTTTATCCAGGTTCTCCAGACCCTTTCTCAGACCCTCTATATCGGGTTCACGAATGCTTTTCTCCGGTGTACCGCCATGCATCTTGAGGCCCTGTGCGGTGACCACGATGACGGTCAATTTGGGGCGAAGACCGCTTTTGCGGCACTTGATATTGAAGAACTTCTCCGCCCCCAGGTCGGCACCGAAACCGGCCTCAGTGATCACATAATCACCATAGCTCATCGCCATCTTGGTGGCGAGCACGGAGTTGCAGCCATGTGCGATGTTGGCAAAGGGCCCCCCATGCACGAAGGCGGGTGTGTTCTCGGTGGTCTGCACCAGGTTGGGGTTGATGGCATCCTTCATCAGCACGGTGATGGCACCTGCCACCCCCAGATCCTTCACGGTAAAGGGGTCGCCGTTACGCTTGTATCCAAGGAGGATATTCTCTATGCGGCGACGCAGGTCGGCTTCATCTTCAGCCAGACAGAGGATGGCCATCAGCTCGGAGGCGGCAGTGATGTCGAAGCCCGCCTCCTGGGGCACGCCGTTGCCGGGTCCCAGCCCTGTCACGATATAGCGTAGGCTGCGGTCGTTCACATCAAGCACCCGCTTCCAGAGGACATCCCTGATCTCATCGCCCGTACCCTGCACCCGCAGGATGTAGTTGTCGAGGAGTGCCGAGATGGTGTTATGTGCGGTGGTCACCGCGTGAAAGTCGCCGGTGAAGTGAAGATTGATATTCTCCATGGGGAGCACCTGAGCATAGCCACCACCGGCCGCACCACCCTTCATGCCGAAGACGGGGCCGAGCGAAGGTTCACGCAGTGCCACGATCGCCTTCTTGCCGATCTTGTTCAGTCCGAGTGCCAGACCGATAGAGACGGTGGTCTTGCCGATCCCCGCCTTGGTGGGGGTGATGGCGGTGACCAGGATCAGGTTGCTCTGCTCTACCCTCTTTGGGTCGATCAGGTTGAGTGGTATCTTGGCCATGTGTCTGCCGAAGCTGATCACCTCTTCGCGTGGTATGCCCACACTCTCTGCCACCTCCTTGATCTTCCTGAGCGGCGTCTCTCTTGCAATTTGAATGTCTGATTTCATATGTTGATTTGTTGATTTGAGGATGAGTTGATTAGCTGATTTGAAGATTTGAAGATTGAATCCTCTCCGATAACCCTATTTTTCTAAATTGCAGAAAAACGCAGGTTTTCTCGAGGATTGTAAAATATTCTGTCAATTGAAAATATGTTCGCAATATCACGGATATTGAAGCATAATTTCACAATATATTGAGGCATTTTTAGCCCTGAAAGCGCTCTTTTACTTATTTGCGTATGATAATTCACTATCCTGACGAAGTTTATCCACATCGACCGGGAGTAAGCCCATAGTTTCTGCTTTGTAAGTGTCCTGTACCTGCTTTTGTTGTTGGTGTAATGGTAACCTAACTGGAATATAGTAGCCTCGACGTTGTTTCGGATCCTGGCTTCCTCTGGTGGCATTGCTTTGAGCTTCTGCCTTATCAGCGAGGTCCTGAGGTTCTCCTCGTCGAAGTAGCGATACTTGCCTTCCCCTGTTTTGATCCTCCATCTTTTCAGGGTTTTATCCTTGATGGGTTTAGACGGGTATGAGGGGATGGTTTCACCTGTCACGGTGTCCGTTACGATCAGGTTGTCCGGGTCTTGTCCATTGAGCTTCAGATCATATCTCGAAGGGAGGCCCTGCATGCCGGTAAGCTGCAGGTTGATTTCGTTGTCCTGGCAATACTCCTGGTTCACGGGACTGTTATAGGCTCCATCGGCATACACCTTTTCGATGTTCCCGGGCAGTATCTCTCCTGTTCGCTGCAAGGCCCCGGTCAGGAAGCTGCTGTCGGAAACGGAAACCACCTCCACGCTGGTATCGGTGATCAGGTTCAAAACGGGTGGCGCATCATCTTCTTCCTGCTTTTGATCGCACGTCTCTGTGAGGTTCACCGAGTAGCCCTTCACCTTGTTGCCATCCTTGTCACGGTAGTGGCAATCGGTGTCGTGGGGGGACTGGGTGCTGTGGGTGCTGATTTGATCATTCTCCAGGGGGAGGACGATCTTGTCTTTCCCTACCGTGAACTGTTCCTCAAAAACAGCCTTAAGAGTGCCGTAACGACCATAGTCGTGAGCCTTGAAGAGTTTTACAAGACGGTACATCAGCTTGCCCAATGCCACGAACCGGGTGTCAAGCTCTGCCTTCGTGCAGCGATAAACTACCTTGTTGCCCGTTTCATCCAGGATGCTCTCTATCAGGGCGAATTCATCCCTTGTGAGGCTTCTCTTGAAGATGTGCTCTTCTCTCTCCCCGATGAACAGGCGAAGGGTCTCGTGGATCAGCTCGTAACGGGTGTACCAGGCAATGTTGCTGCCGATGAGCTTGCTGTCCATGCGTACCTGCTTGCCACTGACGTTGAACTCGAGCAACTGGTCCCGGGTGATCTGTGCCTGACAGGACTTGAACAGGTCCTCTCCGTGTTCCCTGGCATATTCCACCAGGTTACGCCGGAACAGGTAGTAGGTCGAAGCCACCGGTGCGGAATCCTCGAGGGTCATCAATCCCAGGGCGCTACGCACCAGGAGGTTGAAGTTGCAGTTCTCGAACAGCTGCTCGTCGCTCCAGCCTTGCCCTTCTTTCAGGATCATCATTCCTACCAACACCCGCAAGGAGGCGTTGGGAGCACCTTTACCCCTGGTGTAAAGTACGCTGAAGACGGTCTCGTCCACGCGCATCACGACCTGTTTCCTGAACTGGTTATGCCAGGAGTCATTCTTGAGGTAATAGTTCTTCGTGGAGTCTTTAAAATACTCGGTGGGTGAGGAAAAAGCATCCAATTGCCGGTGATCGTCTGATTTCTTGAACATGTCCAGGTGTTTTTATACACCACTAAGATAATGAATATTAATAATATACGCAAATATTTCAAAGAACATTTCGGGTAAAAAATACCCTTTATGATAAACGTGATAAAAACAAATTAATAATCAACTAAATGTCCTGCCGACTTTTCGGAGTGGACTCAAAGATGCAACCTTTTATAACGCTACCCCCCGGCACATCACCTTGCTGGGAGACTCATACTTCCGGGGAAGAGACAACCGTTGGGCACAGCTCACCCTGGTGGAGACACTGGATGTGGTGCCGGCACATCATCACAGAAGGAATCAGATCATTGAGCTCCTCCATTCGCATATCAGCGGTCTGGCTGTACTGCTATCGGGCGATGGCTTCTGTCCCGATCCCGCTTGATAAGTTTTTCCACATGCCATAAACAGCTTAAAATAAATCATATGAGAAAAATTATTGCTTCAATTTCAGTCTTGATGCTTCTCACCTGCTCACTCACAGCCCAGCAAGGAACAGATGAGGCAACTGTGAGATCCATCGCCGACAATATCCTGGCCCAGCCTGTCACACAGTTCGTGGGCGTGGATGATGGCGTGGTGTACAACAGCACAAATGAGATACCGGAAGGCAAGGATGTGGGATTCAAAAGCCCGCTCACAGAATGGCACTATTCAAACGGCGTGCTGGATATGGCCATGATCAAGCTGGGAGAGTATCTCAACGAACCGAAATATCTGGATTATGCCGAAAATCACGTGGCATTCGGATTTGACAATTACACCTATTTCAGGGAGAGATTCCGTAACGATCGGAAGCACTGGCTCTGGCCATTCGGTCAGCTTTGGAACATGAAGGAGCTGGACGACTGCGGTGCCATGGGTGCTGCCGTGATCGAGGTATATCAATTAAACAGACAACAACGGTACCTCGATTACATCCATGCAGCAGAGAAGCATATCCTGGAGCGGCAGGATCGCCTGGTGGATGGCACACTGAGCCGCACCTTCCCGAGAGAGATGACCGTCTGGGCCGATGATGCCTTTATGGCTACCTCTTTTCTGACTCGGATGGGTAAATTCACCGGAGAGCAGCGATACTTCGATGAGGCGGCCAAACAACTTATCCAGATGGACAGCTACCTGTGGGATGAGACCAAAGGTCTCTATTACCACTGCTACTACGATGACCTGGATCGGAATGGCGTGGCCTACTGGGGTAGAGCCAATGGGTGGATCATGATCTCGTTGGCCGATTTGATTGAAGCGATGCCTGCCGATCATCCACAACGTGACGAGCTGATCTGGATCCTGGAAAAACAGATCGTGGGTGCCTCCCGCTGGCAGAATGCCAACGGGATGTGGAACCAGTTACTAAACAAGAGTGACTCCTATGATGAGTCGTCAGTGACAGCGATGTTTGTTTATGGTACTGCCAAAGCTGTCAACAACGGATGGATTGATCCCTCCTTCAGCTCAGTCGCCAGAGCAGGATGGAAAGCTCTCAAAGAGAATGAGATCACTCCTGATGGTCGTTTCACCAATGTCTGTGTTGGTACGGGTATCAGCAACGATCTACCTTTCTATTTCAATCGTCCCGTGGGTGACAATGAGAAACATGGATTGGGATTAATCATCCATACAGCTATAGAAATGATGAAGCTAAACGGTAAAAAATGAAACAATCGCTCATCCTGTTAGCTATTACCCTTTGCTCACTGATAAGCTGCACACAGCAGGCCAATGAGACGGAATGGCCGGAGATAACCGGTGTGCAAAAGCCCTGGACACGCTGGTGGTGGATGGGCAACGATCTCGATTCGGCGAACCTCACCTATAACCTGGAAGCACTCAGTGAAGCCGGTATCGGGGGCGTCGAAATCACACCCATCTACGGAGTGAAAGGAAGAGAAGAACACTATATCGACTATCTCTCACCCCGGTGGATGGAGATGCTCAGTTTTACCCTCTCCGCAGCGTCACGACGGGGAATGGGGGCGGATATGAACAACGGTACCGGGTGGCCCTTCGGGGGGCCTGAAGTGAGCGTGGAGGACGCGGCCAGCAAAGCCCTTTTCCGTGGCTATTTCCTGCCAGGCGGTGAGTCCCTGCAGGAACCTGTAGAAGTGATGCAGGAGAGACAGAAAGCATTTGCCAGGCTGGAGAAACTGATGGCTTACAGTAGGGAGGGTGAGGTGTTGGATCTCACCGACATGGTGGATCAAGAGGGCAATGTCGACTGGGTTGCACCGCAAGGGAGTAGTTGGAGCCTGCTTGCACTATTCATCGGTAAGACCGGACAGCAGGTGAAGAGAGCTGCCCCCGGCGGGCAAGGGTATGTGCTCGACCACCTGGACAGAGATGCGGTAAAACGTTACCTCGATGGTTTTGACAAGGCTTTTGCAACAAACAGCACTCCCTATCCTAACACCTTCTTCAACGACTCCTATGAGGTGTATGGGGCCGACTGGACCCCCACCCTGCTGGATGAATTTGAAAAGAGAAGAAACTACAAGCTACAGGATCATCTACCCGACTTGTTAGCTGACGGGGCAACCGAACAATCGGCCAGAGTCATTGCCGATTATCGCGAGACTGTGGGTGAGATCCTGCTGGAAAACTTCACCATCCCCTGGACCGAATGGGCACATGGTCACGGCGTGAAGACACGCAATCAGGCTCATGGGTCGCCGGCCAACCTGATCGATCTGTACGCTGCTGTTGACATACCGGAATGTGAATCGTTCGGTATCACCGACTTCGACCTGCCAGACCTGAGGAAAGACAGCATTCGCAAGGAGAACGACAGTGATCCCACCATCCTGAAGTACGCCTCTTCCGCGGCTCACATAACAGGAAAGCCCTACACCTCCTCCGAGACATTCACATGGCTCACGGAGCACTTCCGCACATCGCTCTCACAGGCAAAACCGGAGATCGATCAGATGTTCACCTCCGGTGTGAACCGTGTCTTCTTTCATGGCACTACCTATTCACCCAAAGAAGCCGCATGGCCCGGATGGAAATTCTACGCTTCGGTGGATATGTCACCCACCAACCCCTACTGGAAAAATGCACCGGCCTTCTTCAGCTATATCACCCGGGTACAGTCGTTTCTGCAGAGCGGACAACCGGACAACGACTTCCTGCTCTACCTGCCTGTTCAGGATATCTGGCACACACAGAGGGGCCATTTTTTTACCACTTTCGCCATCCACGACATGCGCGGGCGACTGCCCGAATTCAGCAATGCGGTAGAAAAGATCAGGCAGAACGGATTCGACCTCGATTACATCTCAGACCGTTTTCTGCAAACCACGACAGTGGATAACGGATTGCTGAAAACAGAAGGTGGAACGACATACAAGGCACTGATCCTGCCGGCAGTGGAGAAGATTCCTCTGGCAACCATGGAACAGATCACTCGCCTGGCAGAGCAGGGGGCTACCATTCTCTTCTCGGAGCACTACCCTTCCGATGTGCCGGGACTATACAATCTGGAAGAACAGAGAGAGCAGCTACAAAGACTCCTGTCCTTTTTTCCACAAGCGGAGAGCTTCGAAACAACCGGTCAACATGCTATGGGCAAGGGAACCGTGATCACGGGCAGCGACTATTACCCGATGCTCTCATTTTGGGATGAGCACCGGGAGCTGTTTGTTCATGCACTGGGTGGTCAGCTGGTGAGAAGAAAACATGAGAAAGGACACATCTATTTCCTCGCAATGTTACAGAACAACCCAGTGAATGGATGGGTGACACTGGGTGTCAACGCCGAAAGTGCCATGCTTTTTGATCCGATGAGTGGTAGAAAAGGTGTTGCCGCGCTGCGGAAGAACAATGGCAGAACCGAGATCTACCTGCAGCTCAAACCGGGTGAATCGATGATTGTGAAAACATTCAATCACCCGGTCGAGGCAGAAAAGTGGAGCTATTATAAGCTTGCTGATCAGACCATCCAGCTGGACCGGGGATGGCAGTTGAGCTTTATTGAGAGTGAGCCTGCCATAGAAGAGACATTTACTCCCGACAGCCTTCACTCCTGGACCCAACTGGGTCACGATGATCTGCAACGAAATATGGGAACCGGATGCTATTCTCTTACATTTGACCTGCGGAAAAAGCCGGCAGCTGAGTATCTTCTCTCGTTGGGAGATGTGCGGGAGAGTGCCGTGATACGCATCAACGGTGAGATAGCCGATACGCTCTACGCGGTGCCTTTTGAAACCAGAATCGGATCTTTGTTAAAAGAGGGTGAGAACAGCATCGAGATTGAGGTGACCAACCTGCCCGCCAACCGCATCGCCGACTTTGACCGGAGAGGCGTTGAGTGGCGGATCTTCCATGAAATCAACTTCGTAAGCATCACTTACCAGCCCACCAGGTTTGACCTCTGGGAGGTGATGCCATCAGGATTGCTCGGCCCGGTACAGATCAGGCAAATCAATCTACTGCACAAATGAAATGGGAAGTTGATCAGGAGATAAAACTAAAGCGGTTGTAATAATTGATGGTATCCCTGGTCAGGATATCCAGACTGACATAGTTCTGTACCTTTACAGAACCGTGGTAGATAAGATATTCCAACAGGGTCTTCATGGCCAGGAATCCCTGACGCTCGGGCTCCTGACCGATCAGGAAATCAATTACACCGTTTCTGAGTCCCTCTACATTGGGTCGGGTAAGATCCACACAGATGAGCCTGACATCCTGTATCGACTTCCGGTAGAAATAATCGGCCAGCATTCCACCACGGGAGTTGAGCACAACCACACCCCGAATAGCATGATCCCCCTTAAAATAGAGATCCATTTGCCGGTCATACTTCTCAGGCTCCAGGGCGGAAAAGGGTATCCGCACAATTTCGTTGGGAATGTTTCTCTCCATCAGATAATCAGCAAAACCCATCTTCCTTAGGATACTGGTATTGGCGCTCTCATCTCCGATACGCACTGCCTGCAGCATTCCAATCCGGCTACCCTTTTCTGTAATGGAAGTGATCAGCCGGGCAATCAGATATCCGCAGACATAATGATCGGAAGTGAAATAGGCGAGTGGCGAAGTATTTTCGACTGTCGAGTCCACAAACAGATAGGGGATCTCACGCTCTTCCAGCTTCCTGACCAACCTCAGCGTTTCCTCTTTGAATGTGGTGCCGATGATCACCGCATCGGTATCGAGTGCTGCAATCTCGTCATAAACCCGCCGGCAGGAGTGGATGTCATACTGGTTATAGGTGTATACGGAACATTTGATGCGTATATTCTCATACTCTTGCAACGCTTTGCGGATACCCAGGTGGATGCTATCCCAGTACTCACCCTCCATCACATCCGGAGTGGTGATGATCACCTCATACTTGCGTCTCAACGACAAGCCGGTGATGTGAATATTGGGTTTGTAGTTGACCCTCCTCAACACCTCCTCCACCGCCTGACGAGCCTCCTCCGACACACGACCTCTGTTGTGTATGATCCGGTCGACCGTGCCGGGTGATACCCCTGACATCTCGGCAATATCCTTGATACGGATTTTTCGTTGCATTGTCGGTTCTATTTCCAGACACTATTATCCACTTACAACCAAGCTAACCTGTTGAGACCAACTGTTCAACTGCTCAATGGCAATCACTTCATGCACTGAACCAGGTGATTCAGTAATTAAACTCTTTGTAAAAGTCAATTGTCTCACGGGTCAGGATATCCAGCCGTACAAAATTTCTTTGTCTCACCGGCTTGCGGTATATCAAATACTCAATCATCGTCTTCATGGCCAGAAATCCCTGATGCTCCGGCTCCTGACCAATCAGAAAATCAATATATCCCTCACGCAATCCATTCACATTGGATACCGTAAGGTCCACCCCGATCAGGTGAATGTCGCTGATGCTGTTCCTGGCAAAATAGTCAGCCAGCAAACCACCACGGGAATTGAAGAAGACGACTCCTCCCACATCATGCTGGGTCTTGAAAAACTCAGTCATCCATGCCTCATTTTTTTCAGGTTCAAAAGCTGAAAAGGGAATCTTCAGAATATGATTGCTTATTTTCTTCTCCTCCAGAAAATCATGGAACCCTTTCTTACGAAGGATACTGGTATTGGCACTCTCATCACCGATACGTACCGCCTGCGACATACCAATATCCGATCCGGCAGGTATAATAGAGGTGATCAGCTTGGCCATCAGATAGCCGCACATATAGTGATCAGAGGTGAAGAATGCCAGTGGAGAGGTGTTGTCCATGGTAGAGTCCACGAAGATATAGGGAATACCTCTCTCCTCCAGCAACCTGGTCAGACGCATCGTCTCCTCTTTAAAGGTTAACCCGATGATCACCCCATCGGCGTCGATCTCCACAATACGGTCATACACCTCACGGCAGGAATAGACATCAAACTCGTTGTAAGTATGAACCAGGCACCTGACTCGTATATTCTCATACTCTTCCAGCGCATGGTGAATACCCGAATGGATACTATCCCAATACTCTCCTTCCGTGACGGCGGGAGTAGTGATCACCACTTTGTATTTGCGTTTCAGTGACAATCCGGAGATATGAATATTGGGCTTGTAATTCACCTTATTCAGCACCTCTTCGACAGCCTTACGCGCTGATTCCGAAACGTTTCCTCGGTTGTGAAGGATCCTGTCGACGGTACCGGATGAGACCCCTGCCATTTCGGCAATATCCTTGATACGGGCTTTACGTTGCATTCTGGTTTGTTTAAAGGTCTAGTTCCAAAATATTTCCTATATGAGATGTCCAATCCTATCGTTTGAACTGCAAAGAAACAAACTTTTTCTCTATTTCCATACAATTACGATTCCGTTCTGTTTCATTTCTTATCTAATCCAGTGAGGTAACAACCTGATCGGGAGTTTTTACCACCATAAGACCTATTTCTCATCCCTTCTTTAGAATCTCTCACCGTTTCAGGATACAAATGAAAAAAATCGTTATATTTGCAGCGAGTGGCAACAGATACCTTTGAATATAAAGCATTTGACTCACATGAATCACTTTACTACACTTCTGACACTCTGTATGATGAGTCTGACAACCATCGCACAGGAGAATCCCGTCTACTTCCCCGCCCATCAGCTCACCACCGTAGGTGCCTATTACTATCCTGAACACTGGGATGAATCGCAATGGGACAGAGATCTGAAAAAAATGGCGGACATGGGATTCGAGTTCACCCATTTTGCAGAATTTGCCTGGGCTCAACTGGAACCTGAAGAGGGAGTATATGACTTTGGATGGCTTGACAGAGCCATCGCAGTGGCAGCCAGGAACAAACTGAAAGTGATCCTCTGTACCTCTACTGCAACACCGCCTGTATGGCTGGTTCGCAATCATCCCGACATCCTCATCACACGTGAGGAGGGAACACGGTATGACCATGGATCCAGACAACATGCCTCTTTCTCCAATGAGTATTACCGCAGCTACGCCATGAAGATGATTGCTGAGCTGGCAAAGCGTTATGGAGAGGATGAGCGGGTCATGGGGTGGCAGCTGGACAACGAACCCCATTCCACTGTGGACTATGGCGATGATGCACTGAAGAGGTTTCGTATTTGGCTGAAAGAGAAGTATCACACCATCGAAGCACTCAATCATGCCTGGGGGACAAACTTCTGGAGCGGCACCTACAGCAGTTTCGACCAGATCAATCTGCCACAACACAGACAATGGGGTATGAACCTCTATCAACGGCTCGATCACAGTCGTTTTTGTGACCATGAGACCAGCACATTTCTGGATGAACAGGCCCGTACACTGCGACAACATATCTCTCCACGACAATGGATCACCACCAATTTCATTCCAATGTACGATGCCCGCTTCATAGGGGCAGACAAGGAGCTTGATTTCATCACCTATACACGTTATATGGTCTACGGTGAACACAAGGGAATAGGCGAAGAGGGATACCGGGTAGGTGAGTACACCCGAATAGCCATGGCCAACGACTATTTCAGACCCCTTAGCCCACTCTATGGGGTGATGGAGCTGCAACCCGGACAGGTGAACTGGGGGACCGTTAACTCGCAACCATTGCCTGGTGCCGTACGTCTATGGCTGTGGCATGTGTTTGCCGGCGGAAGCAGATTGACCTGCACCTATCGTTTCCGTGCACCGACCTACGGTTTTGAGCAGTATCATTACGGAATCGTGGGAACAGACGGCGTAACCTCCACCTCAGGGGGAAGAGAATACCAGCAATTCATCGATGAGATGAACCAACTCAGAGCGCATTACGACCAGCAACAACCACCGGCAGCTTACCTGAACCGCAAAACCGCCATACTCTATGACCCTGACAATAGCGTGGCCATAGAACAAAACAAACAAACACATAACTGGAACACTGAAGAGCATCTGTTGAAATACTATCGCGCCCTGAAATCATTTGGTGCTCCCGTCGATTTCATCCGTGATTCGACCGACTTCACCCGATACCCGGTGATTGTGGTGCCGGCTTACCAACAGATGAGTCGTAGTCTGATCAGGAAACTGACCCAATACGCAGAAAATGGAGGGAACCTGATTCTCTCCTGTCGCACCGGTCACCAGAATGAACTGGGTCACCTCTGGGAAGCAGCTCATGCAGAGCCAATCTATGAATTGATTGGGGGGGAGATTGCATTTTATGACCTGCCACAATCATTTGCTCCCGGCACAGTGGAGATGGAAGGCTACAAATACAGATGGAACAGCTGGGGTGACATACTGCAACCATCAGGTACAACTGAAAGCTGGGCCTTCTACCGGGATCTCTTTTATGCAGGCAAGACAGCTGTCACCTTTCACCCTCTGCAAAATGGCAGTGTGACCTACGTGGGTGCCGAAAGCCTCGAGGGTGATCTGGAACAGGCTGTGCTCAGGAAAGTGTATAACCGTTTGGAAATACCCATCGAGAATTATCCTCCGGGTATATTGGTGGAATACCGCGATGGTTTTGGAATAGCCATGAACTACCGGGACTCTTCCTATACAATAGAACTGCCCGCAGAGAGTGAGATAATCATTGGGAACAAAGAGATCCCTACTGCGGGCGTTCTGGTCTGGAAAACCAAATAACCATACGAAACCTATGAAAGATTGTGTGACTGACGATTCCTGGTGTGCGCGTACACAGCAAAATCACAGATTCCCATGATTGTAAGATGGAAGGGGAACGGAAACAAATACACAACATTGCGCTATCCGAATATTTTTGACATAAGGAATAAAAAAACAAACAGAATAATAACGAACAGAATGAACAAGAAAATTATTTGGCTTCTATTATCAGTCGGGCTCATCTGTATGTCAGGCTGCAAAGAGAAATATGAATACCCGTTTCAGGACCCTGACCTGCAGGTGGACGAACGGATTGACAACCTGATCACTCTTCTCACACTCGAAGAGAAGGTTGGGTTGATGGTTAACACCTCCAAACCAGTACCCAGGTTGGGAATCCCTGCTTACGACTGGTGGAACGAGGCTCTCCATGGTGTGGGTCGTGCCGGCCTTGCAACCGTTTTCCCTCAGGCAATCGGTATGGCCGCCACCTGGAACGAACCGGGTCATTTGGAAACATTCAGCATCATTTCAGATGAAACAAGGGCCAAACACCATGAGGCGTTACGGGACAACAACCGTGGTAGATATTACGGACTCAGCCACTGGACCCCCAACATCAACATCTTTCGTGACCCCCGCTGGGGCAGAGGTCAGGAGACCTATGGAGAGGATCCCTACCTGACAGCACGATTGGGTGTTGCCGCCGTAAAAGGGTTGCAGGGCGACGATCCCGACTATTTCAAGACTTATGCCTGCGCCAAACATTTTGCCGTACACAGCGGCCCCGAGTGGAACCGCCACTCGTATGACGCCTCCGTGTCGGGTCGTGACCTCTGGGAGACCTACCTGCCGGCATTCAAGGCACTGATCGACGAAGGCAATGTCAGGCAGGTGATGTGTGCCTACAATGCCCTCGATGGGGAGCCCTGTTGCGGCAGCAGCAGGCTGATGATGGACATCCTCCGTGGTGAATGGGGATACAAGGGTATGGTGGTCTCCGATTGTTGGGCAATCAACGACTTTTTCATCGCTGAGAACCACGGTACCCATCCCGATCCCCAATCGGCTGCTGCTGATGCGGTGATCCACACCACCGACCTGGAGTGCGGCAGTGTGTATGAAAACCTGGTCGTGGCAGTGAAGGAGGGTCTGATCACTGAGGATCAGATCGATCAATCGTTGCGTCGCATCTTGCGTGGATGGTTTGAACTGGGCATGTTGGATCCTGTTGAGAGAGTCCCATGGAGCACCCTCTCTCCCGACATCGTTGACTCGGATGCGCACAGAGAGCTGGCACTAAGGGTAGCACGGGAATCGATGACCCTGCTGAAAAACGAAAACGATCTGTTACCGCTGAGCAAGGATCTGAAGAAAATAGCAGTAATTGGGGCCAACGCGGCTGACAGTGTGATGCTATGGGGAAACTACAATGGATTTCCCTCATCGACGGTGACCATCCTCGATGGCATCCGGGCAAAGCTACCCGACGCCGAGATCATCTACGAGAGGGGATGCGATCTGGTCGATCCCTGGGTACGTACTTCGCTCTACGAGCATTTCACCTCTGGTGAAGAGAAGAGCAGGGGGATGCATGTAGCTTTCTTCAACAACAACCAGTTTGAAGGCAGTCCGGTGACCACCGAAGTGAACAGTGAAGGTATCCGCTACAACAACTCTGGCGGTACGGCACTGGCACAGGGTGTGAACATGGAGAATACCGCAACCCGTATCACCGGTCATTTCACTGCACCCTACAGTGGCGAGATTGTCTTCTCTGCCCGTACTTCAGACAGTTACACCCTTTACATCGATGGCAGGGAAGTGATGTCACAAACCGGACGTGAGGCATTCATCCCTTCTGAATACAGTATAAATGCAATAGAGGGAGAAACATATGAGATAAGACTCGATCACGCCCAGACCGGACGACGGGTGAGCATCGATTTTTCGGTTTTCAAAAAAGAACTGGCACAGTTTGATGAGCTTACCGAACGGCTCAAGGAGACAGATGTCATCCTCTATGCCGGTGGTCTCTCCCCACGACTGGAGGGTGAAGAGATGCCGGTGAGTGCCGAAGGGTTCAAGGGGGGAGACCGCGAGAGGATTGAATTACCTGATGTGCAGCGACGCATGCTCGAAAGTTTGAGGAAAACAGGCAAACCAATCATTTTTGTGCTCTGCTCGGGTAGTGCGGTAGCCCTGGAACAGGATGAGAAAAACTACGATGCGCTGCTGGCTGCATGGTATGGCGGACAGGCTGCCGGCACTGCCGTGGCCGATGTACTGTTCGGCGACTATAACCCCGCAGGCAGGCTTCCCGTCACCTTCTATAGATCAACCGCACAGCTTGACAATGCGCTCAAACCGGCCGCCAACCCCGATCATCAGGGTTTCCAGAACTACAACATGGAAGGGCGTACATACCGCTACATGCAGGAGGAACCACTCTATCCCTTCGGACACGGATTGAGTTATTCCCGTTTCAGCTATGGAGAAGCAACACTCAGTAGCACAGAGGTGGAGGCAAAGGAGGGTCTCAGGGTGGTTATTCCTGTCACCAACGACTCGGAGCGTGGTGGTGAAGAGGTTGTTCAACTTTATGTGAGCAGGAACAACGATCCGATGGCTCCGGTGAAATCTCTCCGTGCCTTCAAACGTCTCTATATAGAACCGGGTGAAACCATTCAGGTGGAATTGACCGTTCATCCCGATGCATTTCTCTTCTACGATGAAACAGAAGCAGGACTTGCTGCCAAGGGTGGAAGCTACACCCTCTATTATGGTGGCAGCTCATCAGATAAGGATCTGATGCGTGCGCAATTGAACGTGAAATTGTAATCCATGTAAATCTGTAAGATACTGCTGTTTTGGTAATTTCTATCAACTCTAAACAGCAGTATCTATATTGTCTATTTTAGATATATATATTATTTATCTTTTTTTATCTTAATTTTCTTGACTACTTAGAAGATAATTACATACATTTGTGTTTGTGTATGTTAATTGCCTGTCGTAAAACAGCAGTTTTTAACCACTATTCTGGGTGGACAAATATTTTTGGTGCGAAGTTCACTATCATCTAATTTAAAATGAATATGTTACAAGATGAATTATATTTTTCAAGAATTTTGTGCACGTGCACAATTTGAATTAATAATGAAGAAACACCGGCCTATACTAATATTTATTTACAAACAATGTGACCAAAAGGGTTAACAATTTACACTTTTTATCCTCCCTGTTATTCAGGGACAGTTATGAGAACACTTTAATTATCTAAAACGAATCAGAGAATGAAAAGGAAAATTTCGAATTTATTGAGAGGATTTTGTCTCGTTTTATTGGGAACAATATCCTTGACCATGTTCGCACAGAACGTGACCGTCACCGGAACGGTATCTGATAACAGGGGAGAGCCGCTAATCGGCGTAACTGTGCAGATACAGGGCACCTCCACTGGTACGGTAACCGACATGGATGGCAACTTCTCGTTGCCAAATGTTCCATTGGATGCAACGGTGGAAATCTCCTATGTTGGGATGCGTACGCAAACCATTCCACTCAACGGGCGTAGTCTCCTTCGCGTGGTTCTGGAAGAAGATACTGAGCTACTGGAAGAACTGGTGGTGGTGGGTTACGGCCAGATGCGCCGCAGCGACCTGACCGGATCGGTGGTCTCCGTATCGGAAGATGCAATTAAGAAGTCGATCCCCACCTCTATTGATCAGGTACTGCAGGGACGGGCGGCCGGTGTGCAGATCCAGGCCAACTCCGGAACACCGGGTGCCAGCTCAGCTATCCGCATCAGGGGTATCAACTCGCTGAATGCTACCAGTCAGCCTATCTTTGTGATCGACGGGGTGATTGTGGATTCCTCCACCGACAGTGAGAGCAGCAACCCGCTATCCAGCATCAACCCCTCCGACATCGTCTCGATGGACGTGCTGAAAGATGCTTCCGCCACCGCCATCTACGGTGCACGGGCATCAAACGGAGTGATCATGATCACCACCCGCCGTGGACAAAGTGGAGAAGCGTTGATCAGTTATGATGGTTATATCGGCACGCAGAGCATGCCAAAGCACCTGGAGATGATGAACCTGCAGGAGTATGCCCGTCACCACAACGACCGGTCCGACTTCAGCATCGTCGAGAAGAGCAGCGCCTTCGTACGGCCCGACATGCTGGGACCGGGCACCGACTGGCAGGAAGAGCTTTATCAGAAGGCACTGATGACCAGTCACAACCTCTCCATCACGGGAGGTAATGAGAAGACTACCTACGCCATCAGTGCCGGCTTCCTCGATCAGGAAGGGATCGCACTGGGATCGGGCTTCCGCCGTCTTTCGTTGCGCGGCAGCATGGACAACCAGGTGAAGAGCTGGTTGAAAGCCGGTATCAACTTCTCGCTCTCAGACTCGAAACAGGAGGTGGGTGCCGACAATGATATCATCATGAATGCGTTACGTCAGCAACCCATGGTGGCTGTCTACGGCCCCGACGGAACCTTCGACGGACCGGAGGATGTCTGGATGCCGGTCAACCCGGTGGGTATGGCATCCATCCGTGAAAACTACAACAAACGACATAACTTCCGTTTCAACACCTACCTCGATGCCACGCTGGCTGACGGGCTCACTTTCAAAACAGAACTCTCTACCGATTACAACCAGGGTAGCTTTTACTACTTCGAACCTTCCTACCGCTTCGGCGTACTGACCAACAACACCCGTACCTCCCGTCGTACAAAGAACGACACCAAATACTGGTCCTGGAGGAACTTCCTCACCTATAACAAGGTGATGGCTGACCAACACAACGTGAATGCAATGCTGGGACAGGAGATGTCAGAATCACAATGGGAAAACCTGGTAGGATCAGCCACCGGTTTCCTCTCCAACACCACGCACGACCTGAGTGCGGGTGATGCCAGCAAATCGAGCGGTACCGGCAGCAGCGGCGCCAGCTCCATCTCATCATTCTTCGGACGCATCTTCTATTCGTTCGACGACCGTTACCTGCTCACCGCCACACTGCGCCGTGACGGATCATCGAAATTCGCACCCGGTAACCGTTGGGGATGGTTCCCTTCACTGGCTGCCGCCTGGAGGGTCACCGGCGAAAACTTCCTGAAAGACCATGAGGTGATCGACACCATGAAGTTCCGCTTCGGATGGGGAGGTACCGGTAACCAGAACGTGGAGAACTGGGCATACATGGCTCTCCTTTCACCCAGGACCACACCCTGGGGTACCGGTGTGCTCACGGGCAACACCGCCAACCCGGACCTGCGCTGGGAGACCACCTACTCCACCAACCTGGGGCTCGACCTCAACCTCTGGCAGAACAGAGTCGAGTTTATTGCCGATGTCTATTATAAGAAGACCACAGACCTCTTGCTACAGCTGCCGCTTCCCGCCTACCTGGGATCATCGGGACAGGGTGCTGCCTCCAACCCATGGGCGAATGTGGGTGAACTGGAAAACAAAGGGATCGAGATGACCCTTAACACCGTCAACATCGACAACAGCGGATTCCAGTGGCGTTCCAACTTCGTCTTCTCGCTCAATCGCAACAAGGTGCTGAGCCTCGACACCGATAACTCATCCATCGAAAAGGTGTACCGCGTAGGATCGGAAACCAACATCGTGACCCGCACTACCGTCGATCAGCCCATCGGACAGTTCTGGGGATACAGGGTGATCGGTCGCTTCGAAAAAGCAGAAGATTTCTACTACAAGGATGCAAACGGCAACGTACAACAGGTGGCGCTCCCCGAAGGTGTTTCCATCGGCGAGAATGGTTCCTATATCGGTGACTATATCTTCGAAGACCTCAATAAGGACGGTAAGATCGACAACAACGACGCCACCTTTATCGGTAACCCCGAGCCCAAGTTCTCATACGGCATCGGTAACAGCTTCTCCTGGAAAGGGTTCGATCTGAACATCTTCCTGGCAGGATCTTACGGCAACGACGTGCTCAACTATAACCGCCGTTTTATCGAAGACCCGCGGGCCAACAACAACCTGCTCAAAACAGTTCTCGACTATGCAAAGGTTGACAGGATCGATCCCAACGGACCGGATGACTTCCGTAACCTGCATCTGGTGGGTGGTGACCGAAGAATACCCCGTTTATCCGCATCAACTTCAAACGGGAACAACCGTGTGAGCGACCTCTATATTGAAGACGGATCATTCCTCCGCATCCAGAACATCTCATTCGGCTATACCCTGCCCAAGAGATGGGTCAGCAAGCTGGCGCTTGACAATGTACGGCTCTACACCAACCTGCAGAATGTATACACCTGGACCAAGTACAGAGGCTATGACCCGGAAATCGGGTATATGTATGGTGATGCACTGATGAGCGGACTCGACTACGGTCGCTATCCCTCACCAAGGATCTACACCTTCGGGATCAATCTCTCATTCTAACGTCACCCATGGAACAAGAAAAAAAATATCCTATGAAAAATAAAATACTCATCATCGCAGCATTGGTCAGCCTGCTCCTCTGGACAGGTTGTGAGGACTTCCTCACCCAGACCAACAATACCAATCCAAACCAGGAGACCTTCTTCGACAGCGATCAGGCGGTTGAAGCAGCCACCTCTCCTCTCTACAACTATGTTTGGTATACCTTCAACGAGAAGTTCTACTACGGTATGGGCGACGGCAGGGCGAACAACATCACCGCCCGCTGGTCTGACTACATCTATCCCTATACCAACCTGACCGAGACAGCATTGAGCATCGGTCTGGAAGATGCCTGGGGATCACTCTACTCAGTAGTGGCTCAGTCCAACAACGTGATCAACAACATCCAGGAGTTTGCGGGCCCCACAGTCACGGAAGAGGCCAGGCAGACTGCCATCGCCGAAGCACGATTCATGCGCGGTACCGCATACTGGTACCTGGGTTCACTCTGGGGCAAAGCGATCATCTACGAGCGCACCTCCGACCTGGTGAACAACTCAGCCATCCCGCCACACAGGGTGACAGATGTGATGGAGTTCGCCATTCGCGACCTGGAGTTCGCAGCGAAATATCTGCCTGCCACTGTCGCCACAAAAGGAAGGGTTACCCGCTACAGCGCTTTCGGCATGCTGTCACGCATCTACCTCTCCATGGCCGGACTGACCTCCGAAGGAGCATACAACGGACAGAACATTGCCACCGATTTCAACCGGGGTACACGCAACAGCTACTACCTCGACATGGCCCGTAAGGCTGCCATGAAGGTGGTCAACGAATCACCCTATGCCCTGATGGAGAACTACGGTGACCTCTTCACCTATGAGAACAACAACTGCAAGGAGGCTATGTTCCAACTGCAGTGGCTCACCGGCTCCACCGATGCCATCGGCTGGGGTGCCAACCAGCCCATCCAGGCTTTCTTCGGATGGTCCACGCTGGTCGCCGACGGCACCAACTGGGGTAACGCAACTTACACCTCATGGGATCTGGTGCGCACTTACGACCCGCAGGATCGTATCCGCCGCCACAATACGATTGCCACATATGGCGCCTACTATCCTGAGCTCTACAAAAAGGGGGGTGGTTACACCTATGGTGTCACCGAAGAGGGATACGAAGATCGTTGTAACATCAAGAAATATGTGATCGGTACCATCGACGACAACGGCGTCAGCTACAAACAGAGCAATGGTCTCAACACCCATATGCTGCGCCTGGCTGAGGTGTACCTCAACCTGGCAGAAGCGATCCTGGGCAACAACGCCTCCACCTCCGATGCCACGGCACTCACCTACTTCAATATGGTTCGTGAACGGGCCGACATGCCCACCCTGAGCAGCATCACCTACGAGGATCTCCATTACGAACGACGCATTGAGCTGGCCATGGAGGGACAATATTGGTATGACCTGGTACGGCGCGGCTACTACCAACAGCAGGAGGTGGTCAACTACATGAACAACCAGGAGCGCAATGCAGGTTACGAATACGATGAGACCGAAGATGTTGAGTATGTAAAGACTAGCGATGGTGAAGGTGTGGCCACAGCCGAAGTGAAACACCTCACCCTGCCTGTTTCGGATGTGGACAAAGGGAAGAACCCTTACCTCGAGGGCACACCTGAAGCCTATGAATTCACGGAAGAAAAAATCACCGATCTCTATTAATCATTAATCTGACAAACAATGAAAAAGATACATATCCTATATCTCACCCTGCTCACACTGATCGGAATCACTTTCCTTTCATGTGAAGAGAGCGACAACCTGGGGAGCACACCGATCCAGGTGACAAAAATCTACCTGGAAGATCATGAGTCTTCCGTGCCGGACCGCCCGGTGGAGTTTGCCCGCCTGGGGCAGATGATCCGCATCGAAGGGAGTGGTTTCCTGGGGATGAAGAAGGTCTTCATCAACGGATACGACACCTACTTCAACGTGGCCTATGTCACCGACAACTCCATGTTGATATCCATCCACCGAAATACACCCGTTGTGGATGCAGAGGAGGAGGTGCGCAACACCATTCAACTGGTGAAAGAGGGTACCGATATCACCTACACTTTCACCATCATGGCTGCCTCTCCCACCATCACACGCCTGAGCAACACCCTGCCGCAACCCGGTGACCTGGTGACCGCTTATGGCGAGAACCTGCATGAGACCAGCAAGGTGACCCTCCCCGGTGGTGTCGAGGTGACCAATATCGTCTCCGATGAAGAGGGAGAATGGTTCACCTTCACCATGCCCGACGGGGTGACCGCCAGCGGCTCTCTCTTTTCGGAGGGTGCAAATGGAAAGGCTGCCACACCTGCCTACTTCAACTTCACTGAGGGTATCCTCCTCGACTGGGATGGCAACGGTGAAGGCGGTGCCTGGTCATGGAGTGAAGGCGGATCGATGATCGGTATCCAGGACAGCGATGACCAACAGAGCGATCTGGTGAGCGATCCCCTTAACTCGGGTCGCGG
>Ga0172380_10003444_pt1 | contig 21687 bp, 18 predicted proteins | sample Leawe162metaG_FD_119747 | JGI IMG/M metagenome (GOLD analysis project Ga0172380, IMG submission 119747) | Leachate microbial communities from a municipal landfill in Southern Ontario, Canada - Leachate well 162 metaG | ecosystem: Engineered > Solid waste > Landfill > Unclassified | place...
CAAAAAACAGCATCCCAAGAGATAAAAAATATAGAAGAAATCCGTCGTACGAATAATCTGACGGCTAAAAACACAACAGTATCTCCTATACCGTCATCATCTGGAAATCCTATCGATGCCGACATAAGTCGATATAATCCCCGTGATGTAGACACTCTGAGTCTTCACGGACGAGCGCTCTTAGACAAGTATTTTGCCACGATTCAGTCTGGGGAGTACCGTGTGGCATGTTCTCTTCTTTCAAATACCATCTGCAACGCTAAACGAGATATTTTTAGTTTTTCTCAATTCCTTGAGAAAATCAATGGTGGGTATCAGGTAAAAAATATTACTCAAGCGAAAGAGCAAAAGCCAACAGAGGCAATTTATTGTGTCGAATATGCCTATACTCTCAAATCAGATCTTAATCCACAACCTATCACCGAATTTTTCCAGTATCGAATCAAGTCTCGACCTGATGGGGGGGAAGAAATCTCTGCACGTGTCTGTGAAAAAATAATCAAAGATGGACGAGAGAGACCATGTCCTATCATTACACCCAAAAAATACTGTTACTAAGGAACCGTAAAGAGGAAAGCTCGATAGATAACGTAGCTAAAGAGAATAATCAGTATACCTATAATGGCATACATAATGGTTTTCTTTGCCCTCTCGGATTTTTCTTCGTCTCCACCTCCAGTTAATACCAAAAAGCCAGCATACATAATCATAATAATCGTCACAAGAGCTATAAATCAGTTAAGAAAGATAATGATTTTTATGAGGATATCGAAAAAACCATCAGGATTAAATTGGCGGTTTACGCACTCGGTCGGTATTCCAAAAAGTTCTTTTCCCTGACAGTTATATCACCCGTAGACCATTCGGACTATTGGTTCAGCGAGGATCATCATGATAAACCCTAGAGCGGCAGCAATAAATATTTTTTTGCCACTTTGGAATCATTCTTCATCACCACCTGCTACAATAATCCTGTAGAAAGCGAAGATAAGGACGAGAAAGAACATAACCGCAGCAATATAGCGTAAAAAGTTAAGAAGAGGGTATATAATGCCAACAGTAGCCTCATATATCGTATCTAGATTAAGCCCCGCATTACTCGTGAGTACATTACGTTCAAAAATTGAGAGAACACCATAAGCTATGGATACCAGGAATAATCATGCTATACTCCAGACAAGAGCCCTAGCCCATTTTGAAAAGTCTTCCGAAGAATTATCTGATATCAGGAGGCGTATGGCCGCGATAAATGCTACTATTACGGCAACCACAAAGAGTATCCCCGCTAAGATAAAGAAGAGATTTATGAGGATATTTTGTGCTTTTTCACCAGTAATAAAACCTGTGATTCGGTAATAATATGATGGATTATATATCTGATCCATTCCAGTTCACATGACTGTAGAAAATCCTAAAATGCCAATTATAGGCATCGAGTATTTTAGGAAAGTAAGAAATATATTTTTCATATTTTATGAGGAAGGTGGAGCATTATCAGCACTCGCCAAAGGATCTTCTATTGGTGCCGCTGGAGTCGTATCGTCAATTTTTGTGATACCGAGCCGTGCCTCGATTTCCATATCGACGTAGATTTTTTTTCGTCCATACATTTTTCTGGAGTATTCTTTTATTATTTTTGCGGCACGATCATTTCTATAAAAATTATCCCAGATGGTTTTGATATCAAAAGGTCGAGTTGAGGCATTATCGATATTGAGTTTACAGTATGTGGTAAAGTTAGCGATACCAATAATATCTTGCTGAGAGAGGGTAGGTGCGTACTCTTTCTCGAGATACTCTGCATCGTCAGCACCTACTTTAAATGACATCATAGTCCCGACGTTACCAAATACGGCATCCTTGATTGATGGCTTATCTCCTTTTGTAGACTTTTGTGCTCCTCCAATTTGTGCGATATACTGATGTGCCATTATGAGGGCAAGTTTGTATTTACGAGCTTCCGAGAGAATTTCTCAAAAAGTATCTGTCGCAAAATTCTGGAATTCATCCACATAAAAGTAAAATTCTTTTCGATCTTTCTCGGGAGTATCCGCACGACTCATGGCGGCCATATTCACCTTTGAGACAAATATCAGACCCAGTAACTGCGCATTGAGATCGCCGATTTTACCCTTTGAGAGATTCACGAGCAGACAACGCCTATTGTCCATGATCTCACGGATATTAAAGGCTGATTTTGGTTGGCCGATAATATTACGAATTGTGGTATTGGTGATAAACGGTCAAAATTTGGCTGAGAAGTAGGGGATCATCTCTTGTTTTTCACGATCACCAGTCTGTGCATATTCATGTTCCCAGAATGATTTTACGACAGGATTTTTTACTTTACTTACTTTATATTTCATAAATGCATCATCCACAAAAAGACGAGGGACATCAATGAGTGTACCACCATCTTCTTCGTCATCCATCAGCGTCAGTGCTCCATTTCGAAAATAATGCTGGATACGAGGGCCAAATATTTCTTCATCAAATATTTTAATAAATATCGCCGTTGCATCCAGGGCAGCACGGTCCTTTTCTATAGCACGTAGATCTGGGTCTGTCGCGATGACTTCGAGCATATTCATACCCATGGGACGCTCATAATCAGAAGGATCAAAGATAACGATATCCTTTGCCCTTTCTTTGGGGGTAAAGGAGAGGATATCCTCTATGAGATCTCCATGTGGGTCGATAACACAGATTCCATCACCTGCCCAGAGATCTTGGCGCGCGAGATATCCGATCAAGACGGATTTACCTCCTCACGATTTACCGATGATATAATGATGTCTTCCTCGATCTTTTTTATCAAAATAGATGGGGATTTTCTTATTTCTATATTCGTTCCATCAGAGCAAGACCGCATCTTTGTAGACAGGAAATCCTCCCAGCATACGCGTCTGATCAGAGGATTTTGGCATTTTCCCTATGTCTTTTGGCTGTCACCGTTTATCTCACTCAGTCTCCATGAGAACCTCCTCATCTTTTTCAGTTATAAAACCATCATTTTTTCCTCTGAGAATATTTCCAAATTTATCTGTCTTGAGACGGGTTTCATCTTCTGTAATGATATACTCACCGTCGCGCACATAATCTGGCATAATCAGTATATCCTTGGGGTTTTTGAGGTTGACGGGAGGAGGTACTTTTTTATACCCAAGCCATGAAATAATAGGGGACTTGTTATAGTTTACATCAGGAAAATGATAGAGTGTCGTGAGTTCATCGACGCTCAGGATACTTGTTTTTGTAAAAAATCAGGAGAGTTTAAACCGAAATGAAATCAGGTGAGCCCACCGTATAAAAAACCCGAATACTCATTCCACTAGCTCATTATTATCAAGACTATTACAATACTCATTCGTGTAGACACTGGTCGAAGCAAGCATACTATCGATACCATTTTTGGCTGACTCCGCAGAATCGCTTCATACCAAGACTATCATGCTGGCCTCAAAAGCATTTTGGGCAGCATTTTCACCCACCATCTTTTGCGCTTCCTGCTCTGCCTGATTAAAGATCTTATAGGAATCACCCCCAGAAGCACCGGGCGCATTACTTGATTCAGGCTTGTTCTGGACAAAATTACTCACTATCCAATCAATTATTTTTAACGGAATGCTGAAAATTTTCAAGGAGTGAAAAAATCATCCTCATCGCTTATATTTTCCCTTACTATAGTCTGAGGCTACTTGTTTTGCCTTTGTATTATATGAGTGCCGGAGCGGTTTAGCGATAATCTGGTATACAGCGACATCGTCATGCTTGAGTCATCCAAATACGTTCGTAATGGTCGTTAGAGGATCTTCTTCGAAATATTTATACGTTTTAATGGGGAAATATTTATCCTCATTTTTATGTACACTAGTTGTATGTAATGTCTTTCCAGTGAAGGAAATATACTCTTTTTTGTCACGAATAACGACCTCCGCATCAGTATAAATAGAGGTAATTGTCTGGGAAACAATGGGGAAGAGCTCACGGTAGGTAACTAGAAAAAAGTGAAGCTGTCATTCCTTGTAAATCAATTCATACGATACTTTGATATGATGAAGGAAAAAATTCAAAAATGTATTTTTCAGTGACATAGTTGCTAGCCTCCAAAGAGCATTGTGTACGAGATTCATGATTCCCATTTTTTCCTTGAAATCTTTTTTTGTTTCGTGCTCTTTATCAAGTTTTGAATCCGATCTTGGGAGAGATACCTGTACATAGACGAGTCTCCGAGCGAGGAATATCTCTATAATAAGTCTTAAAAACCAGATCAAGAAAAGGAGCACGATAACACTCGCTACAAAAACAAGAAAATAATCCATAAATCCCATGCCCTGATCCAAGATAACAGTCGAATCTATCGGTGGAGTATTTGTAATTGGAAGAGTCGGTTGTGTCGGTAAAAAGATATTTCGAGCCATATTTTTTATTGTAATGCATTATTGCTTTTATTTCAATTTTTGTAGCCTTTTTTGCTATATAAGAGAACAATATGAATTGACTTATACTACAATATTATTGTAAATACAGATTCTTTTTCTATGTTTTCAAAATGGACGAGGATAATGGTATGAAAATACATCTTTCTCTAAACATACCATAAAAACTCAGAATTTCCCGATCTTCGTCGATGGAAGTAGTACCTCGGATTCATGACAAAAATAAAAAAACATAAAAAAACTCACTTGCGTGAGTTTAGTATCTGGTATGGAGCGGGCGACGGGACTCGAACCCACAACAACCTGCTTGGAAGGCAGGAGCTCTAGCCAATTGAGCTACACCCGCATACGAAGACAGACGCATTGTATAAAAAGTCCCCCTTCTGTCAAAAAAATATTTTATTCTCATTCTTAATGATGATATTTTTTAGATGATTAAGATTCCTTAATCCTCAAAACGATTATTTCCTGAGTTGGAAATGCCCAACAATTTCCATATTCTACTCCACCTTACCAATGAAGGGTGGGACATGTGATTTTCCAAAGTTGCTTGTCGGTGGATCATTTGATACATATGTTTTCTCAGTTTTGCAATATTGGGTGAGTGATTTAATGTTCATTCTGGTCTATCTAATAGTCTATCTATTTCTGAGTTAGTAAGAGGCTTATGCATAAAGAATGAGATTCAGAAACCCTAATAAGAACATTGATTTTATTTATTATATACTATATGTCAAATTATCTCGCAGATATTTTCTAATGATGATATTTTCCTCCTGCCAATAGATTGTTCACTCTATAAAGCTGCTCAAGGACTATCAGGCTCGCCAGAGCATGGGGGAGTGTCCATTCTCAGAGAGAAAGAGATTCATTCACGATAGGCTTCATCAAGATCGAGTCAAGTCCATAAGAACCTCAGATAACGAACACTATGCACTTATGTTTTTGGCTTTTTATATTTACCCATTCAGCAAATTGTTCCGTGTTTCCGAAGCTTTTCCCGCTTAAATCACAGAATACGATATAAGAACTTGAGTATTTTTGGAGTGCCTCTATCACATTTTTTGTATCCCTTTGACGGCAAGCCTCGATATCATCATACTTTGATGGTTTTATGAGAACAATCTCCAATTCTTTTTCCAACCTTTTCTTATACTCAATAATTGGCATATCAAAGTGATGCCAGGAATCTGCAACAGTCAGGAGAATAAGTTTTTTCATGGACAAAAGGTGTAGAGAGTATCTCCATTTATACTATTTTGCAATTAATTCTTGCCCGAAAATGACTCTCAAAAAAAATTGCTTCTCATAGGAGATGCCATATAATGCACGTAAATTATGGCTATCAAAGAAACATCCTCCAAACCAGTAAAAGAACGAGTTTCGACACCAAATCCCATCGTTGAAGACAGTGGGGAAGAGTCTCTTCGTCCGAAAAAACTTTCTGAGTATATCGGACAGACGATGATAAAAAAGCATCTCCAAGTCGCTATGGATGCAGCGAAACTCCGCTCTGCTCCCGTGGAACATGTCCTCTTCTATGGCCCTCCGGGACTTGGTAAAACGACACTTGCTATGCTCGTAGCGGCTGAAACAGGAGGAAATCTCCGACATACCTCTGGTCCAGCTATCGATAAGCCTGCAGATATGCTCTCAGTCCTCACCAGCCTACAGCCCTGAGACATCCTCTTTATCGATGAAATACACCGGCTCAAACCAGTGATAGAAGAGATACTCTATTCCGCTATGGAGGATTATCAGATAGACATTATGGTCGGAAGCGGCCCTGGAGCGACATCGGTTAAGATGGACCTCCCGAAATTTACACTTATTTGAGCGACGACGCGACTCTCATCCCTTTCACATCCACTTCGTGACCGATTCGGCCATGTCTGGAAGATGGATCTCTATGAAAATGAAGATCTGGCAAAAATCGTACGTCGAAGTGCACAGATTCTCTGAGTCGAGCTCTCTGACGATGAGGCTCTCGAAATCGCCAAAAGAAGTCGATGAACTCCACGAATTGCGAATCGCCTGACAAAAATTGTTCGAGATTACCACATTCTCTGAAAACTTTCTCATCTTTCCGACCTTTTCATCGAAATACATATCGATGAATATGGCCTCGATGATATCGATAGACACCTTATCAAACTCCTCTGAGAAAATAATGGAAATGCGATGGGAATAAACACACTTGCTGCGATGATAGGGGAAGAGGCATCCACTATTGAAGATGTTATCGAACCATTTCTGATAAAGATAGGGCTTCTTGAGCGGACACCACGGGGGAGAGTGATCTCATTGAAAGGGAGAAAATATCTCCTCGATTGAGAATAATTCCGTACAAGATATCTCGAAGCAACTGTATTTAAAAACTCGAATAAATAATAGTCTATATTAAAAATAGATTTATTACTATTTTTATGACTAAAGGGAAATAAAATCCATTCTATGGAGACACAAAGAACTCATCTATCAGATGACGGACATCGTCCGATGTGAATGATATGATATGTCCATGCCTTTGTAAATATTCTATCGCTCTCAGCAGAATCGTGTTTAACCTATGAACAGCATAAAAAGTTAGACCAAAAAAGATGGGCAGAGATGGAAGCAATAAAGACAGAGGCAGAAAGAGAATCAAAAATACGTCGTGCTAGACTGGATGAGATTGCTTTTCAAAAAGAGCAAGAAAAAATCACTCCTGTACCTGGCTTGGTAGCCACCTTCCAACAGTCATATTCTGATATTCTGGGAGCACGTAATCACTTGTAATAAGACTAGGAATTGTTTTAAATTCAGGATGTTTTCTTAGGAAAGCGTTGATTACTTTCTCATTCTCACCTCGGGTAAGGGAACACGTCGAATATACGATACGACCAGTGGGAGAAAGGAGCTGACTCGCCGCCTCCAGCATCTTGAGCTGAAGTTGAGCTTTTGCGATACTCTTTGCTTCCGAAAACCATTTATAGGTTCGTTCGTCAGCCAGATTTATACGACCATCAGAGCTACATGGCGCATCGAGGAGGATACGATCGTATTTTTCTGTAGCTGTATCGACATAATCCAGAGCGTCCATTTTGACGACAGTGATACATTCTCCTGCCCCTTGCATATCAATAGTATGGGTCAATTTTTCATGTCGTATCCCGAATTTTTCAAGAGCAGTAATCTGACATTTTCCTCTCAAAATGCTTGCTATCTGAGTCGTTTTAGATCCAGGAGCCGCAGCCATATCGAGGATTTTTTGTCCTGGCTGGAGATCGAGACACAGTGCTGGCATCATACTCGCGAGACTTTGCACATAGATTTTACCCGAAGTATAGATATCGAGTCACTTGAGTGCGTAGGCATTTTCGATGGGGAGCGTAAAGGCATCATCTGATAACTCCCAGACAGAATAGGGGAGTGATGCTTCCTCGAGTGATTGAATAACCTCTTCAGCTGAAGATTTGAGATGATTCACACGAAAGGAAATAATCGAGCGTAGCTGTGACCACCCATGTATGATTTTTTCTTGAATTTCAGCAGGGAATTGTGCGAGGAGGGGAAGGAGATTTGAGGGTATATTTTCCATATATTCGACAGTATAGAAGAAAAATCTGAAATAAAAGATTGACAGAGGATAAATATAAAAATAATGAATCTATTCTAACCTGTTTTCTTTTATGCAAAAAGTCTGTAAAAAAACATGATCACCATTTGAGATATCCCAGTTTGAACAAGATTTCTTAAAGAAAATTGCTCCAGAAATAGATGGCGAGAGATTTGAAATACCTCTTCCGGATCTCTGTCCTGATGAACGAGCAAAGGCGAGAACTCTCCACAGAAATGAACAAGTACTCTACAAAAATATCTCTGCTTTTTCTGAGAAGCCAGTTATTTCACTCTATCATCCTAATACAGAATGGAAGATAGTCACCCGCGAAGAATGGTTTTCTGATAGCTGGAATCCACTTGAATACGGCCAAAATCCCGATTCTTCGAGACAATTTTTTCAGCAATTCCAATCAATTCAGAAGCAAATCCCTCGAGCCGCTACTGTCACACTCAATAATGAAAACTCCGAGTATACCACTTGAACAGGGTTTTGTAAAAACTGCTATCTCATAAATTCCTCAGAATACTGTGAAGATTGTTACTATGGGAAACTGTTGCAAAGCTGTAAAAATATCATTGATAGCAGTTTCATCTATAATTCAGAATACCTCTTTCAATGCTTCAATTGTGATAAATGTTTCCGCAGCCAATATCTCGTCAATTGCATCAATTGTAATGATAGCATGTATCTCGAAAACTGTATTGGATGCCATGACTGTTTCGGATGCATTAATCTCAAAAACAAAGAGTATCACTTTATGAATAAGAAATATTCCAAAGAAGAATATCAGAAAAAAATAGGAGAGCTTCGTCTTGAAAATCCGGAGCAGAGAAAACTCGTCTGGAAAAAATTCCAAGAATTCACCCTGACCCAACCTCACAAATATGCACAAATAACTAAATCTGAAGGGTGTACAGGAGATTTTATCATCAACTCAAAAAACTGCATCAATTGTTATGACATGTCAGATTCTGAGGATTGTTATCATGTGCAACTCGGCGTCAGCGCGAAGTCTCTGGTTGATTGCTCAAATATGTACATCAAACCAGAATTTTCCTATCAAACACTTGGAACAATTCAGACCTATAATTGTCATTTTTGCCTCTACGTCTTCCATAGTCGAGATCTCTGGTATTGTGAGCAATGTTTTACATGCAATAACTGTTTTGGATGTGTCGGACTGAGAAATAAGGAGTACTGCATTTTTAATAAACAATATTCACCAGAAGAATATTCCAAAACCATGAAAAAAATTATCCAACATATGCAACAAACAGGGGAGTGGGGGGAATATTTCCCTGACTGACTCTCACCATTTGCGTATAATGAATCAGTTGCCCAAGATTATTATCCGCTCACAGAAGAAGCTGCAATACAAGAAGGATACACATGGCACGAGAAAAATGAAAGTGACTATATGGGAGAATGGTACACCCCTCTCGGCATCGAGCAATACGATGAAAAAACGGTTGGATATGAACAAGCCATGAAAAATATCCAAGAATGTCTCAATGGTGTATTACAATGCTCCATCACCAGAAAACCATTTAAGATTATCAGCCAAGAACTTATTTTCTACATCGAGCACCATATACCTCTTCCAGATGTTTGTCCTGATGCACGACACCTAGAGCGCTCTAAGCTCAGAAATGCTCACCATCTCTACGAGAGACAGTGTGCAAAAACAGGAGAAAAACTCATATCAACCTACGCTCCAGACCGACCAGAGATCATCTACTGAGAAAAAGCATTTCAGGATTTAATGGTGTAAATCTTACACATGAAACTTTTTATGCACCTCTCGTAACTGTTTATTGGTGACATGAGTGTAGACTTGCGTGGTGGCAATATTTTTATGCCCGAGAAGTTCTTGAATCGATCGTAAATCTGCGCCATTTCAGAGCAGGGTAGTGGCAAAAGAGTGACGTAGCGTATGAGCGGAGACAGGCTTTACAATCCCAGCTTTTCGAGCTCTATCACCAATCATTTTGGTAATCAAAAATCGGTCAAATCGCATTTTTTCTGGTTCAAATTCAATCTCTATTTTTCCATCTTTTTGCTTTGTGCTTTGTGCTTTGTGCTTTGTATTTCAATGTTTCAAAAACAAGGCAGGGAAGTGGTCTTCCCTCTTGTTTAAATATTCACGAATAGCGTCACATGCCCAATCTGTGAGATAGACAACACGGACTTTTTTTCCTTTACCTATGATGGCAAACTCGCGAGTATCGAGATTAATATGCTTTATATCGAGGGCAGTGAGCTCTGAAACACGCAAACCAGTACTATAAATCGTGAAAATGATGGCACGATCACGGAGATCGGCGATATCCTCAGTGCCAATAGAACTTACTAATGATTGAAGCTCTTCAGCTGTCAAGTATTCGACCTTTCGCTCACGATTTTTTTGTAATTCTATATCTGACACTTCGAGTCCTGTTGGAATATGATTTTTTTTACAAAAGTGTAAAAATGCTCGTAAAGAAATCATATACGCATTCACAGTGGAAATACTTATAGATCATTGAGCAAGTGATAATCGAAAATGATCACAAATATGTTGATCAATATGTTCAGTCAATATCCAGTCGACTTTTTCTAACTTTTCTCTGATTCCGTCATTCTCGGACTTGATCCGAGAATCCATCCCTGTAAAAGAGGCCTCTATTTTTTTCTTGGGCTGTACTGATACCTGGGAGGCAAAAAAACTCGTTAAATCGAAACCCTTTGGAATGATTTGATGAATTTCAGGGTGTATAAAAGCAATAAAGGCTCACATATGCCGCCCATATTGCTCGACAGTACGAGGACTCATCGCTCGGGTAATCGTGAGATACATCAGAAATCTTTCAACGGCTTCAAGAAGTTGCATACGAAAAAATAAATCCACAACACAGAGAGTATAGGGGAGAATACTTTTTCTACAAATCTATTTTCACATAATGTATGTTATGTGCATATGTACTCAATAAAAACTGTATATCCGGATATGCTCCCATATCCAGAGATTTTGTATGTTTACTGGACTCAGCTACATAGATTTATAATCCGATCAAGTATTCATTTGCATCAAAACCTCAATAATAGCTGAGAGTCATACGAGAATATAAATAGTCCTCGTCACTCCTGTCATCTCTCCGAACAATGCAGCTACGAGATCATAGCTAAAAGCTCCAACCAAGAGCCAGTTCAACCCTCCTATAACAAGAAGAGTAAATGCAACCACATGGAGTCATTTCATAAAATGAAATTAGGAAATAAGGGTTTTTCATTATATAACAAATTTGATGAGTAGAAAACTAATCATATTGATGCCTTATTATTCTCATTTCATCCTATTAATAATGCTCTGGATTTTCTAAATGCAATAATGCCATTTGTACCGATTGATATGTATAGTCCACCCGTGTAACACGACCTTTTGTCAAGACTCACACCATTCAGAGTCACAGACGAAAATCACGATGCCGAGCAAAGCCCATATCAATAGCTATATCGCAGATTTCTTTTCCTTCATCCATAATGCTGTCTATCATCTTTTTCGGATATTCAAAACAGGAAGAAAATCCAATATGGTAATTTTTGCCATCATAAATAACACAACAGCTCGTATCCATATAGCCTGACTTTGTATGAGGAACTTCAAAAATCCCAGATTCGATGCCAAAAGCGAAGTCATATTCCCCTGTTTTATAGGCTCATAGTGCCCTGTTCTTTGCTCCAGAAACAATCATTTCAAGTCCTATAGGCTGAGGAGCAACACCAGAATCCACGTCACAGGAATCAAGTGTTGCCCCCGTAAGAAGAGAGTATTCGTCTATCCCCCTTTGTACTGCTGCTATTTTCCCCGCATTTTTTGAACCAATTATTATACGCATAGGTGATAGTTAATTCTATTGAGAGAGAACTGCATTATAGAGACACTCCCCTCCTATTCAAATCAAAAGTCTGAAAACGAAAAAAGTTTTTTGCTCTCGGCAAAAACTCCCTATAATCCATTCTATGAATATTTTAAAAAAGTTGTTGTTTTCTTTTCGCGGGAAAATAGGAAGAGCAGATTTTATCTACGGCATTATCTATGGGTACCTCTTGGCGCTTGTCTCTCTCGATGCACTCTCACAACCACTCTCAAATTGGAAATTAATAGGGTCTGGTTTGGATATATGATTTATAGCACAATATGCTGTCTCAGTTATTGGCATCATACTCGCTCTATGGATACTTTTAGCCGTGCTGATAAAAAGAGCGCGGACACTGTGATATACCGTAGGTATGAGCCTATGAGCATTTATATTTCCTCCCCTCGTACTTTTTGGACTCCGGAGTGATCGTGAGCCATTTGTCTATAACGGCTGAATGTCTGTAGCAGATAAGTGTTTTTTTTATAGCGTGATTGGTATTTTCCTCCTCTCAATATGGCAAATTTATCAGATAGAGACTAGTTATAAAATATGACTCACCATCATAGCTCTGATTGCCACCATTTGTACGGTACTCTTTAATCGAGATAGAAATCCAGCTCAGATCCACCCAAAACAAAAATATAGTGGGATGGACTCTACGTTGGATCTTCTTTTCGTCGTGGCCCTGGTATTCTTTATTCGCCTCTTCGTCTTATCGCCTTTTCAGATTATCGGTCCATCTATGGAAAATACATTTCACGGCGGAAATGTTCACAAAAATGCGAATGGACAATATGGCGATGGAGAATTTATACTCGTCGACAAGATGACCTACCGTCTCACCATACCAAAGCGCGGAGATGTAGTCGTATTCTCTCCTCGCATTGGCCCAGCAAAAAAATACCTCATCAAGCGAGTTATCGGCCTCCCAGGAGATAAGGTTAAAATAGACGAAGGATTTGTATTTATCGCAACTGCCAAAAATCCTACTTCATTCATCAAAATCGATGAATCAGCATATCTCGGGAAAAATTTCTGAAATACCTGTATTTATCTCAACTGTGAAGGTGATGAGCCAGTCATATTTGATGTACCAAAAGGACACTATTTCCTGATGGGAGATAATAGACCAGCATCTCTAGACTCTCGGCATTGTTTCGAGAATTGTGATGAATATGGGAGCGATATCAGATATATACCCGCATCATCTATCTCATGACGCGTAGGGTATGCTCTTGGGCATTTTGATATGTTTGAGAGGATTCTTCCGACTCCTATTCTCGGGACGATGAAGCAGGTTATTCCGTGGAGAGGCAGAAATATCCTCAATATGCATACATATCCAGAACTTGATTCATAATCTATGAAACATTTCTTTTTTCTGCTATTATCGTGTACTCTTATAGGGATCATACTCTATAGTATCCTCTTTATTCGCCCCTATCGTGTCTCGGGGGATTCTATGACTCCTACATTACAAGACAATGCTATTATTCTGATAGACACTCTGCGAGCACGTATTGGTACAATTCGAAGAGGTGATATCACTGTCTACCTGCAGGAAAATACTCCCAAAGTAAAACGTATTATCTGAACGGGGAACGAGATACTGACGATAAAAGAGTGATGAATTTATCTCGATGAAACGAGGATAGTAGAGCCCTACCTCAATCAAAATATACGTACCTGCGTACCAGGAAGCTGCATCGATTTGAGTCCAAAGGTATTTCCAGTCCCAGAAAATGCCTACTTTATACTCGGTGATAATCGAGAAAATTCTCGGGATTCTCGTGGATGTCTCGATGCTGTTTCCTGTGATGAAAAAGCTATATATTATGTACAAAAATCAGATATCATCGGGAAATATATCGTGGCACTTCCCTCCCTTAAATAGGTTTTATTCGTTTAATTGGTTTCCCGAACCAATAATTCCTTCTTTTTTATTTCTTCTTTCTTCTTTATATTTAAAGCCACTCGACCTCTACTCCCCTCCCCTGCACGAGATTATTGCGAAAAGGCTCAAGAAACTGGAGTATATCAGGGGATTTTACGAGGATTTTTTGGTAAAAATAATCCGCTCTCCGCTCTACTAACATATGATCATAGGTGACACTCGTCGATGTATCTTTTGCGGCTTCTAGTATCATAGAAGCGAGTGTTGCAACACGTTGCTTGAGAGTAGATTCTTGCTTTTCTTTGATAAAGATAGCGACCATCTGCTGAAATGGTGGGAGTCAAAACTGTTTCCTCTCCTGGATACTCCTCTGATAAAAAGTACGAAAATTTGCGCCAGTAAGGTCTTGAATAATCTGTAATTTCGGTGAACGAGTCTGGATGATGACCTCATCCGTTCGTGAAAAAAAATACCGTACCTGACTATAAATTTCCTCCTCGATATCATACACTGGTACGGAGAGATCAGCTTCCAATAGGACAAAAGCAGCGAGTCAGAGATTTTCTATGGGGAGAGAAGTAATCTTTTGAGTGCCGATAAATATCTCATTTTCCTCCAGACTTTTTTGTGATAGGAGCTGAGTATTTCATTCTACGAGCAATATTTTGTTGTCGGGAAAGAGCCTGCGAATACCCTCCTCGATAGTTTGAGCACGAGCTCCGCTCTGGATGAGATGAGAGCTTCTACACTTGGGACATGCTGTCGGAATACTGGTCTTTTGTTCACAAAAATGGCAGAGGAGAAAGTTTTCTGGAGTATGGTGTACACGCATGAGGAGATCGCATGCTGGACAGCGAGCAACCCATCCACAATCACGACAGAGCAGCGTACTCATAGCACCCTTTCGGTTGAGAGAGAGGAGAACTTTTTTACCAGCTGATAGGTTGGTCTGAATCCTGGAAAAAAGAACCTCTGAAATAAGCGGCTCTAAAGAAGGTATGATATTGAGATCTACGACGGTGATCATTCTTCGAATTCTTCAATGATAAATTTCACAAAGTCATGATGACTATCGAAATGATTGTACACTGATGCAAAACGCAAACACGCAACTTCGTCGACATCCTTGAGCTTGTGAAGGACATCTTTTCCGATACGTTTACTCGTAATCCCTGTTTTATTTTCCGCCCACTCGACCTCGAGCGTATTGAGCATAGATTCTATCTTTTCCTGTGGAATATTGCGCTTATTACACGCTTTCAAAATACTCGTTTCTATCTTTGAGCGATCATACAATTCTTTTTTACCAGAAGTTTTTGTCACCATAAAACTCACAAACTCCATACGTTCAAAGGTCGTAAATCGTGCCTGACATTTTTCACATTCACGACGACGACGTATAGAGAGACCATCCTCTGAGAGACGAGAATCGATAACACGGGTTTCGAGATTTTTACAACGAGGGCATTTCATAGGAAAAATAAATACTATTAGGGAGAGTATAGATAATCTCTCTAAATTTCAAAGGAAATATAACAAAGAAATCCACCTTTACAGTGGATTAATGAATATTTTATGGAGCAGACAATGGGACTCCGCCTTCTCCGTCAGGCGCCGACTCTCCTTGTCTCAAAGCAAAAAAATTTGCTTTTCGACTTCGGATTCTCGTCCCATTGATATTTTAGTTATTAATTGGAGCAGACAATGGGACTCGAACCCACAACCTCCGCCATGGCAAGGCGGCGCTCTAGCCAATTGAGCTATGTCTGCATATATGGAGCGGGGGGCCAGGTTCGAACTGGTACCTCCAAGGGTTGAAGCCTTAGTGCTCTCACTCATTTAAGCTACCCCCGCACCACTGGTATGGAAGTATAAAAATATTTTCTTTTTTGCAAGCTTTTGTCTGTATTGACAGGAGGCGGAGAACCAGTAGTATTTCTGGATATTCATTTTTAATCTATCTCTATGTCTGAACCAACTGCACCAGCTCACTCACCTGATTCACCAGAACTCACTTCCTTAAAAAAGACGCTTGAAAGTGCTTTTTCTAAAAAGAACTGGGATTATGTAAAAAAACTTGCTACAGATATTTTAATAAAGAGATCACATCACGATGCTGACGTATTGGAAAAATTTCTGACAGCGTGCCTCGAGAGTTCACCATGATTAGATAGTGTTAGGGGTGCTGTTGTATCAAAAGTACAGTGAGCACTCTGATGAACTTTTGACTTCCAAAAAAGTATTGAGTGACTTTCAGCACACGTGAAACAGTCCGACTTTATAGAACGATTTTTTGTATGAATACAGTCTAATGCGGTGCTAGCACCTATTTATTTATCGAGAGTCGCTAACTGGATATACACATATCGAGCATTGTATTCTACTGGAGGCTTAGCAAAGACGCTGGCAGGATATTTTTCCAGAAAGGATGCTCAAAAAGAAGATTTACAAAAGGCAGAATTGCTCTATTGATCTGAAACCAAAGAAGGTCGAGATGTATCTGCACGTATAAGTATGAAGAGAGATACAAATCCAGATTGAGGATTAAAAGAAAAAGATGCTTGAGGTAGAGTCACAACTGAACATGCAAATAAAATATGAATGACTCGGGAACAACTCGAAAAACGACTAAATGATTTAGTCGCACAATATGAGAAAGATGAGAATGACCAAAATGTTGTCTGAAAACTCGCAGAAGTCTATGAACAGTTAGAAGACTGGGAAAAAGCACAAAAATTCTATGAATGGGCATACTCACTTTCACATTCTGATAGTAATTGGAAAGTTAAAGCTCATTCTGCGGAAGAAAAACTATTACTTCTGAGAATACGAGAACTTGAAACAGCATGAAATGACAATCCAGATAACACTGCACAAATTATTGCTCTTCAGAAAGAGTTATTACAAAAACAGCTTGAACATGCCCAATTTCTGGTAGATCAAAATCCTACAGAACTGAAATATCACTTAGCGCTTGGTAGAGTATTATTTACATCCGCTCAACAAGAACCAGAAAATAAAAAGGAATTGCTTCACAAGGCCACAATACACTCACAAAGAGCACTCAATGATCCAAAAGAAGGTAATGAAGCACGCCTACTTCTTGCAGAAATTTTTGCTTCTCAATCACTATATGATCTAGCACTGCATCATCTGGATACAATAATTAATAAAGAAAATGGTATGACAGAACTCCGAAAAAAGGTATTGTATTCCAAATGAACTATTCTTGAGAAGAACGGAAAAACCGAAGAAGCAAAGAAGTGTTTTCAAGATATCTACGCATATGACTGTACATTTCGAGATGTTGAAGAGAAGGTACTTGAAAAAGAATAGATATTTTTTATGCTCTACCTCGTCCGAAAACCTCTCTGAATTACCAGCAATCTCGTTGTCAAAATATTGAAACGAGTTTTAAAGGTGGAGAAAATAGGCTTTGCAGGAACTCTCGATCCTTTAGCAAGTGGACTTATGATCGTCGGTACAGATGGGTCTCCTCGACTCTTTCCACTGATTGAACATTTTCAAAAAACGTATACTGCTACTCTTCGACTGGACGGCACGACAGCTTCCTATGATCTCGAAAAACCAATTGAAGCCATCGAAATATTAGAAGAGACTATTCAAAGTATCACCCTTGAAAAACTTCAAAAGATAGTGAAGGAAAATTTTATCGGAAATATCCTACAAGTACCACCATTGTATAGCGCAATATGGATTGATGGCAAACGATCATACGAGAGAATGAGAAAGTGAGAAATCGGACTGGAATTAGAGGCAAAACCGAGAACGATTCATAGCTTTGAAATACTCTCATATCAATGGCCAAAAATTGAATGTCAGATAACTGTCTCTCATGGTACCTATATTCGTTCTATTGCTCGAGATTTAGGAGAAATACTTGGAACTGGTGGATATCTAGAAACACTTGAACGAACATCACTCTGACATATCTCGCTAGATACACCCAGAGTATGGATACGGCACAATGATATTTTCTATACTCCATTTTTACACAAAGAACTTTTTCCAGATATTTCGTTTATAGAACTTTCTGAAGAAGAAAAATCTCATCTAAGAATCGGAAGCACCCCCCTTCCATCTCGGCTTTCTAATGGACAGTATTTTATCAAATACGACGAAGTTTCTTACGGACTCCTCGAAGCAAAAAATGGAGAGATATTTCCAGTGAAGAATTGTGTATAAGGAATTCAGAAAGTCAAAGAAACGTGCAAAAACAAACAGGTCAAGAAAACCAATTTTTCGATGAAGAAGTTCACTTTTTAGTGAATGACTAAAGAGAAAAATGCAGATGACGAAGAGATGTGCAGTTTTTCCGCGATTCTTATATTACCAATTACCGAGTACAGCGGTAGCATCTTCTTGTTTTGAATTCGTATCAGCAGCTTCTTTTGCTGCGATAGATTCCTTTTGTTTTTTCATTTCAAGAGCTTGCCACTCAGTTGTATGTTTTTGATTGAGGTTTTCTATCTCTTTTTGATATTTTTGCTCGAGTTCATCGAGTTTTTTCTTTTCTGTCTCGAGGATATCAGAGAGTCTCTGGATCTGGTCAGTATTCATCGAAGGCAGGATATCAAACCAGTACTGCCGTTCACTATCATCCATAGACTCAGTCGCGAGGATGAGTTTTATCAGTTCTGGATGCTTGGTCTGGAGTTCGTCGAGGATGGTAAAAGTAGCCTTGCCTTGTTGTATCGTAGCCATAAAAAGGGTTGTTACAGGGATATGATATCCGATTTGTTTTAGAAAAGCAAGTTTTTAAGAAAAAGTTTGCTCTCACAGAAACCCGTCTATAATAAGAGGAAATATATGACGTCAATACAAATTTGGGCTCTCGTCTACTTTACATGTATCAGCGTTGGTGCCTGGATATTTTTTTGAGTCATCTTTTTGCAACTCAAAAGGTTTATGCACTTGAGTCGATATGTTCCCCTCGTGGCTCATATTCTCACACTGATTCTCATAATTGTAACTGTTCTAGGGTACCTCCTCATTTTTATACCAAATGATATCGTCTGACCATCGTCCACGACAACTCCAGTGTCTCGCCCTGAAGGGGTATTTGATACGTACTAGGTAAAAATATATTGACATTATATTTATTTATAGAGTGGATATTTTATCACTGAGAAAATCTCATCTGAAAAAAATAGATTTTCAGTATTTTTTCATATACTAGAGTTCTCTATGACCCCATTTGAACTCGCCTATTCCCGACTCAACGCTGCCCAAAAACAAGCAGTTGATACGATTTATTGACCCGTCGCTGTTATCGCATGACCTGGTACAGGCAAGACTCAGCTTCTCACACTGCGAATAGCCAATATCCTCAAGCAAACCGACGCTTCACCCAGAAATATCCTCGCTCTCACCTATACCGAAGCAGGATCTTTTGCGATGCGAGATCGTCTCAAGAGCTTTATCGGAAGTGATGCACTCCGAGTAAATATCTCGACCTTTCATGGATTTTGTAAATCACTCATTGATGAAGAATATCCTGAACTCTTTGCTCGCTCTCGTGGGATGAAAATGCTCGAAGAACTCGATGCTCGTCGACTTGTCTGAAAAATCCTGATAGAGTGACCATGGGAATATCTCAAACCTCGTCATGACCCCGAGCTCTATATGCTCGATGTGATAAAAATAGTCGGACAATTGAAGCGAGAATGAGTCTCGCCAGAATCCTTCCGTGTGAAGCTCGATGAAGCGCTCGCCGATCTCCCAAACAATGAAGACCTCCACTATAAAAAGGATACCAAATGGTGAAAAAAAGGCGAGAGAAAGGCAGATTATATAGAAGCCGAGAAACGCCTCCAGAAACAACGAGAACTCTCCTACATCTATCGTCAGTATGAAGATGCTCTCCTCGCGGAAGGATGGTATGATTATGATGATATGATTATGATGGTGCGTGACCAGATAGTCTCAAATGCTCATTTTGCGACGCTTCTTCGTGAGCAATACCAATATATCATGGTGGATGAATTCCAGGATACCAATAGTCTCCAAGCGAGTATCGTGGACGGTATCATGGATGGACAAGAACAACCGAATATTCTCGTCGTCGGAGATGATGAACAGTCCATTTATCGCTTCCAGGGTGCTGTTATGGAAAATGTCCTCAATTTTTGTGATAAATATCGAGTGCAAGATCTCAAAATCATCACCCTCATCGAAAATTATCGCTCCACACAGACGATTCTCGATAGCTCTCGTGCTGTTATCCGAGAGAATACTCAATCCCTCGAACGCGCGCTCGAACTCGATAAATCTCTTCAAGCAAGAGCAGGTATTACCGAAGAGCCTATATTTCTCATAAAAGCACCAGATCCAGCGATTGAAATCGCGACACTGATTCACGACATCAAAGCAAAACATGCTGCAGGTATTCCGTGGTCTGAGATAGCGATTATTTACCGAAAAAATGCGAACCCTGTGCACCTGATAGAAGTGATGCGTCGAGAGGGTGTCCCCTTTCACAAGCAAAAAGGTGAAAATCTTCTCCATCATCCTGAAGCACAAAAACTCATGAAGACACTGATGCTCATCGGCAATATGCACCGCAATGATCTCTTCTGGGAAGTGATATTGTTTGATTTTTGGTGAATGGATCTCGGACACCTTCTCCGGCTTCAGAATAAAGCAAAATCACAAGATCATCATCTTAGGAATAGCCTCTTTGAGGCTTTTTTGGCAGACAATGATATGTTTATCACCTCTGTCGTGCAAAAACTTATCAGCTTTGAGCAGCTCGCAGCGAATAAAACTCTGGTACAATTTTTCGAAGAATTCCTCGGTATCTCTGGCTACCGAGATTATGCTCTGGCGCAAGAGGATCGCATCGAGCGACTCTCAGTACTCAATAGTTTCTTCGATGAAATCAAAAATATCGCCTATCTCCATCCCGAATACAGTATCGTCGACTTTATCACCTATATGGAAGACCTCGACCACTACGGTCTCTCCCCTATGACCCAGCCCATTCGTACTCAAAGTGACGCAGTCGAGCTGATGACGGCCCATGGAAGTAAATGATTAGAATTTGAAGCAGTCTATCTCTTCAATGCAACAAGTGGAAACTGGGAATCCTCTCGTGATCCCTCCAAGCTCAATATCACAGTCTCTCTCTTTGAAAAAGAACTCCTGACGAAAGAAGAAAAGAAAGACCTCAAGCTCGAGGAAGAACGCCGACTCTGGTATGTGGCGATGACTCGTGCCAAGCGCTACCTTACCATCTGTGCGACCGACAATGATGATATGAGAAGCAAACCCTCCACCTTTGCTGCTGAGATACCAGAAGATCAAACCACTCTCCTACCCCTCGTCGATAATATCGAGACCATCATTGTGATGACGACAGCACCTGTACCGCCGATTGATTGGCTGGCAGCGACACGAGCTGAGCTCGAGCAACGCGCAGCAAAATACACCCTCTCTGTCACAGCCCTCAACACCTGGCTCGCCTCTCCTCGCCAATTTATGGAGAAATATCTCATCCGACAACCAGCGGGTAAGATGGCAAGTGCTTCCTTTGGTACGGCAGTCCATGCAGGACTCTCTTTCATCGGAGAATATGTCAATGAACATGGTACACTCCCCTCTCCTGAGCTCTGGCATGAAGCGGTGCGAAAAGTCCTCTTCCATGAAATCCTCACACGAAGAGAACAAGATGAGTTTCTCGTTTTAACCATCAAAACTCTCGAAGAATACCTCGCAAAAACTGACTGCCCTCTCGCTGAGAGAGCAAAAGTAGAAGAAAAATTCTGATGGAAAAAAGTCATCATCGAAGGAATGCAAATCACTGGTATTCTCGACCGAGTGGAATACCTG
>Ga0172380_10003445_pt1 | contig 21686 bp, 20 predicted proteins | sample Leawe162metaG_FD_119747 | JGI IMG/M metagenome (GOLD analysis project Ga0172380, IMG submission 119747) | Leachate microbial communities from a municipal landfill in Southern Ontario, Canada - Leachate well 162 metaG | ecosystem: Engineered > Solid waste > Landfill > Unclassified | place...
GATACTGCGCCCAGTAGCCCAAATTCGCAGCCGTCCACGCACGGCTATATTCGGCGTCAATCTTCCGGTATTTCGCGTCATGCAGGCGCTTGTCTTTTTGCCATCGACGATGACGCTCACGTTGGCATTCGGGTGCCGAGCAGAACGATTGATTCCGTATTTGAGGGCGCGGCGCAAATTCCTTGCCGCAGGCTGCGCATAGTTTCTTGGCCATTGTTTGCTCCAGCTTGAAAGGAGCGCGAAACCTACGTGGCCAGATTAGTGAACCAGCTACTGCGGATCACTGGAGTGCCGATACGTGTCTAGCTATGGATCGGGGCGTGAATCTCGGCGTGAAGATTCGAGGTGGCGACAAAACGGAGCCAAACCGTCGGGGACGACTGGGGACAAACGGAGGCAATTCGGAGACACTCAAAACAAAAAAAGCCGACTTTCGTCGGCTGTTTTGCTTCTGCTACGGCCTGCCACCTCGTGGATGATTTTGCCAAAGTTCATTAAAAATCAAGGTGCTTGGCGGAGAGGGAGGGATTCGAACCCTCGTTAGGATATTATCCTAAACACGCTTTCCAGGCGTGCGACTTAAACCGCTCATCCACCTCTCCGGACGTTTCTCGCAGTGCGAAAAACGGGAGGCGCGATTCTAACAGATCGGACCAGCGAGTGAGACGTTATCGCTCGACGTGGCGCAACGACAAATCGATGGCGTGCAGATCCTTTGTCAGGCAGCCGATCGAGATGCGGTCTACGCCGGTTTCCGCGATCGCCCTGACGGTATCCAGGCGTACTCCGCCGGAAGCCTCCAATTGGGCGCGTCCATTGGTCATCGCAACGGCCTGACGCATCTGGTCCAGATCCATGTTGTCGAGCAGGATCAGCGAAGCGCTGGCGTCTAGCGCTTCGCCCAACTGTTCCAGTGTTTCCACTTCGACCTGGATGAACACGTCACCGCGGCCGAGTGCTCTCGCTGCCGTCAGTGCAGCGGTAATGCCACCGGCAGCGAGAATGTGGTTTTCCTTGATGAGGATGCCGTCATAGAGCCCGAAGCGATGGTTGCTGCCGCCGCCACAGCGGACTGCATATTTTTGTGCCAAGCGCAGGCCGGGGACGGTTTTGCGTGTATCGACGATGCGGGCACGGGTGCCGTCAATGGCATCGACGTAGCGCCGCGTTGCGGTTGCAGTGCCGGAAAGCGCTTGAATGAAATTCAGCGCGGTACGTTCTGCTGTGAGCAAGGCGCGGGTTTCGGCTTCGATTTCACAAAGTGTTTGGCCGGCCGAGAGGCGATCGCCATCGCGAAACTTCCAGGCGATGCGCGCCCCGGGATCGAGGCGAAGGAAGCAGGCATCGAACCAGGCCGTCCCGCAAAGCACCGCATCTTCGCGGCTTACCACGATGCCGCGCGCAGTATGGCCGCCGGGCGTGAGCAGCGCCGTAAGGTCGCCGTTGCCGATATCCTCGGCGAGGCCGGCAAGGACGTTGCGCTCTACTTCTGCCGCGAGTGAGATCGAAAATTCCATGCTATGGTGTCTCCTGAAAGGCGCACCAATTCTAGCATTCAAGGGAGGACCACCATGGCTGAAATGCTTCTGGTCTCGCTGGGCGTGCTGTTTGCGCTGGCTATCGTCATCGTGCTGGCCTATTGGTATGTACGCGACGTTACACAGAAAAAACACTCCATCCTGCGCAACTATCCGGTCATAGGCCATCTGCGCTATTTCTTCGAGCAGCTCGGCGAGTATTTCCGTCAATATTTTTTCCTTGGTGATCGCGACGAACGCCCCTTCAATCGGGCGACGCGGAGCTGGGTGTATCGGATCGCTAAGAACGAGGGCGGGATAATCGGTTTCGGCACCACCTACGACAAACAGAGCCCCGGTGCTTTGTTGTTCGTGAATGCGCCGTTTCCGGTGCTGGAGGAGGATCAGTTGCCAACGCCGCCGCTGCTGATCGGCGAGGGTTACTGCAAGATGCCATTTGTCGGCCGTTCCATCGTGAACATCAGTGGCATGAGCTATGGTGCGATTTCACGGCCCGCCGTGCGGGCGCTTTCCCATGGCGCCGCCGAGGCCGGCTGTTGGATGGACACTGGCGAAGGCGGCCTTGCGCCCTATCATCTGGAAGGCGGCTGTGATGTGATGTTTCAGATTGGTACAGCCAAATACGGCGTGCGCGACGAGCACGGTCGCTTGTCGGCGGAAAAACTCAAGGAGATCGCCGCTCACGAGCATGTGCGCGCCTTCGAGATCAAATTGTCGCAGGGTGCCAAACCGGGCAAGGGAGGGGTTCTGCCGGCCGCCAAGGTCACCGGGGAGATTGCCGGTATACGCGGTATTCCACCCGGAGTCGATTCGATTTCACCGAACCGGCATCCGGATGTCGCCAATGCTGATCAGCTGCTCGACATGATCGAGCGCGTGCGCGACATCACCGGCAAGCCGGTCGGTGTGAAAACCGCCATTGGCGGCTGGGAGTTCATGCATGTTTTGGTGGAGGCGGTAGCGCGACGGGGGATTGCCAGCGCCCCCGATTTTCTTGCCATCGATGGCGGCGAGGGCGGTTCCGGGGCGGCGCCGCAGGCCTTGGCCGATCACATGGCGCTGTCGATCAACGAAGCGTTGCCGCGGGTAGTCGATGCGCTGATCGAGTCTGGACTGAAGGAGCGGGTTAAGGTGATCGCCGCCGGCCAGTTGGTGACCTCGGCGCGCGCGGCGTGGGCGCTCGCCTGCGGCGCGGATTTTGTGAATACAGCGCGCGGTTTCATGTTTTCTCTGGGCTGCATCCAGGCGCTACGCTGCCACACCAACACCTGTCCGACGGGAGTGACAACGCATAACCTCAAGTTGCAGCGCGGGCTGGTGGTGGAGGAGAAATCCTTGCGGGTGGCCAGCTACTGCCGCAACATGAACAAGGAGATCGATATGATCGCCCACAGCTGCGGCTTGCGTCATGCGCGTGAGTTCCGCCGTGAGCACGTGCGTATTGTGCAGAGCCCGGGCCGCAGCTTGGCTTTGAACATGATCTATCCTTATCCGCAGATAGGATCGGGTGCCCAGCTAGCCGACTGACGCTGCGCGCCGTCGTTCCAGCAGGGCAAGGCCGCCGCTGCTGGATGCGATCACGACCATGCCTGCGATGGCGAAAGCATCGGGCAGATGGTCGAAAAAAAGCCAGCCGAAGAAGGTCGCCCAGGCCAGTTGAACGTAGAGGAACGGCGCCAGCGTCGAAGCCGGCGCATGGCGGAAGGCTCGCGTCAGCAGCAGATGTCCGCCGCCGCCGAGCATTCCCATCGCGATCAGTAGGGCGCTGTCGAAGCCGTCGACGGAAAATGGATGCCAGTAAAACGGCATTCCAGCAGATACCACGGCCGTTCCGGTCAGCGCGGTGAAGAAGACAAGCGCATAGGTGTTCTCGCTGTCGGCCAGCATCCGCGTGTGCAGTTGGTAAATGCTGTAGCAGGCGGCTGTCCCCAGTCCGAAGAGTACTCCGGCGGTGGTGATACCACTTCCCGGTCGTGCGATCAACAGCACGCCGGAGAACCCCGCCGCCACGGCGATCCAGCGTTCTACGCCGATGCGCTCACCGAGCAATGGTCCTGCGGCGATGCTGACGATCAACGGCGACAGGAAGATGATTGCGGTGGTTTCCGCCAGTGGCATCGCGCGAAACGCCGCCATACCCAGCACGGTGGTGGCGATCAGCGTCAATCCCCGCATCGTCAGCGCCCAAGGGCGCTTCGTGCGCAGCAGGCTCCGTCCCATGGTCGGCCCAAGTAGAACGATCATCAGCAGGCAATGGATGGCGTAGCGGAACCAGACCATGACCAGCAGCGGCACGTGGGTCGACAGGTATTTGACGATGACATCGAGGCTGGCGAAGCAGACGATGGCCAGCAGTAGCAGCACGATCCCGCGCAGGTGCTTCTGTTCAGGCATCCGCGATCCACTGGTTGAACGTTGCGCGTGCGGCGTCTGGAAGTTCCGATGCGGTGATGCCGACGGTGCCGCCACATGCTTCGGCGAGCCGGTCGGCGGCCGCACCATGCAGATGCACCGCGCCGATCAGTGCAGCGGTCGCCGGCCAGCCTTGGGCGAGCAGCGCGGCGGCAAAACCGGTCAGCACGTCGCCGCTGCCGGCCGCGGCCAGGCCCGGATTGCCGCTGGTATTGATCCGCCAATCGCCGCTGGCCGCAGCGACGATCGTGCCGCATCCCTTGAGTGCGACATCGGCATGGTAGCGGGCCGCCAGCTCAAGCGTGGAGGCGACTCGGTCGGCCTGGACGCTGTCGACATTTCGCCCGAGAAGTCGTGCGGCTTCCAGGGGATGCGGCGTCAGTACGGTGGCCGCCGTGCGCCGTGCGACCTGACGGACGAAACTCGGATGCATCGCGAGCAGGTTGATGCCGTCGGCATCGATCAGCAACGGCTTGTCGGCGGCGATCGCCTGGCGCAAATATTCGGCGGCCGCGGCCGAGTCGCCGAGGCCGGGGCCGACTGCCAGTACGTCGGCGGTTGCGATTGCGTCGTCAATCCCGCGCAGCATGAGTTCGGGTTGGCCGGGATCGATCGCCAAGCGTTCGAGCATGCCGAGATACACCCGTCCTGCGCCCAACTTCAGTGCCGCCCGCCCGCTCAGCAAGGCCGCACCGGCAAGGCCGCTGGCGCCACCGATCACGGCCACCGATCCGTAGCTGCCTTTGTGGCTGTTGCGCCGTCGCGGGTGCAGTCGGTCGGCGAAATCCCGCTGTCCGATGATATGGCCGCGAGCGACGGTTTTCACCTCGTCGCCGAGTTGCAGGTCGGCGACGCTGAGCGCGCCGCAATGGTCAGGGCCGTCGAGGGTGAGCAATCCCGGCTTGAGCGCGATAAAAGTCAACGTGTGGCTGGCGCGGACCGCGGCACCGTAACGGCGTCCGCTGTTTGCATCCAGCCCCGAGGGACAATCGAGGGCTAGTATCGGGCCGCCGTAGGCATTGATCGCGCTCACCCATTCGCCATAGATGCCGTCGAGGGGGCGCGTGAGCCCGATGCCGAACAGCGCATCCACCACCACGCCATAGCGCCCGGGTGGAACCTCGCGATGTTCGCGTCCGCCCGCAGCACGCCAGTCATTCCAGGCGCGGAGGGCATCGGCCGGCATGCTCCCGGGATCGGCCCGCGAAACCACCAGCGGGCGCAGGCCGCGCTGATGCAACAGCCGCGCGGCGACGAAACCGTCGCCGCCGTTGTTGCCGGGGCCGGCAAAGATCAACGGGGCGGCGGCCAAACCGTGCTGAAGCCGGGCGATCAATTCGGCAGCGGCCTTGCCTGCACGTTCCATCAGCGGCGAATGGTCGGAAGCGTGCCGGCGTTCGAGGTCGCGCAGTTGGTCGGCGCGCAGGATGGGCTGGGACATGGCGGCGATGGATTCGATTCGGGTGCGGGTGGTACATTATGGCGGCAATTGCCGCGAAATCGACCATGGAACTCGAAGCCCTTCTTGACGAACTCAGCGCCCGGACGGCCGCTCTGCGGCGCGATCTGCATGCCCATCCGGAGTTGGCCTTCGCCGAGCGGCGTACTGCCGAGACGATCGCCGCCGAACTTGAACGGCTGGGCCTGGAAGTGTTCCGCGGCATTGCCCGTACCGGCGTGGTGGCGCGGCTGCGTTGCGGCGACGGCAAGCGCGCTATCGGTCTGCGTGCCGACATGGATGCGTTGCCGCTCGACGAGCTCAATACTTTCGCCCATCGTTCGAGCCATCCCGGACGCATGCACGCCTGCGGTCACGACGGCCACAGCGCGATGCTGCTCGGCGCGGCGGAAGCGCTGGCGCAGACGCGTCGTTTCGACGGAACGGTGTATTTTATTTTCCAGCCGGCCGAGGAGCACGAGGGCGGCGGCCGGGTCATGGTCGAAGAAGGGCTGTTCGAACGGTTCCCGATGGAGATGGTATTCGGTTTGCACAACTGGCCCGGCTTGCCCGCCGGCAGTTTCGGCGTCGTTGTGGGGCCGGTGATGGCCGGCGCCGACCGTTTCGAGATCACCGTCACCGGGCGCGGCGGGCACGCTGCGATGCCGCACCAGACGGCCGATACGGTGGTTGCCGGCAGTGCGCTGGTGCAGGCGCTGCAAACCCTGGTTGCGCGCAATTCCGATCCGCTCGATGCGCTGGTGCTCAGCGTGACGCGTTTCCACGCCGGCCATGCCGACAATGTCCTGCCCGAAGTGGCGACGCTTGGCGGCACGGTGCGCACGCTGCACAGCGAAGTACAGAAAAAGGCGGAAGAGGGCATGCAGCGCGTGTGCAGTGGGATTGCCTCTGCGTACGGAGTAACGATCGATTTGCGCTACGAGCGCGGCTATCCGCCGACCGTCAATGCCGCACAGGCGGCTGCGATCTGTAGCGCCAGCGCGACTGAGGTGGTTGGTGCCGAACGCGTTGATCGGACGTTGCGGCCGAGCATGGGCGCGGAGGATTTTTCCTATTTGCTGCAAGCCGTTCCCGGCTGCTACGTCTGGCTGGGGAACGGCTCTGGGGCCGGTGGCTGTACCTTGCACAGCCCGCATTACGATTTCAACGACGCCGTGATTGCCACCGGCATCCGCTATTGGGTCGCGCTGGCCGAGCGCGCGCTCGGCGGCCGAGAGCGGCATTCGGCAGGGACAGGAGGCTCGATACAGCGATGAAAACAGCCAGTGGATTTGTGCGTGGCGGTCTCGGCAGGCGTTCCATATCTTGATCCGAAACCCCGCCGAGACCGACCGTCGGCTTGCCGGTGCCGACCACCGTCATGCGCTGACTATTGCGCTGATTTACGCAGCCATCGGCAGTGCGTGGATTTTGGCCACCAGCGGCATTCCGGTACTGCTGCTACAACAGGTCAAGTTCGCCGACTTGCCGTGGGATCAGGCAGGCTCCGGCGGATTGGTGATTTTTGCGTCGAGTTGGATGCTGTATTTATTGATCAAGGAAAAATTGGAGCAGGCGCGACAGTCGGCGACCCAATTGCGTTTGCGTGACCGCGCGCTGGAGGCCAGCACCAATGCCATCGTGATTACCGATCATGCGGCAGAAGAGAATCCGGTGGTGTACGTGAATCCCGCTTTCGAGCGCATCACCGGCTATCGCAGTGACGAGATTGTCGGCCAGGGCTGCCAGACGATCCTCGGCGACGAAGGGCAGCCGGCGCAGGCGGCGCTGCTGGCCGCTTTTCGTGAAGGCCGCGAGGGGCGGGCGCTGTTGCATAGCGTGCGCAAGGACGGCTCACCGTTCTGGATGGAACTGCACCTCGCGCCGGTGCTCGACGAGTTCGGCAGGGTTTCTCACCACGTTGCCGTGCAGAACGATGTGACCGAGAATGTGCGCTATCAGCAGGAACTCGAATATCAGGCCAACCACGATACCCTGACCGGGCTCGCCAATCGTAATCTGTTGCGCGATCGACTGGATCAGGCGATCGCCTACGGCCGACGCGACCGGCGCACGATGGCGGTTGCCTTCATCGACCTGGATAATTTCAAGTTCGTCAACGACAGTCAGGGCCATCCTGCCGGCGACGCATTGCTGAAGCAGGTGGCTGGGCGGCTTGCCGGCTGTATCCGCGCCAGTGATACGGTGGCGCGGATGGGTGGCGACGAGTTCGTCCTGCTGCTATTTGATCAGCCCGAAGGCCCGTCGCTGGCGACGACGCTTGATCGCATCCTGACAGAGATCGCCCAGCCCTACCGCGTCGGCGCGCATGAGTTCAATCTCTCCTGTAGCATCGGCTGCGCGCTGTTTCCAGAACATGGCGAGGCGGTGGAAACTTTGCTCCAGCGTGCGGACATTGCCATGTACAACGCCAAGGAGTCGGGAAAGAATGCCGTTCGCACCTATTCGAACGAGTTGGACCAGCGTTTCGTGCGGCGCGTCGAAATCGAAACCGATTTGCGCGCGGCTCTCGATCAGGGGCAGTTCTTCATCTGTTACCAGCCGCAGGTAAGCGCTGCCGGCCATCGCCTGATCGGCGTCGAGGCGCTATTGCGCTGGCGCCATCCTCAGCGCGGAGTGATTTCGCCGGCGCATTTCATTCCGGTGGCGGAAGAAACCGGGATGATCGTCGCCATCGGCGATTGGGTGTTGCGGCAAGCCTGCGCTGATGCGATGGCGTGGGGGCGGGATGGGCTGCCGCCGATGCGGGTGGCGGTCAATCTATCGGCGAGGCAGTTTCTCAAAAAAGATCTGGTCCAGTCAGTGGCTGATGCCCTGGCCCACAGCGGCTTGCCGCCCGGCTTGCTGGAACTGGAATTGACCGAAAGTCTGCTGATGCATAACGCGGAACTGTTCATCGCCACACTGCGCGATCTGAAGGCGCTGGGCGTCGAACTGGCGGTGGACGATTTCGGCACCGGCTATTCCAGCCTCAGCTATCTGAAGCGCTTTCCGGTCGATCGCCTGAAAATTGACCAGTCCTTCGTGCGCGAACTGATGACCGATACCGACAGTGCGGCGATCTGTCAGGCGGTTATCACGTTGGGCCACAGTCTCGGCCTACAGGTGATTGCCGAAGGGGTTGAATCGGGCGAACAGGCCGAGTGTCTGCTCGGCCTGACCTGCGACGAACTACAGGGCTACCATTTCAGCAAGCCGGTGCCCGACATCGAACTGCGTGCATTTGCGCGCACCTACGAAGGCGTTGCGACGGCGAAGGCTATTTGATCAGTCCTTCGGCTTTCATCGCCGCTTGCACCGTCGGGCGCGCTGCAATCCGCGCTCGGAAGGCAATCAGGTTGGGCCAGCGCGAGATATCGATTTTCACGATGTCGGTCCAGGTCAGCACCGTGAACAGATAGGCGTCGGCGACGCTGAAGCTGTCGCCCACGGTATAGGGTTTGTCGCCGAGCAGCGTGCTGGCGGTGGCGAGGCGGCGGTCCAGCAGCGTGCGGACGGTGGCCTTCCACTCCTCGGGGGCGGCCATGAACAGCGGAGTGAAATTTTTGTGTAGGTCGGTGCCGGTGAAGGTGAGCCATTCCTGCACACGATAGCGCTCCATGGTGCCGTTGGCCGGGGCCAGCCTTCTCGCCGGCACCTGATCGGCCAAGTATTGAACGATGGCCGGGCCTTCGGTGAGCAGTTCGCCGTTGTCCAGCACCAGCGCGGGAACGTATCCCTTGGGGTTGACTGCGTTGTAGTCGGCACCGGTTTCGGTGACCTTGGTTTTCAGGTCGACGCGTTCGATCTGATACGGCAGCCCGGTTTCTTCGAGCACGATATGTGGCGACATGGAACATGCGCCAGGGGAATAGTAGAGCTTCATCGACGGGATCTCCTCGGTTGGTTTTGTATGTGGCCGTTCATTATGGACATCTTCGCGTCCCTCGCAACTAGAGTTGCAGCCGCGCGCCGCGGAAGACGCCGGATGCCGCCAATCGCGACAGCGTCGGCGCGAGCTTGAGGCCAGTCGTCGTTTTCAGCGTTGCCGCGGCTTCCTCGAGTTCGGCCAGGGTCCGATCAATGGTGGCGCCCGTGGCGGCGACGGCGATCGCGTTGCCGCTGTCGCAGGAGGGGAAGGCGATTGCTCGGTCGTCGAAGGCCGTTTTGATGCGGGCGACGCTGTCGCGGAAATTCCGGCGTCGCGACAGCAGGTTGGTGACCAGCAGACCCTGCGACGAAAGTCGCTGCCGGCAATTTAGATAGAAGGAAAGGGTATCCAGGTCACCGGCAAGGGCATCGGCATCGAAGCCATCGACCAGGATCAGGTCGAAGCGCGGCGATTTCCTCATCATGTACTGCGCTCCGTCGGCGATCTCGATGTGTAGGCGCGCGTCTTCACCGGGCAGCCGGAAATGCTGCTGCGCCACGGCGACCACCTGCGGCGCAATTTCCACTACGAGGAGGCGGCACTGCGGTCGGTGGCGATAAAGGAACTTGGTCAGCGATCCGGCCCCAAGGCCGACCAGCAATGCGTTGCGCGGCCATGTGGGTTGCTCTCGTAGAATCAACCCAGCCATCATTTCCCTTGTGTAGTCCAATTCAAGCGCCCACGGCCGGGCGATGCGCATTGCGCCCTGAATCCAGTCCGAGCCGAAATGCAAATAGCGAACCCCGGCTGTTTCGCTGACTTCGATATCCATCGGCGATCAGTGCAGGATGTGCTGGGTGATCGGGAAAAGATGCTCCAGAATCTCCCTGCCGAAACGGTATTCGTGATTGCAGATGTCGTCCTGGATCAGAATTTCGCCTTTCTCGTCGAGTATCGAGGCGACCTCATCCCGTCCCAATGAGCGCAGCATATCGAGCACCTTGCCTTCGTCGCGCGGGCAGTGGTAGTTGACTCTGCGGGAGGCAAATAGTCGGATATCTTCTTCCGGGAACAGTCGTGCCAGCAGGATGTCCGGTGCCATTGCCAGTTCTTCTGCGGTGACGGTGGCCGCGAGCTGCTGGACACGGTTCCAGCCGTCGGCGTCCTTGCGTTCTGCCTCGGGCAGCTTCTGTAGCAGCAGGCCGCAGGCGCGAATGCCGTCCGCTACAAGCCAGAGGCGGGTCGGTGTCTGCTCCGAGGCGGCCAGATAATGTTCGAAGATGGCGGCGAGGGTATCGCCTTGTAGCGGAACGATGCTTTGGTAGGGCGTTTCTCGAGCGGCGTCGGCTTGCAGGGTCAGTACCAGCCGGCCATCGCCGAGAAGCTGCGGGACGGAGGCCGGCAACAGATCCGCTGCCGCCTTGGCCATGCCGCGCAGATGCAGTTGTTCGTCGCAATCGACCACCAGCAGTCGCACGGCACCGTGCCCTTGGACCTGAAAACTGAGGCGGCCCGGCGCCTTCATGTTGTTGCCGAGCAGCGTGGTGACAGCGGCCATTTGTCCGAGCAGATCGCGGGTCGTGGGGGAATAGCCGCGGCCGTGGTGCATCGCCCGCCAGGCGGAGCCCAGATGCACCATCGCGCCCCGGATATCGAGCGACTCGAAGAGGAAGCGGGCAACGCTATCGGTCATCGCAGAAAGCTGGAAAAAAGATTGGGGTCGAATCCCACCAGCAATTGCCCGCTGCCGGTTTCAACCACCGGCCGCTTGATCAGACTGGGATACTCCACCATCAGGGCGATCGCCTTGCTCTGGGTGGTGATCTCCTGCTGTTCCGGAGTGAGTTTGCGATAGGTGCTGCCCGCGGTATTCACCAGGGTCTTCCAGCCGATGGCGCGGCACCAGGCGACCAGCCGTTCGCGCGGCACGCCTTGCTTCTTATAGTCGTAGAAGGTGTACTCGATGCCATTTCCCGCGCACCAGGCGAGAGCTTTTTTCATCGTGTCGCAGTTCTTGATGCCGTACAGGGTATTCATGGATGACCAGAGTGGAACGGTGGACAGGACGGTTGGAAATTACAGCCGCCAGGCCAGCATTTCGTCGGCTTGGCGCAGGCGTTCCGACATTACGCGGCAGATGTTGCGGTAGACCTTGAGGCCGATGGCGGGTTGTGCGTCGATGGCTTTGTCTGAGAGTCGGACCAGAATGCAGGCTTCGATGGCTTTGACGCTGGCGCTGCGTACCTCCTGATCGGCCAGCGCCATCTCGCCGAAGCTGTCGGCGGGGCCGAGCCTGGCCAGTTCCATCTCGCCGTCGCGCCCCTGCTTTGTGACCTTGGCCTCGCCGTCGATGATGACGTACATGTGCATTCCGACATTGCCTTCATTCACGATATCCATGCCGGGGGCGAAAGTGCATTTCTCCGCACGACTGAGGAGTTCGGCGATCTCGGCCGGTTTCAGACCCTGGAAAGCCTTGACGCGTTCGGCCAGCTTGAACAGCATGCGTTGCGTGTCGTGAAACGAAAACTCTTCCTTGACCCATGTCATGTCTGCAAAGCCTCCAGAAGTTCTTCTTCGATATGTACCAGCGTAGCGCTTTTTTCCAGCTCTTGTCCCGAGATGAGAAACGTATCTTCGACGCGTTCCCCCAAAGTGGCCACCTTGGCCGTATGAAAGGTGACGCCGTGTCGCCCGAGAATGCGTGCGATGAGGAAGAGCAGTCCAGGGCGGTCCGCGGCGCTGATGGACATGACGAAACGGTTGCCTTTCTCGTCGGGGCGAATTTCCACCTCCGGCGAGAGCGGGAAGTGTTTTACCTGGCGAGGCAGGCGCCCCTGTTGCGGAGCCCCCAGCGGTGGCAGCGTCTGCAACTGCACGCTCAGCTCGTGCTCGATCAGGGCGATTACGTCGCGATAGGGTAGATGCTCCTGGGTATCGAGGATGACGAAGCTGTCGAGCGCGTAGCCGTGGCGCGTAGTGTGAATCTTTGCATCGACGATGGAATAGCCGTGGCGGGCGAAGAAGCCGCAGAGTCGGGCGAACAGGTCGGGCTGGTCGCGCAGGTAGGCCATCACTTGCAGTCCGGCACCGATCGGACTGAGCCGGGCGCGCACCACCGGTTCGTCGGTATCCGGGCGGTAATAGAGGTTGCGCGTATGCCAAGCGATTTCATCGGCATCGTGACGCATGAAGTAGACCGTGTCGAGATGCTCCCAGAACGGCGCTTCGATCCCGCTGCGTAGTCCCCGTTTGCGCAGCAGGGCGCGCGCTTCCTCCTGGTTCTCGGAAACGCCGGCGAGTGGTGTTGTGGCTTCTCCGCTGAGCTGGCGCGAGGTCATGCGGAACAGGTCTTCGAGCAGCTTGCCTTTCCAGACGTTCCATACTTTCGGGCTGGTGCCGCGGATGTCGGCGACGGTGAGCAGGTAGAGGGCCGTCAGGCGACGTTGGTTGCCGACCACGGAAGCAAAGCGGCGAACCACGTCGGGATCCGACAGATCCTTTTTCTGGGCTATTTGCGACATGGTGAGGTGGTGTTCCACCAGGAACACCACCAGGTCGCCGTCTGCGGCGTCAATTTCGTGATCGACGCAGAATTCGCGCGCATCGGCCATGCCCTGTTTGGAGTGGTCGCCGCCGCGGCCTTTGGCGATGTCGTGGAACAGGGCGGCGATGTAGAGCAGCCAGCGACGTTCGAAGCCCGACATCAGGCGTGAGCAAAACGGGTATTCGTGGGCGAATTCGGGCATGGTGAAGCGGCGCAGGTTGCGTATCACCTGCATGATGTGCTGATCCACGGTATAGACGTGAAACAGGTCGTGCTGCATTTGTCCGACGATGCGACCGAAAGCGGGCAGGTAATGGCCGAGGATGTCGTACTGGTTCATCCGCCGCAGCTCGTGGATGAGATGCGGTTGCTGGAACAGCTTGAGGAACAGGCGTCGATTTTCGGGATCGCGGCGGAAATCGGTGTCGATGCGGTCGCGGGCCCGCCACAGTGCGCGCAGCGTACGTGTCGTCATGCCCTTGAGTTCGCCGCGTTGTTCGAGAATCAGAAAGCTTTGCAATATCGCTGTCGGTTTGCGCTCGAAAAGTTCCGGATCGCGGATGTCGAGGCGTTCCCTGATGGTTTGGAAATCATTGTCGATGACCAGCGGCGGTACCGGCGAGCGCGGCATCAGACGGACGGCCAGATTCTGCAACACCAGCGTATTGAGTTGGGTGACCAACTTGGCGTTGCGGTAGTAGCGCTGCATCAGCACTTCGGATGCGCGACGGGCGCTCGTCGGTGCGCAATCCATGGCTTGCGCCAGTGCTTCCTGATAGTCGAACAGGAGTCGGTCTTCTTTGCGCTTGACCAATTGGTGCAGGCGGCTGCGCAACTGACGCAGAAAACTTTCGGCCGCACCCAGTTGCCGCGCTTCGTCCTGGGTGACAAGTTCTTGTTCGGCCAGCTTTGCCCAGCTGTTGCCGAGTCCTGCGGCGCGTGATACCCATAGAATCACTTGCAGGTCGCGCAGTCCGCCTGGGCTTTCCTTGCAATTGGGTTCAAGGGCGTACGGGGTATCGTTGTAGCGTGCGTAGCGTTCGGTCTGTTCAAGTTGTTTGGCCTTGAAGAACAGCGCCGGGTCGCGCTTTTCCCCCAGGGCTTGGGTCAGCTGGGTGAACAGCGCCTTGTTACCAGCAAGCAGGCGTGCTTCCAGCAGCGAAGTTTGTACGGTGATGTCCTGCCCGGCTTCTTCCACGCATTGGTCGATGGTACGTACGCTATGACCGACATCGAGGCCGATATCCCAGAGCATTCCAATCAGGCGTTCGATCGCTGGTTCGTGTGCCGGGTCGCAACCGGCGGGCACCAGCAGCAGCAGGTCGACATCGGAACATGGGTAGAGTTCGCCGCGTCCGTAGCCGCCCGAAGCAACCAGAGCGAATGAATTCGCCAGCCCCAGGTCGCTCCATAGTTTGCGCAGCGTGGCGTCTACCAACCGGGCGCGCCCCTGGAGCAGGACCTTTGCGTTGTGCGTCAGCGTATAACGTTCGGCGAGCGCCTTCTGCCCCTCGCCAAGACGGTTGCGGTATTCGGTGATCAGCGCCTGGGTTTCGGCGGTTGCGGTGGCTTGAGGCATGGTTTAGGGCAGGGTGCTCGGCCGCGGCGGGGCGCCGGCGGAAAGTGTCAGCACTTCATGTCCGCGCTCGGTGACCAGAATCGTGTGTTCCCATTGCGCAGACAGGCTGCGGTCGCGGGTGACGATGGTCCAGCCGTCCGGCAATTCGGAAATGGCAGCCTTGCCGGCGTTGATCATCGGTTCGATGGTGAAAATCATTCCGGGTTCGAGTACGGGGCCGGTAGCCGCTTTGCCGTAATGCAGTACCTGAGGATCTTCGTGGAAGTTTGCGCCGATACCATGGCCGCAAAATTCGCGTACCACGGAAAATCCGGCCGCCTCCGCATGATGCTGGATGGCTGCGCCGATATCGCCCAGCCGCCCCCCCGGCCTGACTCGATCGATGCCGATCCAGAGACATTCGTGGGTCACCGCACAGAGGCGCTTGGCGAGGATGGACGCCTCGCCGACGATGAACATGCGGCTTGAGTCCCCATGCCATCCGTCCTTGATCGTGGTGATGTCGAGATTGACGATATCCCCCTTTTTCAGCGGCCGATCATTGGGGATGCCGTGGCAGACTTGATGATTGATCGATGCGCAGATGGATTTCGGATACGGAGCGTAACCCGGTGGCGCATAGTTGAGCGGTGCCGGAATGCAGCCCTGCACGTCCACCATATAGTCGTGACAGAGTTTGTCGAGCGCTTCGGTTGTGATGCCTGGCTTGACGAAGGCGGTGATGTAGTCGAGCACCTCGCCGGCCAGGCGGCAGGCGACACGCATTTTTTCGATATCTTCTGGAGTCTTGATGGTAATGCCCATCTTTTCTGGTCTGTAGTGGGGGTGGGGAACCAATTGTAAGCGTACGGTATTGCTATCGCCATCGATCTTGCCGGCAAGTCGATGAAATCGTTATAATCCCGGGCTGTCTTTCAATTCTGGAAGGCAAATTCGCACGCTCGGCGCCGAATGGGTGTTCCCTTATGCGGGAAGCATCAGGCTGGGCGGAGGTTCTCAACCCATATCGGAGATCGATTCGATGAGTACGACTATGCGTCAAATGCTGGAGGCGGGTGTCCATTTCGGCCACCAGACCCGTTTCTGGAACCCCAAAATGGCCCCTTATATTTTCGGCCATCGCAACAAGATTCACATCGTTAACCTGGAAAAGACCCTGGCCAAGTATCAGGAAGCCATGGCGTTCCTGAAGAAACTGGCCGCCAAGAAGGGTACCGTGCTGTTCGTGGGCACCAAGCGCCAGGCGCGCGAAATCGTCGCCGAGGAAGCCCAGCGCGCCGGCATGCCCTACGTCGATGAGCGCTGGCTCGGCGGCATGTTGACCAACTTCAAGACGGTCCGCATATCCATCAAGCGCCTCAAGGATCTTGAGCAGATGGTTCAGGACGGCAGCTTTGAGAAGCTGTCGAAGAAAGAAGCCCTGACCCTGCAGCGCGAAATGGACAAGTTGCAAAAGTCCATCGGCGGTATCAAGGATATGGGCGGTTTGCCCGATGCGATCTTTGTCATTGACGTCGGTTTTCACAAAATCGCCATCACAGAAGCCAATAAACTGGGTATTCCGGTGATCGGTGTGGTCGATACCAATCACTCGCCCGAAGGCGTCAATTTCGTGATCCCCGGCAACGACGACTCCAGTCGCGCCATTCGCCTCTATGCCCGAGGTGCGGCGGATGCGGTTCTGGAAGGCCGCAACCAGCCGCTCAATGAAGTGGTTCAGGCCCTTGCCGGCGACGACGAATTCGTCGAGGTCGAGGAAGAGGCTGGGGAGTAACTGGGGAGTAAAAAAGTTAACCACGGGGAACCGAGGGAGTGCGGGGAAAGCAATTGCCTCAAGCGGCTGGTGTCCTCCGTGCTCCTCGTGGTTAAAAGGGTTTAAGGTTTTGGAACTGGAGTAGAGCAATGGCGGAAATTACCGCAAGCATGGTCAAGGAACTGCGCGAAAAGACCGACGCGCCGATGATGGAATGCAAGAAGGCCCTGACCGAAGCGGCCGGCGACATGGACAAGGCCGAGGAGATTTTGCGCGTCAAGCTGGGCAATAAGGCCAGCAAGGCGGCGGCCCGCGTAGCGGCCGAAGGCGTCGTGGCGATTCACATCGCCGCCGATGGCAAGACCGGTAGCATTTTTGAAATCAATTCGGAAACTGATTTCGTCGCCAAGAACGACGACTTCCTCAATCTGGCTGCCGGATGCGCCCGCCTGGTTGCCGAAAAGAATCCTGCCGACATCGCGGCGCTGGCTGCACTGCCGATGGGCGATGGCACGGTGGAATCCACCCGCACCGCCCTGGTCGGCAAGATCGGCGAAAACATGTCGCCGCGTCGCTTCGCCCGGGTGGAGGCGAAGGGCAAACTGGCCTCCTACATTCACGGCGGCTCCAAGATCGGCGTGTTGATCGATGTGGTCGGCGGCGACGAGCAACTGGCCAAGGATCTGGCGATGCACATCGCCGCCTCCAAGCCGAAGTCGCTCGACTCTTCGGGGGTGTCTGCCGAATTGCTGGACGCCGAGCGTCGCATCGCCATCGAGAAGGCGCGCGAAGCAGGCAAGCCGGAAGCGATGCTGGAAAAAATCGCCGAAGGCACGGTGCAGAAGTACCTCAAGGACGTCACCCTGCTCGGCCAGGTGTTTGTCAAGGCCGAGGACGGCAAGCAGACCGTCGAACAGTTGCTGAAGAGCAAGGGTGCTTCCGTCGCCGGCTTCGTACTCTACATCGTCGGCGAGGGCATCGAAAAGAAGGTCACCGACTTCGCGGCCGAAGTCGCCGCCCAGGCTGCTGCCGCCGCCGCGGCAAAGTAAGAAGAAGTCCATGCCCGCCGCCTATAAGCGCATCCTGCTCAAGCTCTCTGGCGAGGCCCTGATGGGCGACGATGCCTACGGAATCAACCCCGCCATGCTCGCGTCCATCGTTGGCGAGATCAAGGCGGTGGCCGATCTGGGGGTGGAAATCGGGATCGTCATCGGCGGCGGCAATATCTTCCGCGGTGTAGCCGGCACAGCGACCGGAATGGATCGCGCGACCGCCGACTACATGGGCATGCTGGCCACGGTGATGAACGCCATGGCCCTTTCCGATGCCATGCGCCAGGCCGGGCTTAATGGCCGGGTGCAGTCGGCGCTGAACATCGAGCAGGTGGTGGAGCCGTATATTCGTGGCAAGGCTATTCGCTATCTGGAAGAGGGCAAGATCGTCATCTTCGCTGCCGGAACAGGCAATCCATTTTTTACCACCGATACGGCGGCTGCGTTGCGTGGCTCGGAAATCGGCGCCGAGATCGTGCTCAAGGCCACCAAGGTTGATGGCGTTTACACGGCCGATCCGAAAAAGGATGCGGGCGCGACCCGCTACGCCCGAATCAGCTTCGACGACGCCATCGGCCAGGACCTGAAGGTCATGGACGCCACTGCATTCGCGCTCTGTCGCGACCAGCGGCTGCCGATCAACGTTTTTTCCATCTTCAAGCCGGGCGCCCTCAAACGCGTCATCCTCGGCGAGGACGAGGGCACCCTGGTGCACGTGTAGGAGCGACCCTGGAATGATTCCCGAACTGAAAAAGTCCACCGAACAGAAGATGCTGAAGAGCCTTGAGGCACTAAAAAGCGATCTGGGCAAAATCCGCACGGGACGGGCCCATACCGGCATTCTCGATCACGTGCACGTCGACTACTACGGTTCGCCGGTTCCCATCGCCCAGGTGGCGAACGTAACCCTGATCGATGCGCGGACCATCGGCGTGCAGCCGTGGGAAAAGCCGATGATCGCCAAGGTGGAGAAGGCGATTCGCGATGCCGACCTGGGCCTCAATCCGGCTACGCAGGGCGACGTGATTCGCGTGCCGATGCCGATGCTTACCGAGGAGCGCCGTCGCGAGTTGATAAAACTGGTCAAGCATGAGGGTGAGAACGCCAAGGTGGCAATCCGCAATCAGCGCCGTGACGCCAACAACGTGCTCAAGGATGCCTTGAAGAAAAAGGAAGTTTCCGAGGACGACGAGCGTCGGACTCAGGACGACATCCAGAAACTCACCGACCGCTACGTGGTGGAGGTCGACAAGATGCTGGCGGACAAGGAAAAGGACCTGATGGCGATCTGATTCGCAGATCGCCTCCCGGCCACCATGATCTTCACCAGTTCGACGCGCGATATTCCGGATGCTTCGGAAATGCCGCGCCATGTCGCCATCATCATGGATGGCAACGGGCGCTGGGCGAAAAAACGTTTTCTGCCGCGGATCGCGGGTCACAAGCGCGGCGTCGAGAGCGTCCGCAGCATGGTCAAGGCCTGTATCGATCGCGGCGTTGAGTACCTCACAGTATTTGCCTTCAGCTCGGAAAACTGGCGGCGTCCGGAGGACGAGGTTTCCTTTTTGATGAAATTGTTCATCTCGGTGCTCGAAGCCGAGATCGGCAAGCTCAACGAAAACGGCGTACGTCTCAAGGTGGTGGGGGATTTGAGCCGCTTCGAGCCGCATTTGGTCGAACTGATCCAGCGCGGCGAGGCGCTGACGGCCGGTAACGATAGGCTGACGTTGACCGTTGCCGCCAATTACGGCGGCCGCTGGGACATCGTACAGGCGGTAAACCGGCTGAGTGCCGAACATCCGGAGCGTGCCGGCAATTACGTCGAGGCCGATCTGGCTCCCTATCTTTCCATGGCTTACGCGCCGGAACCGGATCTGTTCATCCGTACCGGCGGCGAGGAACGCATCAGCAATTTTCTGCTGTGGCAACTTGCTTATACCGAGCTGTATTTCACTGAACAGCTTTGGCCGGCTTTCGACGCTGCGGCTCTCGATGCTGCAATCGCCTCCTATCGAGGACGCGAGCGCCGTTTCGGCCGTACCAGCCAGCAATTGGAACGCCCCGGTTCGCCCGCGGCGAACGATGCTTAAGGCCCGTGTCGTTACTGCGCTGGTGCTTGTGGCGGTGCTGTCGGGCCTGCTGTTCGCAGCCCCTGCGGACTGGGTCTTCGTCGCGTTTGCATTGATCGCCGCCGTCGCCGCTTGGGAGTGGGCGGGTCTGATGCGCATCGATCGCGCAGGAAGATATTTTTTTGCCGCCACCCTGCTGGCGTTGTGCTGGATGGCTCATGTACGGGAGGCCGACGTGTTTCCTGTGCTTTGGGGCGCCGCTGCTGTGTTCTGGGTTTTTCTCGCCCCGCTGTGGCTGGCGCGCAAGTGGACGTTGTTCAGCAACGATATGCTTGGCTACCTCCTCGGCGCGCTGCTCATCGTCTCCACTTGGGCCGCTCTGGTCGACCTGTACAGACGCGGTACCTGGATTCTACTTGCGGTCATGGCGACGGTCTGGGTGGCCGATATTGCCGCTTATTTTTGCGGCCGCGCCTGGGGCGTTCGCAAACTGGCGCCGAGCATCAGTCCCGGTAAAACCTGGGAAGGCGCGCTAGGAGGGGCCGTCGGCGTGCTTGTCTGGGGTTTTGCCATCGGTCCTGTGGCCGGTCTTTGGGGCATGCTGTCAATGGCGCAAATCGCCTTGGTGGCGCTGGGCTTACTCCTGTTTGCTGCGCTGAGCGTTGTTGGCGATTTATTCGAGTCGCTGCTCAAGCGCCAGGCCGGGCTGAAGGACAGCAGCGCGGTCCTGCCCGGTCACGGCGGTGTGCTCGACCGGATCGACAGCCTGACGTCGACCCTGCCGATCCTCGCCTTCATTCTCCACGTACGCTGATATGAGTCGCAAACGTATCACCGTGCTTGGCGCTACGGGTTCGATCGGAACCAGCACTCTGGATGTGGTGGCCAGACATCCGGAGCGCTACGAAGTCGTCGCCCTCAGCGGGCATCAGCGCATCGCCGAGCTTGCCGAGTTGTGCCGTCGGCACCGTCCGCGGTATGCGGTTACCGGAACCGCGGTGGCGGCGGCGGAACTGGCCGGGCTATTGTGCGATTGCGCTCCGCAGGTCGAAGTGCGTTACGGCGAAGCGGCGCTGGCGACGATCGCGAGCTTGCCGGAGGTGGATGCGGTGATGGCGGCAATCGTTGGCGCCGCCGGACTCGGACCGACCTTGGCGGCGGTCAAGGCAGGCAAACAGGTGTTGCTGGCGAACAAAGAAGCGCTGGTCATGGCTGGGGGCTTGTTCATGGCTGAAGTAGCCCGTTCGGGTGCGCGCCTGCTGCCTATCGACAGCGAGCACAATGCCGTTTTTCAGTCGCTCCCCGCGCATTTTGCCGGTAATCTGAACGCCTCTGGCGTGCGCCGCATTCTACTCACCGCGTCGGGGGGACCATTTCGTAACGCCTCGCCGGAGACGCTGCGGAACGTTACGCCAGAGCAGGCCTGCGCCCACCCCAACTGGGTCATGGGGCGCAAGATATCGGTGGACTCGGCGACCCTGATGAACAAAGGCCTTGAGGTGATCGAAGCGCATTGGCTATTCAACGCACCGGCCGACAGGATCGAAGTGGTGGTGCATCCGCAGAGCGTGATTCATTCTCTGGTTGACTATGTCGATGGGTCGGTGCTGGCGCAGTTGGGTAATCCCGATATGCGCACTCCGATTGCCCACGCCTTGGCTTTTCCGGATCGGATCGATGCGGGGGTGGCGTCGTTGGACCTGTTTCAGATCGCCCAGTTGACCTTCGAACGGCCCGACCTGGATCGCTTCCCCTGTTTGGCCCTGGCCTATCAAGCGCTACGTGCCGGAGGCACCGCCGCGGCGATACTGAACGCCGCGAACGAGGTGGCTGTTGAGGCTTTCCTAGAGCGGCGCCTGGCTTTTACCGACATACCCGGTGTGATCACCGGTGCGCTCGAACGGGTGCCGTTGATTGCCGCCGCGAATCTGGACGCGGTGTTTGAGGCCGATGCCGCGGGCCGGCGTGCGGCGCACGAAGGGATACGGCGGGCCGCATGAACGCTTTCTCCTCCGGTCTCGGCCCGCTCTGGCAACTGGGCGCCTTTCTTGTGGCGCTTGGCATACTCGTTATCGTTCATGAGTTGGGGCATTTCCTGGTGGCGCGCTGGTGCGGTGTCAAGGTGCTGCGTTTCGCTGTCGGCTTCGGCAAGCCTCTGTTGATCTGGCGCTGGGGTAAGGATCGGACCGAATGGGCGTTGGCCGCGATCCCGCTCGGCGGCTATGTGAAAATGCTCGACGAGCGCGAAGCGCCGGTCGCCGCCGCGGATGCTCCGCGCGCATTCAATCGTCTGCCGGTGTCGCGGCGCATGCTGGTGGTCGCCGCCGGCCCTGCGGCCAATCTGCTTCTGGCGATCTTCCTCTATTGGGTTGTGTTCCAGGTCGGCGTGACCGAGTTGCGCCCCTACCTTTCCGCTCCGCCGGCGGA
>Ga0172380_10003446_pt1 | contig 21685 bp, 16 predicted proteins | sample Leawe162metaG_FD_119747 | JGI IMG/M metagenome (GOLD analysis project Ga0172380, IMG submission 119747) | Leachate microbial communities from a municipal landfill in Southern Ontario, Canada - Leachate well 162 metaG | ecosystem: Engineered > Solid waste > Landfill > Unclassified | place...
ACGGCGCATGGTTTGACGGCGCATGGTTTGACGGCGCATGGTTTGACGGCGCATGGTTTGACGGCGCATGGTTTGACGGCGCATGGTTTGACGGCGCATGGTTTGACGACGCATGGTTTGACGACGCATGATTTGACGACGCATGATTTGACGACGCATGATTTGACGGCGCATGATTTGACGACGCATGGTTTGACGCCGCTATGGTGTCGCAGTGTTATTTTTCGGTCAGGCCAGAAGAAATTTGAAGACATGTGCCTATGGTTATCATAATTGCCAAAATGTCAACCTCCGATCCCGACCTTTCCAAAGTCATAGCTCAAACCCCCCAGCTGATCGGCACCGTTCGAAGAGAAGATCATACTCCCGAAGTCTATCGAAAACTGTGTGAACTTGCCGTGAAGAGCGGGCTGTCACTCACGGATTTAGTTAATTGTGGCAACTATGAGCTGTATTTAGAATACGCGGTTCGGCATCCACACCGTGTATCTTGCATTCCGGGCTCATTTCTCACACCGCAAGTGTGTATTACTATTATTGATCGCAATCATGACGCAATTATTGATATTCTTTATGCCATCGAGTATTGTCATATAATACTATCTGATTCAGATAGATATATAATCCTTAAGAAATGTGTTCTACTCAACCCGGTTGCAACACTTGAGGTTAAACCACAACGATTGACGAGAGAAATGAAACAATTGGCCGTGTCTATAAATGGTCTCGCGCTGAGATATATACCCGTTCGTGAACACGACGACAACCTCATCATTGCGAGTGTGAAACAAAACGCCCTCGCAATACACTTCGTAGAGAAACAGAAGCGCACACGGGAACTTGTTGGAATTGCATATTCTGGCAATCGCCTATCGTTCGCGCTCATTCACGACCCAACCACGCAACACTGGTTGGTTAAATACGTTCTGGCCCGGGCGGTAATGGCAACACTTTCGATCAATCTGTCTACCAACCTGTTGACCGAGGTCGCACTCGCGCTGGTTCATGATCCAGAGACGTTTCCAATGATTTCTACGATACCGGATGACAATTCACGATATTCACTATTTCCACCGTGTACGAACACCGTAATCGGCCTGGCCTGGTCGCTTCCGTATCATGTCGTCTGGAAAATAGCTCGGCTGTGTCGTCATTATGGAGATTGAACCGCGGCAACTTGTGATGCCATCGACCGCGGCAACTTGTGATGTTATCGACCGCGGCAACTTGTGATGTTATCGACCGCGGCAACTTGTGATGTTATCGACCGCGGCAACTTGTGATGCCATCGAGATGAACCGCGAATCGTAGACGATGTTTTGTTGGATGCTCTGCAATCCACATTTGAATTGTGGTGGCAAGAGTAAAGAGTCGTGAAGCCAGCAATAATATTCGTCGACATGAGCGAACAAATTGACATTGATTCGATCGATTGGGCGTTATTACCCATATTAAATCACAATCCTGGACATTTGTCGTCGATACGGTACGGTGATTACACGAAAGTGGCATATCGATTGCTTTGTGAAACCGCAATATCATCCGACAGCCGAGCGATTCGGGATGTTGATCAATTGGCTCTTAGTGAAGAACTTTGCGTGTACGCGTTGCACAAAGGATGTCCGATAGAATACATCCCACGTTACATGCTCAGCGCAACCATATACGTAGTGGCTGCAACGAGAAGCACTAATGAGTTTTACGATGCATTTCTCCACGTCAGCAATTGCGATGTTGGTGCAGAAAACATACACATTGCTCTAGCCACTGCCCGACCCTATCTGTGGCTTGCCTGCGCATCCAGAAACTGGAGTGAGCCTCGATTTCCGGACGCTTTCCTCGCCGCTGTGAAGACAGATGGCCTGTCTCTTAGATTCATGCACTCGAAACTACACGGCCCTGGCATGATAGCGGCGGCAATCGAGCAAAATCCGTTAGCTATTGTCTATGTGACACAACTTGAACCTCGTATGTGTCTCGACTGCTATCGGCGCAACAAAAACACGTTCGCTCTCTTTGCCTACAAAGCAGAACAGCTATACGTGGCGCGAGAGACGCTTGCAGGCCTGATATCGACCCTGCTCTCGGTTGGTTTGTCCCCGAATTTGCTATCGGAAATTTGCACATCGTTGTTGCTCACCGATCTGTTTCCTCGATTGTTCATCGACACGCCGTCGCAAGAAGAACTTGGGGCCGATCAGCTCTCGGTTGGCTGGCGGTTTATACGTACCCGCTCGCGCGATATCACCTCGTGGAACATGTCGTTGTACGACATCTGGAAGTTGGTGCGTCTCGTCCGGGAATCGGCGTGACGGGATTCCATATTTTTGCCGCACTCCATGCCCTGAGCATGCTAATCGAATTGGAATCGGATCACGATCAATTGGAATAGAACCATGAACATAGTATCACCGAACATCATTGTATCGTCATTGTATCGTCATTGTATCGTCATTGTATCGTCATTGTATCGTCATTGTATCGTCATTGTATCGTCATTGTATCGCATGTATCATCCGAATTTGACTCGATATTTGGGGTCGGCCAACGAGAACCCCGTCATTCTGGGGGCCATCGCGAATGAGGACTGGACATTGAACATGGCGACGGCCGTCGCGCGGCACAACCCTTACAATGTGCGACTCCATCTGCGACAGACAATCATGAACTACGTCCCCGTTCGTTTTCATACCAGATACGTGTGGTTGACGGCTGTATGTAGTGTTACTAGTCTGATTGCCGTGCTGCCGAAAGAATTTCGCGTTCGGCAATTCTACGAAGAAGCCGTGCGAAAGTCCCCTAGTTTGTTCCGACACGTGCCAGTCTACTGTCGCTCGCCGCAACTGTCGCTAGATATTTTCGGAGAACATGACGCCGCGATTGGCGGTACATGGCTCGATGAGATCTCCGGTTACGGAACAAAATTCCTGATCCATGTTCCGCCTGAGAGCCAATCAGACGAATTGGTAACATACGCACTGTCTCAATCGACGAATAATATAAAATATATTACCTGCCCCACACTTCAGCAGCAAATCGCCGCAATAGACAACGACCCAAGTGCAATTGATTATTTCGAACCCCAAACACTAGATCTATGCCTATATGCTGTTAACGTAGCGGGCATCTTGGGGAGCCCAGAAACATTCATAATGAATGGTGTGTTAACCGCGATACGCCATCAAACTGATGAAATTTGCCTACTCGCAGTTAAAAAATGTCCGCTGGCAATGAAGTTCGTTCGCGATCAGAGAGAAGAATTATGCTTCGCCGCATTTGATCAAGTGGTGCAAACTACCGATGCTGTTCCGCTATTGAGAACGATCCGTAATCAGACGTTTAAAATTTGCATGGCGGCGTACGATGTTTCCCGATCGACGTTCTTCAAAATACGCAACCGCGTGATGCGCGACCATGTCGCCCGCTCGGTGCTGTCCCGCGCAATCGTTGCGTTGCGTGACGCGTGTCTCTCGACGCTGTTGCTGACCGAGGTATGTGAGGCGGCGACACCCGCGCTGTTCCCTGCCCCAGCGTGGCGCGAACGGAATGTGTTGACGCTTTCACAGATTTGGCAGTTAGCCAGATTGGTCAGAGAATGGGCATAATCCCATGTGCCTTTTTGTTCGCGTGTCGACACGGCAAAATTGAACAACACCAGACAAATCACATATGGCAACTACAAACGGGCACACCGTTATCGACGAATCGTTATTTCAATCATTGTATCAAAATCCTCATCGGTTGAGGTTTATACGATGCGCCGATTACACAAAGAGCATGTACCGGACTCTTTGTGAAATTGCGATATCTGTCAAATACTCCACGATCTTAGATGTGGATCCATCGGCACTTGACGAGGAGCTTTGCGTGTACGCAATTCACAAGGGATGTCCGATACATCTCATTCCGAGTCGTCATCTGAGCGTAACCATATACGTGGCTAGCGCCTCACGAGGCATCGATGATTTCTATATGACATGTGAACACGCTATCGATGCGATATATCTGGGTGCCGACCTGCAGGAAAACATACATGTTGCGATCGCCACGGCTCGACCCTTTCTGTGGATGGTTTGCACCATCGGCAGATTTCAAGACGTATCGCGCACGTGTAGCTACTTAGCCGCTGTAAGACAAAATGGTCTGTCCCTACGGTTCTCACCGTCGAATCTTCTTTGTGACCTGGTCGGAACGGCCGTTAAGCAAAATCCGTTGGCCGTCGCTCATGTCGACGCTCCCGATCCCAAAATGTGTTTCGACTGCTATCGACGTAACAGAGCCACGTTTGTGCTGTTCGACGATAAGGGACGCCGTCACGTGGCGCGTCTGGTGCTCGCCGACTCAATAATGGCTCTGAGATCGATTGGCTTGTCACCAAATCTGGCGTCGGAGATTTGCGTCGATTTGCTGTGCGCGCGACAAGACCTGTTCCCCCGAATATACGTTGATGAGCCGACGCAGGATGAAATAGATGCCGAACTACTCGAAATCCAACTTTGGCATGAGGCGCATGGACGACTAACATACGCCCACCGCGCTCGAGATTGTCGCACTCGAGATGTCTCGTCGTGGAATATGCCGATACACGACATCTGGGCGCTGGTGCAGCGCGTCTACGGCGCACAGTAACGTGAGTCCGCCCCATTTTTAATACTTAACCGCTTGGGGCATATTTGAACGGCGATTCCATATAGCATAACAATGAGTGGACCAATTGACGTCGATTCGATCGACGCTCTGTTGCAAGAGTTGTCTCGTGATCCTCATAGTTTGCGTAGAATATGTCATAGAAATTATACACAAAAGGCTTATCGATTGTTGTGTGAGGCAGCGATATCGAGAGCAGGATACGTAATCCAATATGTGTCCCCTCCAGCTATTGACAACGATCTATGCATGTTCGCGATCAACAATGGATGTCCAATACGATTCATACCAAAATGTGCACTAAATGTAGTCGTATGTTTAGCTAGCGCCACGGGTGTCACGAGAACTGCTAACGCGTTCCATGAAACATATTTAACCATCAATTCACTACACTCGAAGAGTTGCGGTGGCATCCCGAGAGATGAAAGAGAGGAAATGCACATCGCGCTGGCCAATGCCCGGCCCTGTATGTGGATGGCCTGCGCGCTCGGCAAATTGCGGGACGGGGAGGTAGTACGACTCACGGGCGCCTACTTTGCCGCCGTGGAAAAAAATGGTCTATCTCTAAGATTCACGCCGAGGAGGGATCTTATCGGCCTGATCGAGGCCGCCGTCAAACAAAATCCGGTGGCAATAGCTCATGTCGTAAATCCCGACCCCAGAATGTGCCTCGATTGTTACCGGCGCAACAAAAACACGTTCGCGCTCTTTGACGATAAGGGGCGTCGATTCGTGGCGCGTCAGGTTCTGACCGACGTGATACTGGCCCTACTCTCACCCGGCCTGTCCCCGAACCTGGTATCGGAAGTTTGCGCATCGTTGTTGCTGTGCGCATTCCCCAGAACGTACACAGATGCACCGTCTTTGGATGAATTGAAGGCCACCCATATTTCGTTTGAAATATTACGCAATCGGTGGCGCAATAACGATCGTGATCGGGATGTCTCGTCGTGGGAGATGTCGCTATACGATATCTGGACGCTGGTGCGTCATGTTCGCGGCACGTGAAGCAGACCGGCTTACATTTTTCATACTCTATAGTCATATTTGAATGACATAGATTGAAATAACAAGACAATGAGTAGACTAATTGGCATCGACGCTATTGATTTAGCATTATTGAGGAATAATCCTGTCTTGTTACGAAATATGCGATCTACCGATTACACTAAAGAGGCTTATTGGGCACTTTGTGAAGCGGCGATAACGACCGATCACCACACGATAGTGCATGTTGATCCGGCGGCGCTAGACGAGGCACTTTGCATGTGTGCCCTTCGCAATGGCTGTTCACTACAATACATCCCGAATTCTGCGATGACTGTGAGCTTATATGTAGCAGGTGCCGTGAGAAATCCTGGTGCATTTCATGAGGCATTTATGCTCACCAGAATGAAGCTTGATGCTTTATACGAGGATGATGTGCATGTTGCACTGGCCACCGCCCGACCCTTTCTGTGGTTGGGTAGTGTTCTCAACATCTGGGGAATGGAGGCCGACAATGTCCCCCAGACACTGTTCTCGAGTGCCTTTCTCGCCGCCGTGAAAAAAGATGGGATGTCTCTCAGATTCGTGGGAAAACCTTCGACGGCCTTGATCGAGGCTGCCGTCGAGCAGAATCCGTTGGCCATCTCCTATGTTACGCGCCCTGATCGTCGAATGTGTCTTGGTTGTTATCGTCGCGACAAAAACTCGTTTGCGTTCTTTGATGACGGTGGGCGACGCTACGTGGCGCGGCTGGAACTCGCCGACTCGATGGTGCCCTTGCGTTCGCTTGGGTTGTCTCCTAACCTGGCGTCGGAGATCTGCGTCGAGCTGGTGAAGTGGTTTCCCAGAACGTGCGAATACGAACCATCGACGGATGAGCTGGTTGTTGAATTTCATCTTAATAACTCAACGATATACATCAGACAGTTGATTAAAGATCGCTCACGTAACGCTTTGTCGTGGGAGATGTCGTTTCACGACATCTGGGCGCTGGTGCGTCATGTTCGCGGCACGTGAATCGGACTGGCTTACATTTTTCATGTTCGATGATAGTCATGGGATTACATCCAGCTCAACAGTGGCAAACTATGGGTACTACGTACCAATGGTTTGCGAATCTTATAAAATCCTAGTCTGTGCAGTTCGCCAATTTGAAATGGCCTCGGGGATATGTATTGATGGACGAGACCGACCCAACTAACATCCCACGCCCACGCTTGGGCCTAGTGCGCAACCAAACCCGGGAACAATGTTTGGAAGCTGTTACCCGTGATGGATATGAATTAAAACATGTTTGCGTGCAAGACGAGGAAATTTGTATCGCGGCCGTCACGCAAAATCCGGCCGCTTTGATGCACGTTCGATGCCAAACACCGAAAATTTGCATAGCCGCAGTTTCCGTAGACGGTTGTGCAATTTGCTACGTGATCGATCAAACTCCGGAAATATGTCTGGCCGCCGTGCGCCGGACAGGTCAAGCCATCAGTATGGTTCGGGATCAAACCGAGGAGATTTGCATTGCGGCCGTGCAAACCAGCGATAACCTGGAATACATTAGACACCAAACTCCCAACATTTGTATGGCCGCCGTGACGATTAATTGGCATTTGCTAAGCCAAGTGGTGGAGCAAACGCCAGAAATATGTCTGGCCGCGGTGACACAGGACCCCGCAGCCCTCGCGTATGTTCGAGAACAGACCGAAGAGCTTTGTATCGCGGCCGTTACGCGAAATCCGGACATCTTGTACTTAGTCAAGCGTCAAACTCCGAAAATATGTATGGCTGCCGTCTCCGTGGATGGTTGCGCATTACGTTTTGTAGTAGAACAAACTCCAGAAATATGTTTGGCCGCTGTGTCAAAGAACAGTTATGCGATCTCATATGTCCAGGCGCAGACCAAAGAATTGTGCGACGCAGCAATTGATCGCCGCCCTATGGCTATTCGATATATTCGCACACCAACATTTGCCCAATGTCTTGCGTCTGTGAATTGCGTCTGCCTAATGTCGGAGTTTCTGGAAAGCATCCCGACGTATACTCGTAAATTGCAAACTGTGCTCGTCCACATGACGTCTAAACTGTGTTGCATAATATCCTTGGGTCTTTCACGCTCACTACAAATTGAGATCGCGATATCATGGATTGAGCTGTGCGTTCCGGCGAGCCACATCGTGTCTATTCGTCAAGACCTAAATCGTTATACGGTGAATACGATGCTGACTATGATATCAGATACCGTAGCAACGGATTCTCAAACTACTGATGTCTAAACATCATTGGCCTCGGCCCCATTTTTAACCATTGTATGCGCGCACTATCCAATGCGGCAACGACGAGCTGACATATGCCAATTTCTTCGCCAAACTACGGAACAAATTTGAACGAGAATAACCATTGAGATAGGACCACGCTTAAAGAACATATTATGTCGACCAAACGACCGAGAGAACGAATTGCTCGAATTGATGTCGATTCACTCGATAGATCATTGTTGTCGGCATTGCGTAATGGGCCTGCTCAAATATTCAAAATGATACAACGCTCAGACTACACCAAAGAAGCATACCAGGTGCTTTGTAAGGCTGCGATATCGGGCAATTGGCGCATAATTAAAGAGCTTGACTCATCGGTGCTCAATGAAGACCTTTGCTTGTTTGCGATTCACAGGGGCTGTTCGATACATGACATCAGTCATGATGCACGTACCACAAATGTGTATATAGCGTATGCTGAGAAGAGTGTTGACGCGTTTGATGGCACTATACTAATATATGACGAAACTAAAGTAGATGTCCATCTCGCATTGGCGGCCGTTAATCCCTTTATGTGGATGGTTTGCGCGTGCAAGTACACGCGAGTGCGTGCGCGGTCCCTGAAAACCCATCTCGCCGCCGTGGAAAAAGACGGTTTGGCCATTAGATTCGCGCTAGGGGTTTCCGGTTTGGCTGGAGCCCCGACAGTCCTGGTCAAGGCGGCCATCAAGCAAAATCCATTGGCCATCGTACATGCACCGAGTTCTGACCCTCAATTGTGTCTCGATTGCTATCAGCGCAACAAAAACACGTTCGCTCTCTTTAACGATAAGGGGCGTCTCTATGTGGCGAGGCGAGTGCTCGCCGATTTGATGATGGCCCTAGCCCCTCTTGACCTGTCTTCAAACTTGTTATCAGAGGTCTGTGAATCGTTGCTATGTCCGCGCACAGGACAGTTCCCCAAAACATACGTGGATGCGCCGTCGCCCGGAGAGGTTGACGCCGAACGACATCTGCTCGAAACTCGCGGATGGATACCCCGTAATCGTTCTCGTGATGTCTCCGCGTGGAATATGAGCATTTACGACATCTGGACACTGATGTGCCACGTCAGAAAGGTATGGGCGTGAATGGGTTCCGAGTTTTTCTGGCTCCGTTGTCGAGATTGCTGCTTGAATATTTGGTATGAAGTATTGTTAGTTTGCGTTCTTACAACTGTTTAGGTCGTCGCAAACGTTCTGGTACGGAGTACCGTTATTTTGCGGCATCTTATGCGATGTTTAATTTGATTGACATGCGTAGGACTGCTATAACGATTAAGGGACTCGCAGACCTCGGCATCATAACGATCAAGAGCGGCCTCGATAACAGACCTCGGCATCATAACAATGACGCAGACCTCACGAATTGGTATCGAATCAATCGACAAAAAACTGTTACAAGATCTGAATCGGACTCCCGATCGTTTGAGTCGTATATGGTATGGCGATTACTCAAAATTGGCCTATCGCGTGTTGTGTGAGACCGCGATAGCAAGTAAGTGCAGCACGATCGAATTTGTGGAGCCTTCCATGCTCGATGAGAAACTGTGTCTGTTCGCGATTCACAAGGGGTGCCCGATACTCCTCATCCCGGGGCGTTTGCTAACCGTGAACATGTGCGTGACGGCTGCCATGAAAGGCATCAGAGAGTTCGGTGATACGTATGGAGCCATCATCAGTTGGACTCTCCTGCCGACCGACTTGAAAGGAGCGATTCACGCCGCGTTGGCCGACGCCCGGCCCAGCCTGTGGATGGTGTGCACGCTCAGCAGATGGCGGGGGATCACGGTGCCGCTCACGGGCGCCTACTTCGCCGCCGTGAAGAAAGACGGCCTGTCCCTGAGGTTCGCGATGATGAAGAAGATCCCCGGTCTGATCGAGGCGGCCGTCGAGCAGAATCCGGTGGCCATCGCCCACGTGGAAGAGCCCGACCCTCGAATGTGTCTCGATTGCTACCGACGCAACAAAAACACGTTCGCGCTCTTTGACGATAAGGGGCGGCGGTTCGTGGCGCGACGCGTGCTCGCTGACGTGATACTGACACTGTGTCCGTCCGGACCCACGGCACTGTGTCCGTCCGGACCCACGGCACTGTGTCATTTGTCCCCGAACCTGCTAGCGGAGGTCTGCACAGCGTTGTTGAATTCGGACTCAATGTTCCCCAGAACATACACGGACACGCCATCGACGGATGAGATAGACGCCAAACGGCTTTCTCTCGAGGTATATGGCGCTCAGTGGAGAGAAAACGATCGTACTCAAGACGTGAGTTCATGGAACATGCAACTTCACGACGTCTGGGAACTGGTGAACCACATTCTGGCGCTCGTTCACGCAACAACCACTCGCTAGAAATTCGCGACAATTTTTATTCCGCAATGCCATACCATATCGCTCATGTGATGAACATGCGACCGCCTCCGCAAACCATCAGTACTACGTACACATGGTTTGCGGAGTCTTAACAGGATTTAAAAATTCGACCACCTCTGCATATTACGTACACATAGTTTGCGGAGTCTTAACAAGATACAGGATTTGAAAATTGAACAACGGAGGAATGCACTGATTACATCATGTTCACGGCAAACGGATTCTCGATGAAGGAACAAGCTGTCGTCGATTCATTCGATGGCATGTCATTGCGCCAAAACCCGCATAGGTTAAGGATGATACAAAGTTCCAGTTACACAAAAATGCAGTATCGTGTGCTATGTAAGATCGCGATAACAAGTGACAGCTCCTCAATCCAATTCGTGGAACCATCCGCGCTCGACGAAAAACTATGCATGTATGCGATTCACAGAAATTGTGACATACGTCAAATTCCGTTGTCCGCACTAAATGTAAAACTATACGTCATGTGTGCCGAACGGAGCTACACCGGATTCTATGCAGTGCATCATTATGTCACCGGTTGTAGCGGCCGCAATCATTTGGCTGTTGATGATGCATTAGATATACATGTCGCATTGGCTAACTCGAAACCCTTTCTGTGGCTGGTCAGCGAGATTTGCAACGGGCGATTTCTTCTGGACCCAAAGGACCCGGAGCAGCTCTCGATTGCTTACCACGCCGCCGTGGAGAAAGATGGTCTGGCCCTGAGATTCGCGTCGATGAAGCCGCCCGATTTGATCGCGGCGGCCGTTGGGCAAAATCCATTGGCCATCGTCCATGTGATGTACCCCGGCCGCCATATGTGTCTCAGCTGTTATCGACGGAACAAAAACACGTTCGCGCTCTTTGACGATAAGGGGCGGCGGTTCGTGGCACGCCGCGTGCTCGCTGAGCTGGTGACGCCTTTGTGCCCGCTGTTGTCCCCGAACCTGCTATCGGCGGTCTGTGAAGCGTTGTTGACAGTTTCTAACACGTCGGACCTCGTGTTTCCGAGAACATACGTTGATGCACCGTCGCCGGATGAGATCGACGCCGAACGGCTCAGAGACATGCTCGGCGGCGGAAGATGGGAGGTGGGCAATCGTTCGCGAGACGTCTCCTCGTGGAACATGGCGTTCCGCGACATCTGGGCGTTGGTGTTGCTAGTTAAAGAAGTCAGTCGCCACTAATCAGTCTGTTGTATTCTTTTATTGTTTTTTCATGTCAATTGCCTGCATGTCGTCGGGTCTATTGTTTTTTCGTGCTAATTGCCTGTGTTGCGTCTGGTCCAAATTTGAACAAAACATACACTTAATACTGGACGGCTCGACAATCATATGACATCAGTGCGCAAACTAATCGATATCGATGAAATCGACGATACCCTCGCCTTAATTCGGCGCCACGGTGGTATACTGTTCAAAACATCGATAGTGTCGGCGCATTACACAAAAAAGGCTTATCGTTTGCTTTGTGAAACCGGCTTATCGCTCAATTGTCACGTGATCTCGTACGTGGATCCAGCAGAACTGGATGATGCTCTTTGCATGCTAGCACTCCGCGAGGGCTGTCCGATAGAATACATCCCAAGGTGTGCACTGACCGCAAACCTATGTGTTACGAATGCTGTGAAGAGCGATAGGGAGTTTTGCAATACGTATCGCACCATTACCGACCGAAGACGACCGGTTGTTGACTCGCTGCTCGATATACATATCGAGCTGGCCAATGTTCGACCATTTCTGTGGGCAGTTTGCGCACTCGATGACTGGTTGCTAAATAAGGCATTACCTCCACTGAAAGCCCGACTTGCCGTCGTGAAGAAAAATGGCCTCGCTCTTCGATACTTCGCGCCGGGTATGAAATTTCACGGGTTGTCCCAGGCTGCAATAAAACAAAATCCGCTCGCAATTGCAGATGTTGCGTATCCTGACCATAACATGTGCCTAGACTGTTATCGACGTAACAAAAACACATTTCCACTAATCAATGATAATGGACGCCGACATGTGGCATACGTAACTCTCTCTGAATCGATGATGGCCTTGCACGCGCTTGGTCTGTCACCGAATCTGTTATCGGAGATTTGCATATCGTTGCTGGGCACCGACCGATTTCCCAGAATACACGTTGACGCTCCATCTTCTGACGAACAGGATGCTCAGAAAATCATTCACGGGATTAATGGGTGGAAATATTGGGAACGTTCTCTAGACGTCGTTCAGTGGGACTTGCCACTTCATGAGATCTGGTCGTTAGTGCGTTGCATCCGAGGCCAGCGCTGATGTCTGATCGTTCTGATCGTGAAGCCAACATGATTTTTTGCTCCAGAATTTAATCTGGCCACACATTGGTACTTTTCGACAAGCGTCGTACAAATAGTTTATGACCTCTCGCCCTCGAATAATCAAAAATGAACAACAGTGTTTCGTCACATACTATGGCAGACATAGAAGACACTTTGGTGCGGATATATCGCGACCCTTACGTATTGCGGACGCTGCGATGTACTGATTACACCAAAAAGACATATCGAATGCTTTGTGAGGTTGCGATATCCATCGATCCTGATATAATTCAAGAGACGGACGTAGAAGAATCGGCCGTTGACAAAGATCTCAGAAACTATGTCGAGAGACACAATCATTATCTGTTGCCATACATCCCGAACGAATATGTACTGAATGCGAACATATATGTGGCTAGCGCCATGAGAAGTTTTCCTATGTTTCATGCCACGTTTATGATTGTTCCCGATGACTCGTCGGCGGATCATATACATGTTGCGCTAGCCAATGCTCGACCCTATCTGTGGCTGGTTTGCGCGCGCTGTGCCTGGACGAAAGCAAGAGGAGTACCTCCCATGAGCGCAATTCTTGCCGCCGTGAGGAAAGATGGCATGGCTATCCGGTACGTACACACACGGTGGATACCTGACGCCGTGATAGAGGCGGCCGTTAGGCAAAATCCGTTGGCTATTGCTCACGTACCGCATCACAAAGTTCAAATGAGTCTCGACTGTTATCGGCGCAACAAAAACGCGTTTGCCCTCATCGTTACCGATTATGGGCGGCAATACGTGGCGCGCGCAACTCTCGCTGAATTAATATTGGCTTTGCATCCTCTTGGACTGTCCCCGAACCTGGTGGTGGAGATTTGCGTTGATTTGCTGTGCGCGACTGGGGGCTCAGCCCTAGCAAGAACTGCCCTAGCAAGAACTGCCCTGTTTCCTCGATCATACATCAACGCACATTCGTCAGAAGAACAGGACGCCGAATACCTTCTCGTTCATACATTCGGTAGGCCTCAGTCTATAAATTGCTCTCGAGAAGTCACCGGGTGGTCCATGCCACTTCACGCCATCTGGAAACTGGTGTGTCTCATTGTTCAGTAATCATATCGCGGCGCGTCTTTTACCCGCAAAATTGAACGACCCAATATATCGTGATAACTAACACGAGAACTCAGAATGCTTGCGATACAAAGAGTGAACAATGCATTAGCGAACGAACTATCCGTAAATTTCGATCAGTTGCCGCGTCTGGCATCTGAATGGACTTTAGCCGATGCCCTGATATTTGCCCGATTCAGTGCTCGCGACGGCGTGACTCCCATGGAGCGAATTCCCGTCGAGTTGCAAACTTCTCAGGTATGGGCTGTCGCATTTGCGAGACATCCGGAATTGTATCACAATACCATTCCCAGCGACATCGCCACATACGATTTCTATCTTCGGGCATGTGACACACACTTCCGAACATCGAATTTGGAGTTTATTCCCGATGAAATGCGTACACCTCAATTATATTTGACATGTGCTCGTTCTTTGGAAAAACGCCGCGGGCTTGACGGGCGATGTAATTTCCTGGCATTAGTTCCAGCCAGATGTCAATCTTCGGAACTCGTCAATCTGGTCATTAAAGAAGATCCCGAAAATCTCGAATTCGTGGCAAATCAGACAATAGAATTGTGTGAAACCGTGCTAACTGAGGACCCCCATTATATTTGGATGATCAGGGACCAGACACCTGAACTATGTAAATTTGCAATTACAAAAGCAATTGAAACGAATAAAAATTATTACTTTCGACAAACAATTCAATCCATCCGTCTTCAACATGAACCGTTCTACATCTCTGTTCTGAAGAGCTTAGATTGGGAATTTGCAGAGGACTTTCTCAGATACTCTAACGTACAAACCAGGGCAGTGTGTATGGTCGCATACGATCTTGATGATGACTGCATTGGCGTTATTCGATCTCCTGAAATCCGTCGCTGGCTCATGCGCGTCGTTATCACACGAAACGTGCTGCCGATGCTCGGGGTTGGACTGTCCACGGCGCTACTGACCGAGATTTATGATCCATTGCAGGATTATCTATTTCCCATGGATGCGAGCCGTTATACCGAAGTGAAACTGTCCCCGATACTTCTGTGGAATCTTCTTACGTTTATTAAGCGGGCATCCCCCGCCAGCTCTTGATAAGGTTGTGATGTGATGAAAGCCTTTGATTTTTGTCAGCAAATTGACTATTTTGGCAAAGAGCATTACAATCTCAGGTACCGATAGTTTGCGAACGTCAACAGAATTAAATCTGGTTAAGAACGCACAAACTATATGTGCGGCGATGGCCGAATGGCTTGCATTGTGCCTCTAACCAGTTCAGTACCGATGGTTTGCGAATGTGGTCGCATTCTCAGATCCTGTTAAGACGCCGCAAACCATGGGTACTTCGTACCAATGGTTGACGCATTCTCAGATCCTGTTAGGACGCCGCAAACTATGGGTACTCCGTACCAATGGTTGACGCATTCTCAGATCCTGTTAAGACGCCTCAAACTATGGGTACTCCGTACCAATGGTTGACGCATTCTCAGATCCTGTTAGGACGCCGCAAACTATGGGTACTCCGTATCAATGGTTTGCAATTCTAAAAATAGCGACACAAACTCACTCGTCGTCGTCTTCGTCGGGCTGTCGGGCCACCGTCACGGTGCCCTTCTTCTTTTTCTTGAACGACCACCCCGTCGCCACGCCGCGCTCGACCACCGCCACGAAGGCCGCGATCTCCCGGCGCCACACGCTCTCGCCCGGTGTCGGCCGCTCGGCCAGCAGCGCGTTCACCGCCAGCAGCGAGACCTCGAGCCGCGCCAACGCGTCGCGCCGCTTCACCACGCTGCTCTTCATCTTGTCGCCGTCGCTCAGCCGCAGCAGGTAGTTGTAGTTCGCCCCCGGGCCTGACACCACGAGATCGTGCAGCGACTCGCTCGGCGTGTACTCCGGCGCGTTGAGCAGCGCCGTGTCGAGCGCCGGGTAGCCGCGCAGCCGGAATAGATCCGCCGCGTCGCCGTCGTTGTCGCAGCGCGCCGTGTCGCGGTCGGTCGCCTCGAGCTCGATGTAGCGCAGCACCAGCGTCTCCACGTAGATGCGCAGCGTCGTCACCACCTGCTCGCGGGTCAGGCGCGCCTCGTACAGCCGGCGGCGGTGAGGCGCCCAGTAGAGGATGGCCGCGAGGTAGTTGCCGCCCAGCTCGAGCACATTGCCGGCCGGGCCGAAGTAGTTGAGGATCGGCGCCAGCGATTCGCGCAGCATCAACGCGTCCTCGATCGGGTCGATCGTGTCGTCGCCGAACTTTCCGCCGAAGATCTTCTCCACGCCTTCGGGAGTCAGTTTGATGTCGAGCGCGACATTCTCCATCGTCGAGTTGTCCTCAATCTCGGCGATCATGCCGTCACGCGCATTCGGGGCCCCGCCCTTGCCTGGCGCCACGAGCTTCTTCAGGTAGGCCGCCGTCGTCACGCCGATCGGCAGCTCCGTCACCCGCACGGTTCGCCCCGCCTCGTCCCACACGTAGTGGCCGAAGCTGAACTCGCGGCCGCCCATGCGCCGCAGCAGGTCGTCGCCCACGTAGCCGCGCGTCGAGGCCGGCAGGTCGAAGCGGGCCGCCGCCGCCGCCAGGGGGGCCGCCATGTCGGCCGCGCGCTCGCCCGCCGCGAGCCGGTCGGCCAGCGCGAGGAGGCCGGGGTCGCCGCCGATGTAGGCCTCGACGACGCGCATGACGGCCGCGAAGTCGCGCCCGTAGCTCTCGTGCCGCCAGCCCTCGCTGACGTTGGAGCAGGACTCGAGGACGGCCATCGGCACGACGGGCACGTAGTACGCCGGCTCGGCGCGCTCGCCGTCCTCGAAGACGTAGGGCACGTGCCAGCGGTCGTCGGGCGGGAAGGTCGCCGCCGCGAGCGGGCTCAGCTTCACGCCGAGGTAGCGGGGCTTGCCCGCCTCGTCGCCGTGGCGGCTGCCGTAGACGCCCACCCCGGTCAGGTAGGGGAACGCCCGCGCGCCGACGAACGACTGCGCCATGCACGTGATCGTGCCGTTGAGCGACGCGTCGCCGTGGTGGTAGAAGCACTTGTCCGCCACGTAGCCGCCCAGCTGGAAGATCTTCACGTCCTTGCCGTCCGCCTTTGCGAAGCGGCGAATGGCCCCCATGAGGATTTTGCGCCGCGCGGGGTTCAGGCCGTCGACCACGCTCGGGATCTGGCGGTGGATCGCGTCGAGCTTGTACTCCTTCGCCTTGATCTCGAGCTGCACGCGCCCGATCGGCATCTCGCGCCGCCGCCGCAGGTCCGACGCCTCCGCCGCCGTGAGCGGCTCCACCGGGGTCGACAGCGCCACCTTGCGCAGCGCCGGCTGGTCCCCGTAGTAGACCTTGAACAGCTCGCGCATCGCGTCGTCGACCGTGTAGCGGTAGATCGTGCGCTCGAAGGCCGCGGGCTCGAACATCATGCTCACCTCGTCCTCGTCGTGCGCCGCGAGGCCCTTGTAGTACTTGATGCGGTGGGCCGCCGCGCGGGCGGGGTTCGCCGCGAGCCAGCGCTTGAACTCGACCTCCTCGAAGAACTCGACGGGGCCCGCCGCGCCGGTCTTCGGGTACGCGCGGACGAGCGGCGTCTGGTAGATGCCGACGTAGCCCGCCGCGAGGAGCGCCGGCCAGAAGGTGTGGACCCAGACGAGCACGAGGGGCGCGATCTTGCCCGTGCCGTCGACGTCCTGGTCGACGCAGAGCAGCAGGCCGCCGTACTTGAGGGTCGCCCGCTCGGCCTCGGTCGCGTAGGCGCAGTCGTAGCGGAGGCCCAGCGCGTCGGCGAGCGCGAGCAGCCGCTTGCTCTCGGCGAGCTTCATGCTGCGCACCGTCAGCGACTGGCCGTCCGCCGTCTCGACCTCGGTCACCTCGCGCGCCGCGTTGATGACGACGCCCTGGAGACTGATGATGCCGAACCACTCGCGCGAGGGTCCGCCCGGTGTCATTTTCGATTTCGTCTGCGTCAGACCCGCCTTCAACAGTGTTATCGCACTGTCACCCTCGGCCGCCATCAGATACGTGTGTTTTTTCTTCGCTTTGCCAGCATGTCGTGCCGGAAAGTACTTGTCGTGAACAACTTTGCTTAGTTTGCCGTTGTCGCCGAGCAGGATGCGCTCGGCCACGCGGTCGCCCACTTCACGAAGGAATGTGGCCGTCATCGAGTATTTGTTGAGGATCGCTGCTTTCACCGTCAGCTCGCTCTTGCTTTGCGAGTTCCAGTCGATGCCCGGGATCGCGCCGCACATCACGAGCCGCACGCCGCCCAGCGTCTCGGCCACACCCATCTTGGCATCTTCTTTCTTAGGCGCCGCGGCTTTGGCCTTCGCCTTGCCCGCCGCCGTCAATACCGCCTTCGTCGCCGCGGACTTCTTCGCGCCGCCTCGTTTCTTGGTCGCGCGCCGCAGCTTGTCCTCGACGGCGTCGCTCAGAATCTTCTTGAGGTAGGTCACGTGCGAGCCCTTGTTCGAGAGGACGCCGTTGACGACCGTCATGTTCTGCGATGCCGCGCGCCGCCCCGCCTTCTTGCCCGGCGGGAGAACGACGACGGCGAGCTGCCACGGGTGGAGCTTGAACGGCTCCTCTGTCGCCTTCACCGTCGTCGTCAGGATGAGGGCGCCCTCCGCCTCCGCCCCGAGCAGCAGCCGCGCGAGCAGCTCGGCCGAGGTCGTGGCGCAGCGCTGGCCGTTGTAGGTCACGACGACCTTCTCGCCGATGTAGGCCGCGGCCTGGTGGGCGCGCAGCCGCAGCCACGCGTCGAGGTCGGCCGTCGCCTCCGCGTCGGGGGCGGCGCCGCCGTAGCCCAGCTCCCGGTAGGCCGGCACGAAGGCGACGCGGGTGTGGGGGCGCCGCAGCCGGGCGGGCTCGACGCCGCGCAGGGGGCGGATCTCGGGCGCGCCGATCGAGTCGAGCCGGTCGCGGAACTCCTGGCGGTAGAAGTTGCCGGAGGCCGCGTCGGCCGTCTCGACAACGAACCGCACCGAGTGCACGTTCGCCAGCTTCGCCCCGAGGCCGTTTGTGCCACCCTTGACATTGTTGAGGTCCTTGACGGCGTTTGTGCCGGCGAGAAACTGTGAGAACGCCACTTCGGGCACGTATACATCACGTTTCTCCTTCTCCGACGCGACGGCATGCCGCACGACGGGGATTCCGGGTCCGTCGTTCTCGACGACGACCTCGCCCGTCGCGAGATCAAACGAGATTTCAATGAGGGTCACTCGCTTCGTTGCGGGAGATCGTTCATGTTCCTTGGCGTGATCGGTCGCATTGACGATGATCTCGTCCATGATTTTGAGCAGCGCCGGCGTGTGGTGATTCGTAATCGACACAACCTCCATGCGAGTCATCGTCAGGGGTGGCGCGGGCGCGGCGTCGTCCTCATCCATGGGCGTGGCTTCGCTTTCGGGCACCACACTGACTTCGACCTCGACAGCGCCGACCAGATCGGGAATGGCGATGGGGGTCAGCGAGCCGGCCCACATGCCCTTCGTCTTGGACGCATCTTTCAGGGAGCTGATCTGATACTTCTCGCCCGCCGCAATGGCCGTCGACATGTCTTCGGTAGCCTCCGCCTCGACGGCCGGCTTCTTTGCGGGCGCGGCTCGCTTCTTTACGGCCGCGGCAGCCTTCTTTGCGGGAATGGCGACGACAGTTGGCTTCTTTGCAGCCGCGGCGGCAGGTTTCTTTGCCACGGCTACAGGTTTCTTTGCGGGGGCCGGGTTCTTGACAACCAGCTCATCCTCTGGGGCAACGGGCCCAATAAGGGCCAATAGATCGTCCTCGGTAAGATCCTCCATGTCGTATATGCGCCGCGACGGGAGTTCAATTTTGCCGCTGCTAACACGGTCCTGATCGGCGAATCACATTATCTAGCTGGATGCATCAACGGTGAATCGAGACGCAAATCAGTGATAATTGGCACCAGTTCTTGCGGATCAGTTCGCTCATGGGCCGCCATTGCAATAGCGCGCGATTATATTAAATTTCGACGCTACAACCAAGGTGAACAACATTATGGCTATTTTGACTAGCTTCTTAGGAAGAAGAAAAACTAAAATCTATTACATAATTGTTCACCACACATGTTACGTCGTGTATAGTACGGTTTTTCAACATAAAAATAAAATACAATTAATACAGATAATGGTTGATTTTTAATTACGGTAGTGTAAGATTCAATAACAATATGAGTTGATAGGATAAACATCATCTAATAGTTAATCATGATATATGTCATATTATCTGGTTCGTCGAAATTTAATATTTCCGCGCGCTATTGCAGTGGTGGCCCATGGGCGAACTGTCCCGCAACTCTACGTCGAAGGCTCGACTAAGCGTTGCATTATGGTTCGTCTTTCGGCACCGTTGATCAATACTTTGGTACACATGCGGTCAAATTTCGAATTTACTATTCGCAACGATGATAAAAGTATAACCATTGTGACAGCTTATTTTTTCTTGAGCGCATCAACAGGAGTCATATTGGCGAGATGGGCCATCAGCGGCGCCTTAACACGCTTGATATACTCGCCGGGGTCGGCGTTATTATACATCATTCTTGCTATCGACGCCGCATTCATGGTATTTAATGGGAGATCCTTTTCAGGGGGACCTAGCACTACCTTTCCCACGGAATCATTCACTTCTTTTAGCAATTGTGACGAAGCATCTCTTAAACAGATGGCGGTCCACTCACCCGATGATTGCAACACCATTGCTTGATCGGCTCGGCGAGGGTTGAGAAATATGTTTCGTGACGATGGCGCTTTATGCATTTTTCTTATCAAATCCGCGTACATTTCGGCCACGTACGGGGGTGCTATTTTTACATCGCTTTTGTCACTGTCACTAAACTCTGCATATTCTCTGAGGAGGTGATTTTCATTAAACGCCGCCACGATGTCTTGCACATTAAGTTTCATTGCCTGTTCGCTACCCCATGGAATTATTACAATGGTGTTGTTAATGTTGTTGTTCATGGTATTGTTCGTGGTATTGTTGATAATGCCACTATTCTGGATGTTTGTAGTACTAGACGAACCATCACTATCAGGATTTGTTAAAGCGTTTTCTGACACCTTATGAACAATTCTTTGTAGAAATCCGGGAAATAATTCCGAGATTGTATCTTTGATCACCTCATCCCTTGCTTCGTTTTCTCGAACTCGCTGTTCGTATGCATGTCGCCTAGCCGCCGCTGCCTGTTTGCAATTGGTTCTGCGATGTCTATTTAAATTACTGGAATTTGCGTATATTTTACCACAGTGTTCGCATTTTAGATGATCAATTGATTCGGTGGAATCAGAATCGGAAGATATATGGAGGCTAAGATTAAATAGAGTATCTAGAGCTAGCGTTGCCGACTGCGATATAGCTGTGGATTCTCTCGTCTGTTCGGACACGAAAGATGTAGCATCTTTGACCTCGGCCAAATCTGGTAGTATAGTGTTATCCCTCGATTCAGTGCTCAAATTAACAGGAGACATACCAGGCCATGCACATGGAGTTTTTCGAAGACGGTGTCGTCGCAATAGATATGGCAACGTAAACGATCTGCCACATAGATCACATAATGCCATTCCCGATTTTTCTGACATTAAGACAAGTCAGAGTTGACCACAGCGAGTTTGGTCTTATAAGAGTACATTAACTTGTCTAACATATCGAAATGAATATGGCGGTGATATACCATTCAGATGTACTAATGTGTAAAATCACGCGATTGCGATTAACTCGCGAATAGCGAGACGTTGTGGATATTTCAAGTAAGAAAATGATGAAAATAAAAATGGTCAATAGCGATACAAATCGAGATTATTTACGTTTTATTAGGTGTAACATTATTCTTATTAAACAATCAATAAAAATAAAATTAGATAATTTTTGATATATAAGACTCTTGAGGATTTCACAAAACGACAAATTGTCGACACTACTCGAGAATCAATTTGTTAGTCGTAATGTGTAAAAATAGCATATGTTACCGAGTATAGTATTTTATATTTCTTTAATGAAGAAAGTTAAA
>Ga0172380_10003447_pt1 | contig 21685 bp, 20 predicted proteins | sample Leawe162metaG_FD_119747 | JGI IMG/M metagenome (GOLD analysis project Ga0172380, IMG submission 119747) | Leachate microbial communities from a municipal landfill in Southern Ontario, Canada - Leachate well 162 metaG | ecosystem: Engineered > Solid waste > Landfill > Unclassified | place...
ACGTCAACGTGAAGACCGTCTGCCCGGCTGTGGCCGTCTGCGTTTCCACCGAGAAGACGAAGCGGCCAGAGCCGAGCTCCCAGCTGTTGAGTAGTACGTCGACCTCGTTCAGCCAAGCCGCGTCTACCGCGGGCAGCTGTCGATCAACAAAGTTGCGAAGTGCCATGTCAAAGTCCTTGTGTGTTGGCAGGATCGAGGAAGCCGGGCAGCATGCAGCCCGGGATTGCTAGGTCAGGCACCGAGGTGCGTCCGTTGGGAGTACAGAACTCGACGAATGTGGGCTCAGGCTGCGTGCGCGTCCAGGGAAGGGGAGCTGGATCAGGCGACGGGCGGGCCCGGACAAAGTCTTGGGGCTGGCGAGTCTCCCACTCCCGCTCGCACACCATGAAGCCATCCCACCTCTTGCGCAACTGAGTCGATTTGTACTTGCGCCCGCAGGCGTCGCAGGTTGCGTTCCACGCACCCAGCTCAAGGCGGTCGGCGTTACTCATCGAGGTTCTCCTTCGTAAGCCCGAGGGCTTTGCGCTCGTCTTGAGCTGCCCGTTTCTCGCGAGCCTTGTTTGCCCGCTCAGCACCCCCGAAGCGTAGGCCCACCGCTGCCTGCCCAGGGATCACATCGTTGTAGAGAAGCCGACCGACGATCGGTAGGTACTGGACAGCGGATGGATCGGCCGAGACGATGCGATCCCACATCTGGTAGGGCGGCAGCACAACTTGCCCAACAGCCTCGATGGGCTTGCCCTGCCGCGCCTTGTCTACGACGTACTGCGACCAGCCGAAGGTCTTCAGCATGTTCATCGGGATGTCGCTCGCCTCAAGCTTTGCGTCCCGCCCAAGCAGCCAGTCCCGCACATAGTCCGTCGTCGCGCCGGCAATCCCCAAGGCGAGACCAAACTTGAGGGCCTTCTCGGTAGCCCCCTTGTAGTCGCCCTTGCGGAACCGACCGACGACTTCCCGACGAGCGATGTCGATCTGCTTGAGCATGAATGTCTTGAGCATGTAGACAGCCCGCCCGTTCGGCATGTCGAGGTAGGCCTGCGGGACCTCGAGCTTCGAGATTGGCTGGATATCAGAGAGCTCCGAAAAGAGGGCCCCCTTGACATGATCGCTCAGCGTGCGGGAGCGTAGGTCGGCCGCCAGCTGCGCGAAGTCCGCGCCATAGGCCTCACCGTATTGGGCCCGCAGCTTCGCCATCCCCGCCTCGGTCTTCGCGAGACCGTGCAGCCGATTGTAAGCGGCGTTGATCGCTGTCGCCTTCCCCAGCTGGTCAACCAGGGAGAAGCCCGAGAACTTGAAGACCTTCTCGAGGAACTTGGCCGACGAGATCTGGCGACCGGCTATCGTCAGCGGTTGGCGCCCAGCCGAAACGAACTCCTCGGAGATGTGGTTGATCAGCCCCAGGTCATTCATCGTAGCCCGCGCTGGGTTGCGGGTGATGATCTGCTGCAAGGCCTTGACAGTCGGAAGGAACCCTTGCGCCGCCATCGCCACCGCAAGGTCACCCGTCTGAACGAAGGCTGAGGTGACGTGGCCGAGCAGTCCGGCGTTGGTCAGGTTCTTCATCGTCTGGATCGGGGTGGCGGCAACCCGCTCGCCAGGGCCAAAGCGGGACCGCAGGATGCCAGCCAGCTCATCGATCTGAGCGTCGGTGATCCGGCCGGCCAAGCGTTCCCGATTGACCACGTTCCCTATCGACAGGTCGAGGTTCGTCAGACCGCTCTGCGACTCGCGAACCAGATCGTCGCCAAAGAAGCGCGCCCTCTCCAGCTCCTTCGCCACGGAGCGAAGGTACAGAGGAAGGGACTCCGTCGCCGGCGCGTAGAAGGGGGCGAGCTTCTCATCAATCGACTCGATCGAGCGGCGCTTGAGGTAGCCTGGGCGACCGCCCTTCGGCTCGGTCTTGAGGACCTTGTTGATGATCTGGGAAGTCTCGAGGGGGCTGAGGTCGCGGCCGTCAAACCGCATCGCCTTCTCGCGCGCGTTTTTGAGCTGCTGCTCCAGGTAGCTCCGCTGCTCCTTGCCCAGCGCCTCCATCAGGCCAGGCACGTCGATGACGAGACGAGGGTAGTAGTCGGGCAGCAGGCCCTTGAGCCGGCCGGCACCCACGAGGTCGCCCCCGACTTTATCGAGCAGCTTGCGGGCCTTCTGCCACTCCACAACAAGCCCGGGCACGCCGGCCTTGCCGATCAGCCGGATCGTCTCGGCAGCATCCCCGGAGAGGATCGCGAGGTTGAGCTTCTCCCGAACCTCTTTGGGCGCTCGACGGAGGCCCTCGACGAACGGAGCGGTCGCCTTGAGATAGTCGTGCGTTGTCGTGAGGACCCGACGCTCGTGCTCCCGCATGCGGTGCAGGAGGGGCTTGGACATGTTGCCCACGCGGGTGGAGACCTCGCCCAGGGCATACTCCGCACCGGCGGCAGCCCGTTCGGCCCAGTGGGCAACCTGGGGAGAGCGGGACTTCGCGTAGATGCCCAGGCCGATGACGGCTGCTGCGAGGGCGGCGTTCTTCTTACGTTCCTCGGGGGAGGACAGCCAGGCGACGAGGGCGGCACCCCCACCGATGGCTGCGACGGAAGCCGCGAGGTCGGCGTCGAGACCGCCGAACTGCTGGGCACGCTTGCCGGCAGGCAGCTGCTTCGACCCTTCGACCGGGACTTCCCACCAGCCGTGGCCCGCAGAGTCGACGACGTGGGTGCCGCCGAGCTGCTTGAGGAACTTGGTTACGTCGCGAGAATAACGGTCGTAGATGCCTTGGTGCTTGGGGAGGAAAGTCGGGACTTGTGCGTCTCGAGCTGCTGCGTAGGCTTCGCGAGCCCTCCGAATGTCCTCTCGAATTACGGGGATAAGCTCACGCGCCTCGGCCTGCTCAGCCGGTGTTGCACCACCGCGAGTCTGTAGCCGCGCCTCCATCTCTGTAAGGTTGCGCTCAGCTGCTTCTACAGACTGGCGTGCGTCGCGAGTTATTGCGTCGTTCTGCTTGGGCCACCCCTCCACCTTCGCCACAGTGTCTGCGTCGGCGAAGCGAACCGTCGTCTCCCCGGCGCGGGCGCCGTCGGCCAGCTCCTCGCGGATGAGCCGCTTGTGCCAGTCTTTGAGCATGGGGTCAATGCGCTTGGCGGCGGCGAGGGCTGCCGGTGTAGCCGCACCTGCACTGGAGAAAGCGCCCTTAGCCTCCTCAAGCCAAACTCCAGCGTTGCGCACTTGCTTCCCGGCAAAGCTCTGAATCGCCATACGCAGCGACGGAAGGTTGTACTCCGGCCGCGCCAAGACCCAGTCGAGGACACCATCCGAGATGTCGTAGCCGCTCGGGACAGCATCAAACTGCGGGTTCTTCTTAAGCCACTGCGCGTCGAACTCGGCCTTCGCCTGATCGACAAGGCTGCTGTAGACAGTGTCTTCCAGCATCAACGTCTGGTCGCTGTGGCCAAGAAGTTCGGTGAGGTTTGCCTCCTTCTTCTTGAAGGCACGCAGTGCCGCGAAGGCATCATACTCGCCGGCTCGCCCAACAACGTAGTTGATGTTAGCCCAGAAGTCGCCCATTCCCTCAGCCCACTTGAGCTTCGACTCGGCCGCAGCGAGCGCCTCTCCCTCGAGCGGCTTCGCCCCGCGCAGCGCCTTGTCCAGGTACTGCGCAATATTGCTCTGCACCTCCACCACGTGGCGCACGCCATTCTCGATGAAGTGGCGGGTGTGGCCAAAGGCGTCGTTGAAGTAGGTGTGCCCGCCTTCAGCGGTCCGGACGAGGTCGCCCAGAGCTTTGGAGTCAATCTCGGGCGGCAGGCGATAGGCAATGGTCTCGGCCTTCGGCCCACTCAGCTCATCAACGCTAATCGCATCTTCGCCAGGCATTGCGTCCCAGCGTTCGCTAATCTCAAGCCTGTCGATGTTCTCCAGGCCGTAGTTTGCATGCGTATCCAGCGTCTCCTTCTTGAGCTCAAAGTCCGCCGTCGCAATCTTCTTACCTTCCATCAGCTCCTTGGCTGTAATCGTCGTCGCCCCTTCCGGGCGCCCCTCCAGAATCCGATCGAAGACTTCCCGCTCGGCCTTCGTCACCTCGGGTCGCTTGAGCAGCTGCTTGATCGAGTCGACGGAGAACTCGAAGCGCCCCGGGCTCTGCCGAGCGAGTAGCTCGAGTGTCCCCAGCGTCGTCGTGTCGCGGTCGAGCAAGGCGCGCAGTGGCGTAGCATCCGGCGTGTTGCGAATCGCCTCGAGACTCAGCTCCTTCCCTTTACCCAGAATGAGGGCGCCAGCGCCCACCGCCAGCGCAGCTTCCCTCTCGTCGGGCTCCATCATCATGGCGAGGCCCAGGCCGGTAGCACCGACCGCAGCCGCGGTGATGACCTTGGGATCGCGGACAGCGCGAGAGGCTCGCAGGGCAATCTTCTCCGGTGCCGTCAGATCGAAGGGGCGACCTTGCGCCGTCTTCGCGAGGGCCGACGTCAGGTCTTCTGGCCTCGCAATGCCGCGCCGAGCGTCAGGGACAAGCCGAGTCGGCTCCGTGCTTACGCGAGCAGCTGCCCCAGCTTGGTAGCCAGGACCGTCGAGCCGAGTCGGGCCGCCGGGCTGCGGGGGAAGCGCAGGACCACGGCGCTGGAAGTCCGCGTACTCTGCTTGCCCAGCTTGGCGATCCGCCCAGACGGGGTCTTCCGCGAACGCAGCCCGAACCTCCTTGCGCCGTTCCCGCCTCGCTTTTGCTTCGTCGGTAGCTTGCTGGCGCAGTTCGTCTGGCCTAAGCGCTTTGATCTGGGTCGGCTGCGAAATGGCCTCGGCCTCTGCAATCGCCTCACCCTCCTTCATGCGTTCGCCAGCTCGCTCGCCCTTGAGCGCTTCGAGCTCCTTGAAGACCTCGCGAGCCTTTGCGGCGTCGATGCCGGCCTTGACCGAAGCCTCGACGCCCTTTGCACCCATCAGGCCGAACGTGTAGGTCACAACCGACTGGACATCCTCCTGAGTGATGGCGCCGCCGGTCTTCTTCTGGATAGCCAAGCCAACCTCGTCGACCTTTTCCATTGCCCAGCTAAGGCCCTTATCGGTAGCCGACTTGTAGTTGGCGGGAAGCAGACCTACGGTGCGGAGCAGATCACGGGCAGGCTGGCCGAGGGAGCCCATGATGACTTGCGTCGAGTCCTGGGCGCGCTGCCCAACCTCCTTGCGGGTGCCGCCAACGCTCGCCTCGAGAATCTCCATGCCCGCGGTCTTGTCGCCGGTGAGCTTGCCGCCTAGGCGCTGCCCCGCGTACTGAAGAGCGTTCACGACGCCGACAGCCGGGACGGTGCGAGTAGCCCCCGGTGTTGCGCGAATGGCCGCATCAGCAGCTGCCGCGACTGGCATGCCAAAGATACCAGTGACGAGCAAGTCCACTGCGTCGGCAGCGCCAGCAAGAGCTGACTTGGCTGCGCCGATTGGTGGCGGGTTCTTCTCAGCGTCCAGGCGGGCCTGCTCTTCGTCGTAGCGTTTACGGCCCTTCTTGGAGAGGAAGACGCCGCCGCCAGACTGGAACGATGGCTCGCCATCAAAGCTCAGGCCTGGGTCAGCCCCCAGATCGAGGCCACCGCTTGGGGAGAACTCGGAACGAGCCGCCGGCTTGGCGGGCTTGAGGAGCCGCTCGAGAGCGGAGTCGCCAGAAGGGGCTGGCGCAGGTGTGGGGGCGTTGCCGCCAAGCAGCGCTTCGAGGGCGCTCATTCGTCATCCTCCTCATCATCCAGCAGGCCCGCCGGGAGAGCCCGCTCAACAGGGACCTTAGCGGCCGGCCCGACAACCTCGAAGCCCTTGCCGGTAAACTTCTTAATCGAGCCATCATCGTCCCTGTAGTACGAGCCGATCTTCAGGTCAGCTGCCGACTTGACGACGCTGTGTGCAATGGGCTTCGAGAGGGAGCCGACTTGCCCCTTGAACTGACCGCCGCTGAAGAAGCCCTCGGTCAGCTCGCCCCTCGCTTGGGATTCGGCTACGACGCGAGCACGAGCCTCGCTAGGCGTCAGGCCTGGGTTGCGCTTGACGAGCAACCTCGCCTCTTCTGCGAGCGTCTGAGCCTGAAGGCCCGCCGTGTCTGCGTCGGCGGCATAGCCCGCCGCCTTGAGTTCCTGACGCATCGCTTGAACCTCGCTAGAGGAGGGCATCCCAACACCGCTGTCCTTGCCACCGCCAGTCTTGCCGAGGCGCTCATTCCGCTCTTCGGCGACCGTAGCGAGGCGCTTCTTGACCTCCGCCGAGACTTGGCGCAGATTGCGCAGCGATTGGCTGTCGCCCTGCTTGCGAGCAGCGTCAGCATTTTTGATGGCCAGCTCCGCCTGGGCGATCTGCGCTGGGGAGCCCGCGACGAAGCCGCGAATCGCCGCCGGATTATACGTCTTGAGCCACGCGGGAATCTGCGAACCAATGATCGGGTCGGCCATCAGCTGGGTGAGAACCTCGGCGTGCCGCTGCGGGCTTGTGACAGTGGCAAGGCGCTCTTGCAGCAAGCGCATCCGGTCGACGTTGGCTTTGAGCTCGCGGGTCGCCTCAAGCGCTCCCGAGGCCTTGGCGCCCGCGAGGTTCTGCTGAGCCTGCGTCGCATCCTTGATAAGCTTGCCCGCCTCGTCAAAGCGCCCGACGCTGGCGTAAATGCTGGCGGCTCGAGACATCTGCTGGAGGACTGTATCGGGATCGACAGACTGGCCGCCAGGGCCTGCCGCGGGGGCTTGCCCAGCGACCAGCTTAAGCAAGTCCTCGTCGGACTTCTGCTTGCGCAGCATCGTATCCGTCTGCGCACGATTGAGCCCGGTGAGAGCTTGCTGGTGCTGCGTCTGCGAGGCGATCAAGCCGAGCTCAGCCTGGTCGCGGTCGTAGGTGCGAAAGCCCTCGGGAGAGCCGAACATGCCGCTCATGGCTGCCTCCCGCCAATCCAAGGCGCTAGGCCGTAACCGATACTCGCGAGGCTCTGGCTAGCCAGCTGCGCCGAGTTAAACTGGCCGGCGCCAGGGGTCTGGCCCGCACCGGCGAGGCCGGCGAGGCGATTTGATTCCTGCTGGTAGAAGTCGCCGGCGTAACGCGATCGCACGGCGTCGAGGTTTCCCGAGCCGTAGTAGCCACGAGCAGCTGCTTGCTTGTCAACCCCTTCAAGGCCGGCTCGCCAGCCCGGCGTCTGAGTAATGGACGAGGGATTTTGCTGGAGAGCCTGCAGTTGCCGCCCATGGCCAGCGCGGTACTGAGCGAACGGGTCACTTGCTTCTCGCGCATTGCTGGCGAGGTTCATCCCATACAGGCCGGAGGCGATGTCGAAGATGCTGCGGGCGCCGCCGTTCGAGAGGCTCTTGAGGATGGAGTCCCATCCAAAGGAGGAGCCGCCGGACTCGACAGCGGAGATGCCAGCTTGAGCATTCGTCGGCAGGCTTGCGACAGTACCAAGGGACTCGCCTACGCCAGCTGGCAATGTTCCGATGCTGGAGCCGTAGGCAGGGGCGGTGACATTGATCGTCTGGAGGCCGGTGCCAGCAACCGAGCCGGCAGGAAGACCAGCAGCCCCCGCCGCTCCTGCGCCAAGCCCAGCAACCTCAGGCAGGCTTACTGCACTGGCAGTGCCCATCGTGGAAAGCGGGGCGACCGGGCCAGCGCCAGGAGCGATAGTGCCGAGCGTGCCGATACTACCTTCTGCGCCAGCAGCCCCGCCCAAGTAACCGGAGCCGACGCCAGCAGTTACGGCAGCCCCGGTGAGCATTGCCGCAGTCCAGAAATTGTCGTCTTCGTTCGAGTACTCTTGCGGCTGACCGACCATGTTGCCTTGGGTATCCTCCGCCCAGACGCGGCCGCCACTGGCGTTGACTTCGTTGCGCAGCTTATACCCGTTCTGGGCAAGCCAAGTCTGCAACTGCTCCGGGCTAATCCCCGAGGCGCTAGTGTCGTCGCCACCTGGAGAAGCACGGTAGAAAGCCTCTGCGCCTGGGACGCCTGCGAGGACGCGAGAGAAGATTGAGTCTCGGTAGGTCCCACTGGAGGACGTATCGTCGCCGCCAGCTCCAGTGCCGAAGAAGAACGGGCTTGACATCGGGTCAACAGTACCCGCATCGTACCAGCCAAAGAGATCAGGCATGTCTGCCTCCTTATGTGGGTTGCACGACTGCAGTGATGCGGCCGTTGACTATTGTAAGGGAGCCATCGCTTCCGAGGGCCGTGATTTTGGCTAGGGTGACGGAGACGGTGATGCCGTCGGTCTGCTCACGCGCGACGCGCAGGGCCCAGTCGTACCAGGCGTTCTCGGCATAGCCAGTCATCGGATCGGTGACCGGACTGTACTTGGGGGGAGGTCCGAGGCTGGGCATTAGAGGGTTCCAGGCAGGAGATCCATCTCGATAGCCGTCAGGCGACAGCGCGTGTTCGAGGCGTGACGGAAGTGGAAGAACCGCTTGGTAAACGAGCCGCAGTCATAGATATCGGGGCGTGACTTTGAGAGATCAAGTTCGCGGAAGTTCGTCCATGAGTCAGCGGTTTGATCGGAGTCAGTCGAGCGAACCTGAAGAACAGAGCCCGCTGCCTGGTCGGCAACAGCATACATGCGGGCAACATACTTCGAGACGCGCATACCGGCATCAAACTGCGGAGGGTAAATATCCATCACCAGCTCCACACCATCATCCTGAAACACGTTGGGGTCAAGCGTGTAGATCTTCCCGTTTGACTCGTGCTGGAGGTAAGTCGTGGAGCCCAGATTCGTTGCAGAGATGAAGGGGAAGTAAGTTTCCCCGAGTGCGTTCCAGTAGGACCACAGCTGAGAGGTCATATCGTAAACAAGGGAGACCTCAGCCGCAGGGTCCGTTAGCACATAGAAGGTGTGGCCCGCAACAGAGAACGAGATGGCGTAGGTTGGCGTAAGAGCTTCGAGTGCTCGGCGGATCGCTGGGCTGGCGACTTCGTCAGCCTTCGTATCACGCAGGCGCCAAACCGACTTGAGGCCCGACTCGGTTTGCGAGCACCAGAGCAGGGTGCCGTCAATGTCGGCTACGGTCGCTCCATTGAGGCAGCCAACGGAGAGGCGTAGGCCCTCGAGCCGCTCGAGTGGGCTGCCGGGCGAGGCGCCGACATCACGGAAGAACTCGGTTGATTGAGCCTTGAAGGCAACGACGTAGGAGAGTTGCTTGGCGATAGCGACGGCAGCGTCCAGCTCGGCATACGCATAGATGCGATTGAGTGGATTCCAAGCACGCGGATCGTCGATGTCCGAGCCGGCAATCAACGTGCGATAGGTGAAGAGGTAGGTAGCCTTGTTAAGGTCAATTACCCCATGGGCAAGCTGGGGAATCGAGTGGAGGCCGCCATCAGTTGTTGCAGTGCCGGAGACACCATCCCGCTTGGGCGGACCGCCGAGTGCAAAAGAGAGGTCAACGGCCGCTGAAGTTGCTGTGGCCGCCGCGGACATCGTGAACTGCGTTGCGCTGTCGACGCTCTCGATGAAGGTCGAGGCGGGAATGCCTGCACCAGTAACAGCGCTGTATGCAGTCAACGCGCTCGTTGAGGCAGTGGTAACGACAGGCGAGGTATTTGTAGTCGCGCAACTGAGGGGACCTGCGGTCGCGCCCTCGAAGGGGAGGTAACGCAGCCCATCTGTTTCGTTGTAGGTCCAGGCGTTCAGGTTGTTATGCAAGAACAAGTCAGTAGATTCGGCCCCTGTCGACACAAGCTGGAAGGAGAATGGGCGATAGCCAAGAAGCGTCGAGCCCGCTATTCCAGCCAGATTGCCCAGCAGCGTACTACCGTCGTACAGACGAGCTGCATAGCCACCTTCAACGGCCTGAACGAGTACTGAATAATCGCCGTAAATGCCACCACCATAGCCAGACAGCGTGTGCGTTAACGTAAGCCCCGGCCGTTTCACCACACGCAGCACGCCGTCCTGGCCCATCTCCACGTAGCCGTTGATGAGGCGAGAGTCCTCGTTGGGCGAACTCCCGCGCTGGTTGGGGATGCCGATCAGAGGCAGGCGAACCGGGAGGGAAACCTCCTTGGGTTGTTCGCGCGTATAATTCGGCATTTGTGCGCTCCTAAATTTTGCCGTTGCGAACCAGCCAGGCAACCCCAAAGCCGGTAATCGCAATGACTGCCGCGGTGAGGATGCGGTTGCCGATCCACTGACTTGCCTGCTGACCGCCGTGCACAAAGAGGTTGGTTGAAAGCTTGGCCGAGAGCTGCTGCATCAGTTCGTCGTCCTTGATGACCTCGCGCACGCCAGCAACAAGGCCCGCCTGCACTTTCTTCTCGAGGTCCAGCTGTAAAGCTTCGTGGTGTTGGAACAGCATGCCGATTTGCTCCTCAACGTGGATGCGCCAAGACTCGTCGGCGGCAGTGTCAACAAAGGAGGCAGTGCGGTTAGCGCTATTCATCGGAACCTCGAGTGAGTGGCGCCAAGCATCATGGCGTTGGGTTGTAGGAAGGTCGAGGCATCTTCAACGTCCCAGTCCTCGAGTTGCTCGCGGTACTGATTGGCTTTGCGTTCGCAGCGCTCCATAATCAAAGCTGGTTGGCCCGTGGCGAGGTCGTCAGCCAACATCCAGCGCAACGCCAGATACCACTCGACAGGAAAGCCAACGACCTCGGTCAACTCGATCGGAGCGGTAGCTTGCTCCTGACAAAGCAGTTCAACCATGCCGGTAGCAGCAGCAGCGTCAGGTACCTGCCAGAGTCGCACGACAAGGTTGAGTTGCTGCTTGTCGACAAAGTAGCTATTGACCGCGCCGCCCGAGGCAAGGTTGCCCAGGCTCCGGTACTCCTGCCAGGAGAGCTGGGTGAGGCCGCGGCGCACGTTGTCGCTGCCCACGAACCAGCCGCCCAGCACGCGGAGAGGCTTGACTGTCACCGAGGTGCCGGCGGGACCGAGCGTGTAGGCCGCTGTTCCAGCAATCGGCGTAATGGAGCGGACAGCATTGAGCCAGAGCTTCAGCCCCCGCGTCTGCAGCGTATTGATGAGGTCACCCAGGCGGCTCAGGCAGTCGGCGTACAACTCCCCCGAAGGGGTGTCGCCTGTCTGGAGTCGCCCCGCGTCCTTGAGCGCCTTGCGGATGATCGCGTCGGCAGTGTTGAGGGCGGGGGCTGTCATCAGAACGCTACCTTGGTCATCTCGAGGATGATCGTGTAGGCCAGCACGCCGGAGGCCCAGCCGAGCGTGGTGAGGCCAATGTCGCCGGTAATGCCTGCCCCGGCGTTGTTCTGAAAGCCACCAAAGCACTTCGCCTCGACCTCATCGTAGCCGGTAAGGGCTGCGAAGCGGACATCGGTGGTAGCGTCCCAGTCGAGAACGACAACGAGGCCTGGCGAGATCAGGTGACGGATCGTGTCCACCCGCACTCTGGTGGGAGCGGGGGCAAGGGTTGAGACATCGACCTTGATGTTGCGGGCTTCGTCTGAGGTGTCCAGCACCCCCGTCAACAGGATGACGAGGTTGCGGTCACCGTCCACGAGCGTCTGCGTCGTTACGGTGTTAGCCATCTCAGCGCTCCTCGGCGCAGAAGATGTAGTCGACCGACAGGGCCTTCGTTGCGGCAGCTTCGCCGTTCTTCAGGCCAAAGCTGACCGTCAACTCGGTGTCGGGCAGGTAGGTCGACAGGGTCGTAGTCAGGTCAACCGTCTTGACCAGCACGTCATCGACGTAGACGCCGACGTAGCGCTTGCCGTCGAAGGCGAAAGCCAGGGTGACCCAGGTGTCGGCGGCTGCGGTAGCAACGCCAGTTGTAGTAAGCTGGCCCGTAGTCGCGTTCTTCTGCACGTAGAAGTTGACGCTCGTCGAGCCGTCCTCCTTCATGAAGAAGATGCCATCGGTCACGCCGCCGCCAGCGGTGGAGCTGAGCGGGTCGGTATCCGTGACCATCAGGCCCATGTACCACTCGACCTCCGTCGCGGCGTCGCACTTGAAGCGGGCCTTGAAGATGGTCTGCTTGCCGGACTCGGGCAGGAAGGTCTCGCCGATCTTCTGGAGGAAGTCCAGGTCGTTGTCGGCGTTGTCGGTCGTCAGGACGAGGACGCCGTTCTTCGCGTCGGCCAGGGCTTCGGTCGCGGAGCCGGCGCCAGCCTCCGTCGTCGTGATGGTGTACTTGGCGGCCGACGAGGTGTCCGTAACCCACTGGTCGAAGTCGTCGAAGAAGACATGCCAGGCGGTCGGGTCGGGGGCGATGAAGCTGCCGAGGGGGTTGGTCTTGGCGACGTTGGTGACGCCGTAAGGAAAGCGAACTGGTGAACCCATGATAAACTCCTACGTGGTTGAACACGCCCGAAGGCGTAGGAAGTGGGGGCCGAAGCCCCCTTGCGCTTACGCGCGGTTGCTGCCGAAGATGCCGCGCGGGTCGGTCGCACCGACGGAGAAACGCATGTAGCTCAGAGCCATCGCGTTCTTCGTGGCGAAATCGTTGTCCTGCGCCAGGTTCGGCTGTTCGCGCCAGAACATCTGCATGCCCTGCGGGCAGTTCGTGCGGACGAACCAGGTGGACGGCACCGTGAAGTAGTGGTTCATCTTGATGCCCTTGGGGAAGGCGTTGGTCGCCTTGAGCACGTTGATGTTGTTGTTCGCGGTGTCGCTCTGCAGGACCGACTTCATGATGCGGTTGGCATTGAACCACTCCGCCGTCGAGACGTGCAACGACTGCGGCATCAGCGAGATGGGCAGGCCGCGGTCGTTCTTGACGTTCATGATCTGGATGCAGATGTCCTCCAGAGCCGCCTCGCTCAGGTCGGCGCTCGGAGTGAGGGCGTTCGAGAACGAGCCGCCGGTCACCTGCACGTGGTCCGTTGCGATCAGCGCCTTGGCATCACCGGTGGTGAAGTAGGTCGTCGCGAAGGCGTTGTTGTACAGGAAGGCGCAGACCGTCTCGATCGTCTGGCGCATCGAGAACGCGTTGGCCTTGGCGCGGCGCATCGAGACTTCCTCGTAGAGGTTGTCCTGCAGCTCCTCGTAGGTCACCTGGTACCCGAGCGAGTAGGCAATGTGCGTGTAGCGGGAGATGATCCCTTGCACTTCGCTGTCGAACGAGCCGGCGTTGCCTTCGGTCTTGACCGGGGCGAGTCCGAAGCCGGTGATCTGCACGTCCTCTTCGTAGGCGCGCGACGAGTCGAGCGTGTCGAAAAGGTCCGTGTATTCCTCGGGGTGTTCGGCGTAGACCTGGCCCCACGTCGCGTGGACGCCGGGCCAGAGCAGTTTCGGGTGCGTGCCGGTGTTGATGATTCCTGCGGGCATGGTAGTTGCTCCTTACAGACCGGTGGAGCCCGGGCGGTAGACGTGGTTGTTGATGAGGACGTTCCACTTGGCGTAGGCGCCAAAGGCGTTGTTCGGGTTGCGCTGCGACAGGCCGAGCAGCTTCACGTCCAGGGTGGCGGTTCCGGCCTCGGTCGTGTTGGTCAGGACCCAGCCGGACAGGTAGCCCGAGTTGGTCGCCGCCACAAGGTTGGCGTTCAGGCCGACTTCCGCCGCGGTGAGGGCCGTGCCGGTGCCGATCTCCTGGACCTCGAAGATGATGTTCGGGTCATCCGCGACGAGGACGTAGTAGTCCTTCGTCTTGGTCGCCGGGATCACCGTCGTGTTCAGATTGGTCGGATCGACCGAGGGACCGCCGTACTGGAGCCCGCCCATGCCCACGATGGGGCCGAGGATGGCACTGCCGGGCGTTGCCAGGGTGACCGAGGCGATGCCCTTGGCGTCGGCGCCGCCAGCGATGACGACCGGGTCACCGATGGCGAAGGCGTTGCCGTCGGACGACGGAATGTAGTAGCGGCGGACCTGGCCGTTCCAGGGGGCGCCGCTCAGGTACTCGACGGGTGCGAGTCCGAACGGGGTGTTCGAGTTTGCCATTTAAGGCCTCCGAGGTTGAAACATGTTGCGATTCTCGCCGCGGGAGTAGCGGTTCGTAGTGTCCTGCCCTCCCTGGGCAAAGCCTTTGTCGCCGCGCAGTTGCGAAGCGATTTGCTCGTGACGCTCGGCCACGGCCAGCTCGTCCTGCTCCCAGAACTCCTTGCGGATTTTCATGAGGTACAGGCGGGTGTCGCCCTCGGCACCTTCGGCACCGGCGGAAACGCTGACACGGGAACCGAGATCGGTGTTGCCGTCAGCGTCGTAGCTGTTGGCCAAGCCGATTCCGTTGACTTCGACCTCGCCGCGGTCCACGAATTCGTAGCCGGCGTCAGTCGCTTGCTTGATACGCTGGGATGTCCCACGGAACCAGTGCAGGACGTAGCCCGGCACTTCGGGGACAGACAGCTTGAGAGTGGGCAACGCCATCGGGATGCGCTGGCGGGGAGCCCGTTCGGGCGGATTGGCTGGGTTGCTCTTTTGCATCTGCGCAGCCAGTTCGGCCGCACGCGCTGCGATGGGATTGCTGGAGGTGTCCATCTGATTCACTCCTGGATGAAGTACTGTTCGACGTAGTGGGCTTGCCAGGCGGCGTCGTCCTTGAACGCGCGGCCAGGGCCCACGAGGCGCTTCGCTTGGCGGTTGCAGGCTTCCTTCGCTTCGGCCGGAAGGTCGGCGAAAGACCGCTTGCGTTCGCCCGAGCCGGCAGCGCCGGGGGTGGGGCGCCCACCAGACACCTTGGAAGCAGGACGGCCCTCGGGGGAGAGGTACTCCTGCATCTCCTCGGTGATCTTCTCGAAGAACTTGGCGCCGATGAGCGTGGGGTGCTTGGCACGGAGCTCCTCGGCGATCCCCATTGCCAGGCCCCGTTGGCGGGGGTTGGAGGCAAACCAGGGATTGGCTTCTTTCCAGGCTGTGAAGACGGGGTCTTCTGCCGGAGCTGCGGGAGCCGCGGCAGGCTTGGGTGCGGGGGCAGGAGCCGCCGCTTTGGCTTCGCGCAACTCGACGAGTTGGTCGAGGAGCGCAACTTCGCTTTCGGTGTCACCGAGTTCACGAGCTTCCTTGAGTTGCCGAGCAACGTCCTTGCGGGCCTGCTCGACTTGACGCTTGGTCTCGGCGGTCTGGTACTCCTTGAGGCCCTCGATGGCATCACGGGCCTCGGTAAGGAGGCGCTGGGTCTCCACGACGGATGCGCGGAGATCAGCAGCCTCGGCACGAGCCTTGTCGCGGTCAGCCTTGATGATCGGAAGGAAATGCTCGCCGCGGGAGACGAAGGTTTCTGCGTCGGCCCACTTGGCAGGGTCGCCGCGGAACTCCTCCTTCGGACGCCAGCCCATCTCGCGGGCGGCTTGCTCGACTTCGGTGCTCATGCAGCACCCCCTTCGTCGTGCGTGATCTGCGCGAAGATGTCGCGGTCGTTCACGATCCGATAGAGATGGCCGTCAGCCGGGCCCTTGAGGGCGTAGCCAGACATTGCCGCGATGAGGACGCGGTCGCCAGGCTTCGCACGTGCCGGCTCATCGGGCCAGCAAGCTGGGCCCACTTCGACGACGGTCGCACGCTGCTCGACCAAGACCTCACCTTTGCGGATCGACTCGGGGATGTAGATGGCGCTCTCCTTCCGCTCGGGCTCGTAGTACTTCACGAGGACCGCACGGCCGAGGGGCGCCACGCCGCTGGTATTGCTGATTTGACTCATTCGTCTTGCTCCGGAAAAAGTTGCTGGGAATCGAGATCGAGGAGACGCTGGAGGACCTCACACTGGCCGATGGCGTTCGCTTGCAGGAGAGCAAGACGCTCAACCGAGTCGGCTGTGAAAGCTCCATTAGCCCATTGGTCCTTCAGGCTGGCCAGTTCCGACGCCAGGAAGCGCCGGAGCGCCTGCGTTGTCGGGTCCTGAGACCAGTCGTCGAACCTCTCCTGTATCAACTGTCTTGCGTTCGGGTTCACTTTCTAGCTCCATTAGCTTGATGAGAGAGTCGATGCGGCCGCGGAGCGACTCGTCGCGCGACTTCAGCGCGGCGAGAGCGGTCTGCATACGCACGATCTCTCGGTTGTCGGCCTCGCCTTCGGCTTCCGCCATCAGCTTGACCGTCTCTGCTTGCATGCGGATAAGCTCCGCCTGGTTCATCCGCTGCTCCTCGAGGAGGGTAGCGGTGAATTTCTGTTGTTCCCACTGCAGGTCCATTGCAGCTTGCTGCATCTTGAGCTTCTGGACCTGGATCTTCGGGTCTTCGGGCTGGGAAGCTGGGTCGACGCCGACGAAGAACTGCTTCGGGTTGTCCACGCGGAGGGAGCGGAGGAAATTCTCCTCCACTGCGGCAGGATCGTAGCCGGGAACCTGGGTTGCACGAGCTGCGATGGCCGAGGCGCGCATGAAACGCTCCGAGTCCGAGACGATATTGGGGTCGGCGGCCGGGCAGATGCGATTGGGGTCGTCAAGGAAGAGCTCGCGGTACTTCGGCGGCGCGAAAAAGGCGTTCAGGATGTACAGCTTCTTGAATTCCTCCTTCATCGAGCGCCAAGTGCGCTTGAAGATAGCGGTGTAGACCTTCATCCCCTGCTCGACCATCGAACGGGAGGTCTCGGCAGGGGTATTCTGGCCGGGATTCTCGCCCACCATCGTCTCGGTCGCGCCAGAGATGCGGTTGGTGTAGTCGATCAGGAGGGAGAGGAGGTTGAACAGGACGCCGGAGGGTTCACGGATAGGGAGCGGGTAGATGGACTTGGCAAGATCCTCGCCGGTGGAGTCGACCCGCTTCCACTCGTTCGGGGCGAAAGTGTAGACGCCGCCACGAATCTTGGCGCCGCGGCCGAGGAAGCCACCGGCAGTTGTTGCCATCGTGCCAGCGTCGAGCAGCTGGTTGATGGCCGAGCTGACGGACTCGTTCAGAGGGCCTAGAAGGACGCCGAAGCCCATGTCGTAGATCGAGCCGTCGGGGGAGGGGATGAAGCCGTACTTTGTGAAGTACTCGGTTGCGGCGATGGAGATGATCTGCTTGCGGGAGTTCCGACGGATCTGGTCGTCGCGTTCCCAGCAAGCTACGATACGAAGGACCTCGCGCGAGGACTCGTCGAGGGTGACGACGTAGGGCTCCTCGTAGCCGTCGGCATCGAGGTCAAGCCAGACGTGCTGCTCGAGCAAGTTAAAGGGGGTGTCGGCGGTTGATGGGGGTGCGGAAGTACCGTCGCGGCGGGGCGGGGGAGTCAAAGAAGAGCTGCCGGCGAGAAACCAGGGCTCCTCTTGGACATCCCGATAGATAGGTGACTCGGCGCGCATACCCTCCACAAGCTCATTGCGGTAAGCAGGGTAGGTGTGGGTTTTGCGCCGAGCCTTCTCAATTGATTTCGCGTAGTAGTCGACAACCAGGTTGTCGGCCAAGACGAGTTCGGAGACGTTGTGCCCCTCGACGGAAGAGAAATAGGACTTCTTGAATGCGCAGCCGACGATGGAGTAGTTCAGGAGAAGGCGGTCCTGCCCTTCTTCCCAGGCAGTGTCCTCCTCGAGAACCTGGTAGCTCATGTAGCGGCCAACCTTGTCAGCGCGGAGCTTCTCCTCGGGCGTGGGCTCGAAGCCGGGGGTGCGGCACTTGACTACGTCGGTGCCCGAGATGATTGCGGGGTAAGCACGGGCGTGAAACTGGAGAGCGGCGATGGTGACGAGGGGGAACGCGACGTTGGCGCAGCCGGGCCACGGGAACGACTTGTCCTGGGAGATCTGCATCGCCAGGTCCATGCCGGCAGCAGTACGCACCTCCCACTTCGAGCGGGACTGCTTGTCGGTGACGTAGCCGTCGTAGACGATCTGGCCGATACGACGCAGGTCGACCTCGCCGAACTCTCCGGTGAGGTTGGGGGACTTGCAGGTCTCGGGGGAGAGCTTGAGGGGCTTTTCGAGTGTCAACATTACGTCGCCTTTTTCATGGGCGCTTGCTGCGCCGTCAGTGCCATGCCGACAGTGGCGGCTGGTTCCCGCGCCGGTGGCGCGGTCACTGCCGCCGAATACAGCTCACATGAAGAAACAGCCGAGGGGTTCGCGGGCAGTGGCGCGCTTCTCGGATGCCGGTGGCCGGGCAGGCGCAGGGCCTCTGCGCGCATTACCTTTACGATCTGCGCAGGGATGCCGCCGGCACGGAGTGGCTTTCCGTCCGCTCCGTGCGGGCCGTCGAAGACTCGGCGCCACGCGCTGGATGGTGTGGAGACCCAGCGGCCGTTGATCTCGACTCCGAAGGGGACTCCAAAGCGATTGAGGTCTGCCAGGAAGTCGTCGGTGGGCGCGGATAATTGGCGATTTGTGGGCGCGTTCATTTCAATACCCTGTAACCTTCGAGCGGCCGGCAGTGCGGCGGGGGTCCTGGCGACGCATCTCGCGCTCCTCTTCCTCTTCAAAGTCGTCCTCGTCGAGGTCGGGTGCCTGGTCGAGGCCCAGGAACAGCGTGGCGGTCGAGTCGAACTGGTCGTCCAGCTTCGCCTCGGAGTGGCCCGTGAAGGAGAGATTCTCGGCCTCGTAGCCGGGATACCAGTCGGCCTCCTTGTCGAACAGAACAGCGCCGGCGCGCATCCGCTTCTGGTACGGGCGGCCGCGAGTTGCCTTGTCCTTGACCGGCATGATAGGGTAGCAGTTCAGCCACTTGTCGCGCAGTCGCATCTCGCGATAGAGTGTGGGGGCCACCGCTTTCCAGATCACGCCATCTTCCACGTAGAAGGTGTCGGGATGGTAACGCTCCTCGATGAGGAACATCTCGTCGATCCACTCAGCGGTGTCCCACCGCCCGACCCGCTGGTCGACGATGCAAGTCATGTTGTCGGACAGGCGGCCTCCGACGGTGAAGGAGGTGCGGTTCGCGGTGTCCGCTTTCGAGACCGCGAAGTCGCAGCCCACGGCAAACTGCTTGTCCCGGTCGTGGTGCTCGAGGCGCATTGGCAGGAAGTCGCTGCGGCGAAGGTACGACTCGGAGTTGTCGCGCGGGTCATTCAGGTACTCTTGGGAGTAGCCGGCAGCGTCGCCGTCGCTCACGAACTCGTTCTGGATCTCCCGAAGGCGGGCCTCGGAGAACTGCTCGGGCCACAGGATCGCCGAGAAGTCGTCGAACGCCGCGTGAGCCTTGAAGAGCAGGGTCTTCCAGCTCTTGCGCACGCGACCGCCAGTCGCCTCGGCACCGCGAATAACGCGGGCCAGCAGCGCCTCCTCATGGAGGATCGTGCCGTGCATCCGCACTTTCCCGCCCTTGCGCAAGCAGGGCAGGAGGGCCCGGCGGAACCACCGCCCGAACTTCAGACGTCGGTCTCGGTTCTCGACCTGCTCGTCTTCCTCGAGGTCGTCGCACAGGATGAGGCCCGGGCGCTTGCCGTTCCACTTGATGCCGCGCATCTTCTGGCCGGAGCCCTTCGCCAGGAAGCGGCACTTGTGGCCATCCTTGAAGCGTACGATGATGTCGGTCTTGGCGTCGGTCTCCAGCTTGTCGATCTGGAAGTCCCGGATCAGGTCCTCGTTTTCCCGCAGCTCCGTAGCAATGTCGCCCAGATGCTGGATCGCCAGGTCCTCCGTCGCCGAGACGATCACGATATAATCTTCGACGCGGAAGAGGGCGGTCGCCAGACCGAAGTCGTGCGTGAGAGCGGTGCTCTTGGCGTGGCCGCGAGGCGCCGCTACCGCTGCATACGTGATCGGCTCGCAGTAGAGCGCCCAGCAATCTCGATGGAACTGCGGGGTCGCCACTGGCGAGTCGTACATCGGCGACAAGTAGGCGCCGGCGAAGGACTCGATCAGTTCGGGGGTGAGGGTGACGCCGACGCTCATGCTGCGATTACCGCAACTAGCCCAGTGATCTGCTCGAGGGAGCCGTCCGACCCCTCGACCGCAATCCCGACGGCGTAGAGGACGCCCGTCAGCCCGCTGGTGACGTTGAAGGTAACCTTCGTTCCGGAGTAGGTCGGGGTGACAGCAACAATCGCGTCGCCATCAGCGTCCACGCCGCTCCACGTAATGGAGGCAACCGCCGTGTCTACTATCGTGACGCCCGCGGCTAGGCGGGAGATGAAGTCCACCGTGTAGGACTTGGCGACGCCATAGGTTTTCGGCCGCAGCTCGATCCACGACTCGATGTCCGCAAAGGACACGGCCAGGGTTGCGGCTGCGGGGATACGCCAGACGGCGGCGAAGCTCGGGGACGCGAAGACCCAGTGGGCCCGGAAGTCCGCTACGGCCTGGAACGGCTGCGCACCAGGGGGCGGCAATACCGGCGCGAGGGCGAACGTCGGCTGGAGGTTGAGCGGGAAGGCCGTCGAGAAGTGCTGGCGGCGCGGGATCGTCGGGAAGAGAACCGGGATGAACGGGTCGAAGACGGGAGTCTCGAGGACCAGTCGGCTCTGGGTCTGCGCAGCGAAGCCGATCTGGCGGCGGAAAGGTCCTGGGCCGGTGACGCCGAAGAAAGGCGCCGGTCCGACAACCTCGAGCAATACGCGGTTGCGTGGCAGATCGAACGCTGTAGCGCGCTTAGGCTCGGGGGCACGAATCTGCAGCGTGAAGAACGGAAGGATGAGTGGGTCATCCTCGAGCGTGATTGCGCCTGAGACGAAAGGCTCGCCCAGGAAGCGCTTGGCCTGCGGCCCCTCGAGTGGCGGGTTGACAAAGGGGGCCGACGCAGCGACAACCAGCCCGACCGCAAGGTTCGGGAAGATGCTGGCGCTGGGCGTAGCTGGCCGAACTCCCCGAGGGGAGAGCAGCGGACTACGGAAGACGTCGGCCACCTAGACTCCTTACGCGACTTCGTACAGGATGTGACCCGAGGTCTTGCCGGTGCCGGTGATCGACGAGAGGGAGACCTCGCCCAGCGATGCGGTGTTGCCGACGACGCTGATTTCCTCGCCGTAGCGAGCCTGCCAGCGCGAGATGCCGCCGTAGGTGTTGAGCGTCAGGTGCAACAGGTGCAGGGTGGCCGAGCGTTGGGGCTTGGTGGTCGAGGTGCTGCCGAAGATGGCGACGGTGCCGGGGGCCGTGCCGCTGCCATCCAGCATCGCATTCCGGCCGCCCGAGATGCCGGTCGCGGCGACGGTCGAGTCGCGCGCCAGGATCATGGTCGTCGGGTTGCTGGCGGCGTCTTCACCGCCGATGTAGACCTCGTTGATGTTCAGGCGCTGGGTCGAGCTGCCGCCCTGCAGGAAGGTCGGGTAGCCGGCATCGGTGAAGTTGGTTGCGTCGGCGACTGCGACAGCGGTGACGGAAGTCCAGGAAAGTGCGTAGCGAGCCATGTAGGTTCTCCAGTTGAGTTAAGGCAGGATGAGGGATGAGGTCGGCTCCGCCTGCCTCTCGGCGTCCGCCAGGATTTCGTCAATCACTTGCTTCATTGTCTTGCAGGGAGCACCTGCCGCCCGCGCGGCACCGCAGTTGTCGCAGATGCGATGGTCGCACCCACGGCAATAGGCACGTTCGCGCTGCCTGTTGGGGTTCATCACGACGACTGCCTGGCAGTGCGAGCAGGTGTACGTCGGGGCCTCGAAGAGTCCTCGACCAGCGCCCGGCGGTAGGCCGAGAGGAACGACGATTTCGTCTGGGACCGCCTGGGTCTGGCGATGGTCCAAGAGGAAATAGCCTTCGTGCGAACGGAGTGATGTCATAGCGATGCCTGCCCCAAGAAAGTGTCTGCACCGCCGGTGGCGTTATAGGTGACGACAATTATGCCCTGCGCGCCAGTAGCGCCGCGCCGCGAACCACCGCCGCCGCCGTACAGGCCGCCGTGTCCACCGATGGTGCCGTCGCTGCGCTCGCCACCGCCGCCGCCGCCAGCGCCCGCGTATGCCCCAAGCGTGCTCAGGTATTCGCGCCCAGGTGCGCCAGCGCCGCCAGCACCACCACTAGAACCCGCGCCGCCGCCGCCAGCGCCT
>Ga0172380_10003448_pt1 | contig 21677 bp, 25 predicted proteins | sample Leawe162metaG_FD_119747 | JGI IMG/M metagenome (GOLD analysis project Ga0172380, IMG submission 119747) | Leachate microbial communities from a municipal landfill in Southern Ontario, Canada - Leachate well 162 metaG | ecosystem: Engineered > Solid waste > Landfill > Unclassified | place...
TTGGTATTCAAAAAACCCTTTAAAACTATTCCACTTGCTGGATTACTAAAAATTATTTTCCCGGCATCCATATTGGGGACAGTTAGGGCATAATAGCCGTCAAGCAACTCCCAGGTACCCGATGCTTCTCCCGCATTCAGATCCTTTAATATTTCGCTTATTGTTTTAATTGGTGGCTGCATAATTATGGTTTCTTAATATAACACCAAAAGAGAAAATATTTCAAATTTTAGACCTGCCAAAGATTACCGCTTGACTTTCTACCCCTCAGTGCTAATTTCAAGCTAGATCCTTGAAACCGAGCCAGACGGACTCTGGTACTAGGCGAGCGGAAGCGAGCCAAAAGAAAGGTAAGGCGATCTATGTCAGAGAGCTTGGCCAAAATGGAATTTTCGCAGGTTTCCCATTTACTGGAGGTTCTTGCCAGAAATGGAGTTACGGACAATCTTGTCCGTAGATTTAGACTCGATGCTGACTTCGCAAAAACAGTCAGCGATATGGCTATAGCCGAATACCTGGGGAACCCAGGCACAAGATATGCTATCGACTTTGATAGATCAAAAAATCGGGGAATCCTCGTCGCCGAGCTACGCCAAAGACACAGATTCATGACCCTGCGAGACGACATTATCCGAGAGATAACTCCCTTGGGGTCAAATCAGCCACGTCTCTTTAATGGACAACCCGTCGAAAGGATGGAGCTCTTCCTGACCAGGCTCTTCACTGATGCCACTGAGAAGGAAGCCATCGCGATTCTAGACGAGATGAACCTGGAAAGTGCAAGTTTTGAAGAAGCTATCACCCTGGCCATTCAAAGACGCACAGCGTTGTCGCAAGACTACACCATAGTGGTTCTAGCCGCAAAGTACTTTGACCGAGAAGATAAAGAGGAATCCTTCTTTGACCTTGGAGTTACCATGGCTGGCGACCCAACAATGGGACTAACCAACCACACATTCGGGCCGGGAACAAGATTCCTGACAAAAAGGAAAAAACCCTTAACTCAAGGGTAAATATATACAAACCAAAAGGCATCCACCAAGGATGCCTTTTCTCTTACTCTTTTGTGCCCTCGGAAGGAATCGAACCCTCATTTGAAGTTCCGGAAACTTCCGCTCTATCCATTGAACTACGAGGGCTTATTTTGCAACCACTATATATATGTTCCTCCGGTTTCCTCTTTGATTTTGTATAACTCCGCTCTTTTGTACCTTAAATCCGGCTTTCTTTGCCAGACTTATTACCTCTTTTTCTGAGAACCAATGATAGTACCTATTGGTCCTATCTCCCCATGGCTCCAGGATATCCATAAAATCTAATCTAGATAAAGAAAAAATCTTTCGCAAGATATTTTTGTAAAGAAGAGACACTGCTTTCTTGTCGTGGAACTTCCATGCAGTCAGCATTGCCATCCCTCCGGGCTTCAAAACTCTCTTTATCTCTTCTAGGGCTTTGAGCCTCAAAGAAGAAGAGGGGATGTGGTGCAGGACCGCAATGCTAAAAACTTTATCAAAAGAATTATCAGGAAAGTTTAACTTCAAAACATCTCCGACAGAAAAGCTTGCTTGCGGATACCTCTTTTTTGCAAGCTCAATTAGTTTTTCTGAAAAATCTATCCCAGTGTACTTTACGCCCGGAGCCATGTATTCATAGTATCTTCCATTCCCGCAACCCAAGTCCAAGACACTTTCGTTGCTTTTTATGTAATAATCAAATAAAGGCTTGAGTTCCTCCCAAGGCTTATCCCGAGTACTTGAAAACTCGTCTGCTATCAAGTTATAATCAGCACGAGTTTTATCTATTAGATATTGAGCGTATTTTTCCTTCATATATATGGACAATCCTGACTTACTTACAATAATACCACTTTTACTAAAAAACCAGCCCAAAACCCTGGAAGAGTTAGATTCCTTTAAAAGGAGCCTCTCAAAGAAGCTTAAAATCCCCGTTCTTTCAAACGTGACGCTTCTTGAAGCCTACCGCGCGCTTTGCGCGCGAAAACGCATAACTCCAAATAAGTCCCTGGAGATTCTTTTAAGAAAAAGGTTGGTAAGATCTCTTTCTGGCATTGCGGTTGTCTCGGTTTTAACCAAACCCTATCCATGTCCTGGCAAATGCCTTTACTGCCCAACGGAAAAAGGAATGCCAAAGTCATACCTTTCAAATGAGCCGGCTGCAATGAGAGCGGTCTTAAATCAGTTTGATCCAATTAAGCAAGTTAAAAACAGATTAAAATCCCTAGCCCTCCAAGGCCACCCCACCGACAAGGTGGAGTTGATTATTATCGGAGGCACTTGGTCATGCTTTCCTAAAAGATACCAAGAATGGTTTATACAAAAATGCTTTGAGGCGGCAAACAGCAAAGCTTCCAAAACCTTGGAAGCTGCGCAGAAGCTTAATGAAAAAGCAAAACACAGGATAATAGGCATAACCATTGAGACAAGGCCGGACTACATCACACAAAAAGAAATAGCAGAGCTAAGAAGGCTTGGAGTCACTAGGGTTGAGATGGGGGTGCAGAGCATATACGATGATGTACTAAAATTTAATCTACGGGGGCACTTAGTGGAAGCTACAATTAAAGCAACAAAACTTTTAAAGGATGCCGGGTTTAAAGTTTGCTACCACGTAATGCCAAATCTCCCAAAGTCTGACTTAAAGAAAGACGAAGAGATGTTTAAAGAGTTATTCTCAAACCCAGACTTTCAGCCGGATCTCTTAAAGATCTATCCTTGCGCCATCTTAAAGGAGGCTCCCTTATACGAGCTTTGGGAAAAGGGGGGATATAAGCCGTACACGGAAAGACAATTAATTACCCTTCTTTTAAAGGTAAAAAAATGCATTCCATATTACTGCAGAATCCAAAGGTTGATAAGAGACCTTCCCGCGACTCGCATCATTGAAGGCCCGGCTAAAATATCTAGCATGCGCCAGGTTTTAGAAAAGGAATTAAAGGAACAGAATATTAGATGCAAATGCATAAGATGCAGAGAGGTCGGAGAAAAATATGATCCCAAGGAGGAACTATTCCTTTTTCGGCAGGATTACGATGCCGCAGGAGGTAAAGAAATATTCTTAAGCTACGAAAACAAAGCTAGAACTAGCCTCTATAGCCTCTTAAGATTAAGAATCCCAGCCAAGCCTTTTCTCCCCGTTCTAAAAGACTCTTCAATTATCCGAGAGCTTCACACTTACGGACAACTCCAACCGCTAAAAGAAAAAGAAATATCTCCCCAGCACAAAGGATTAGGAAAGAAATTAATTAAAGAAGCGGAAAGAATAACCAAAGAGGAATTTAAACTAAAGAAGATAGCAGTCATATCCGGAGTAGGGGTGAGAGGATATTATAGGAAGCAGGGATATAAGTTGAAGGATACATATATGATAAAAAGCAGGATTTGATCCTGCTTTTATTTAAACGTGTTAGAAACTCTGGCCAGCTTCTGAGAGGCTAAGCGGACCACATTTTCCTGCGACTGATTTGCATCAATCATTTCTTTGGGGAAAGGCAGACGATGGTAAATATCCAGGAGCAGGGGGTGAACCCTAAACATATACTCTCGGTATCGACGCATGATCTGTGTGTGCCTTCGCCTGGGAAAATACACCAGGCGCTGGCGGTAAGATTCTTCTCTCCTCTGCCAGGAGACTTCGGGCGGAACATTCAGAAAAACTACTTTGGCTTGGAGGCTCTTTAGATTCTCCACATAGCTCTGCCAGTAGGCAGCGACTTCGGTAATTCCGTGGGCTGCGGCGTGGGCGATTGTGAAGATATTACACTCATCAAGATAGACAAGGCTGTCAGAAGCGCGGCTCAAAAGGATGCCCATCCTTGCAAGGTCGCACTCGATAACTTCTATCTCGTCCCGTACCGTCATAAAAATGGCTCCCAAGAGAGCATTTTTGTGGATGATAATCTGGCGGCTTTCTTGAAGCGAGAATAAAACAGGCAAACGCCTTCTCTTTCTCTTAAAAAGAGGGAGAAGAGTTTGGCATTGCGTGTTTATCTGTTTGATAGTAGTAGATTTTCCGGCGGCCTGGGGACCCGCTATGATCAAAAAATCGCGCAAGTGATGCTCCTTTCCACGTATTTAAAGGAACAGTTAGGACCTTTTAACCCTTATTAATCCTGAGCAGGGAATAACTTCCACTCCTTGCTTTTCAAGTTCATCTAAAAACAAATTGATTCCAAGAGAGTCTGAGGACATGTGTCCTGCAATAACCACATTTATATTTGCTGCTTCAGCTTCCTTCTTGTGCTCTTCAGATACGTGCATCCCGATTACCGTTCCTATTCCGGCGTGAGCCATTTTTTCATAAAGTTTTGGAGACCCTTCGGTCCCTCCAGTTATCTCGGTAACTGCGATCTTTCCGCAGCGGTTTTCGGGGGAGCCTACAAAGATCTTGGGCCCGACTCCGATCTTTGACGCTTCTTTGTATTCTGGTATTTGGTTCAGTAGCTTCATTAAATCTTCCAAGTGCATAAGCTCCTTAGCCTCGACTTCGTTTTTTAAAAATCGTGCTGCAAGGTTGTCGCAAACGGTGTGCAAACACATTAAGTTTGTATTTAAAAGTTTAGCGGCATCTACCACTCTTTGGTGATTCTTGGCGTTAATGCCTCGAGCAACCTCTCCGATTTTTTCTCTCATAAGTCCTTCGGAGACGTTGATCGGAACTCCGTAGAGTTCTAAGACCTCGCATTGCAGCGACATAACATCCGCTAAGTTAGCAAGTGCGCTACCTAGGGGATGGTGAGAGATAACTAAATCTATTCCGCCCAACTCCTTAGCCATTAATATCTCTGAAGGATCTATATCTACTCCAAATAGCACCTTCTTTATCTCCTTATCCTCTGAGATATTTAGGATGCGGGAGTCTGAATAAGGATTTTCTAAAGAAACTAAATCAAAATACTCTTTCTGCTCTTCAGAAAGCTTATCATATTTTTCCTTCTTCTTTTGCAAACCCTTCTCAACAAAGCTCTTTCCTCTCAAATCAGACTCAATTCCCATTCTTACAGCTAAGTTGTAGATGTCTTTAGTTTGCATTTGCTTTTAGAAACTTCTTGTACAGAGCAGAAATAGCTTCATTCTGCTTCTGAGAGTCCAAAAGTTCTCGACGAATCTTTGCTTTTTCGTCTCGAATGAACCTCCTTATTGATTTTGGTAAGTTATACTTTGACATGATTTATCACTTTATACTAAAAAGTGGTAAAAAGCAATGAAATAAAAAGGCTTGGGGTGAGCCAAGCTTTTAGTTTCTTCAGCCGCGATGGGCTGCAATGTGCAAATAACCCAGGATATTGGGGAAAGGAGGACTTGAAACCCAGATACCCTGGGGAACCGGGGAAACAGCCAGCGCTCGCTTCTGGCCGGCGTAGTGGGGGTCGCGTCTACGCTCCCAGTTCTAGGCTCAGGCTTAAGCTGCTTTGTTTCTCGAAAACTGCGTCTGCAGATGGTCTTTGAGCGCCCGAATGGCGACCATAAGCTTTCGCACGTGATCGTGCTCCTTGTGCGCAAGATAGCGCAGGTACAAGAGCGTCCCGACTGAAGTAGCCAGGGCGATTAATGAGAATACAAATGCCAGTACGATCAAAACGTCCATGCGCCTCTCCTTGTCCTTTATGTGAAAGATCCTATAATTTGTTTTATCTTTTTAGGAATGGCTTGTCAACCTTTTAATCTCTTCTTTAACTACAGTCCTATCGTCCCAAGGGATCTTGCCAGATGGCAGGAACATAAGTTGTTCTGTCCCTTTTCCAAGAATCAAGACGATGTCGTCTTCTTCTGCTAGCTCTAAGGCTTTTTTGATTGCGTCTCTTCTATCTAGAACCTCATAGAAATTAGCTTCTTTAAAGTTAGCTTCGTCGATTCCTTTTTGAATATCCTTCAAAATCTCTTCCGGGTTTTCGTCATAAGGGTCTTCATTGCATAAGATTATAATATCCGCGGTTTGCGCTGCGACCTTCCCCAAGACAGGCCTCTTCCACTTATCCCTTCCTCCTCCAGCTGATCCGAAAACCGCAATGATCCTTTTGTGGGGCATTGCCTTTGCAGATTTAAAAACTTCCTCGTATGAGTCGGGAGTGTGCGCCAGGTCAACAATTACCTTAAACGGCTTTTCTAAAAGAACTTCCATCCTTCCTGGAAGGGTAGGGATCTTTTCTAGCGCCTTCTTGCAAATCTCCAGGGTCACGCCCTGTAGCATCACAGTAGATATTGCTGCCAGCGCGTTATAGATATTAAATTTACCGAGAAGCTTTAGATTGAAACTGACTCCATCGATCCCAAACTTTATTCCGTCCCTTGATTCTTCAAGGTTTTTCCCGAAGACAACGTCTTTACCCTGCTTCTCTACGCTAAAGCCCATTTTTCGCTCTGCTTTAAATTGCGTAAAGTAATCAAAGTTTTTGTCGTCAAAGTTTAAAACGTGGTTCTTCTTTGTAGCTTTAAATAATAATCCCTTACAGTATCTGTAATTTTCGAAGCTCCCATGGGCTTCGATGTGTTCTGGCCTTAAATTAGTAAAAACAGCGGTGTTAAAATTGATAAACCTGTGGCGATGCTGTTTAGCTCCCTCTGAAGTAACCTCCAAGAGCGCGTAGTCGCACTTTTGGCCAACCGCTTCCTTTAAAAACTTCTGAATGACAAAGCGCCCGGGCATTGTCATATGATACGGGTTTAGTATCTCCTTATCATTTACCTTGATTGTGGCTGAGGTAAACCAGGCCACTTTGTAGCCCGCCTCTTCTAAAATCTTCCCAATAAGTATTACTGTGGTAGACTTTCCCTTGGTTCCGGTCACTCCTATGACTTTTATCTTCCTCCCCGGAAATCCATAGCAAAAAGCGCTAAGGAGCGCCAGCTTATAATGATAAATACTTAAGAAAAACTTGGGAATAAACTTTTCTAATGTTTTTTTAATTGCCATTAATACAATTTACCACAGAGTCTGGGCATATAAAAGAAAAGCCCTTGTTTGTGACAAGGGTTTAAAGGGATTTTTGAATAGCTAGCTTGTAGCCTTTTACGAGCGCCTCGAGGCTCGCTTCGATAATATTGGTGGAGTGTCCTTTGGTGACGTCACCACCGGAGGTAAAGACTAAAATCTCAACAGCAGCCGCAGTGGCTTCTTCGCCATTAACAACGTGAACCCAATAGTCGGTGAGCTTTACCTTGCCGAGAATCGGGAAGTGGGGCAAAAGCGCCTTTCGCAAGGCAATGTCCAGGGCGTTGATCGGACCGTCGCCTTCAGCGACAACATAGTGAGTCTTCTCTCCGATCCTTACCTTAACGCAGGCTTCGACAACCTTTTCCCGGCCGTCAAAGTGTATTTCGGATATTACTCTAAAACTGATCATTTCGAAAAACTTAGCATCTTGCGGCACTAGATTTCTCCTTTCCTGTTTTAAAGAACCTACAAGGGAAATAGCTTAGCTATTTCTTTTGAAAGATCGCTATCCTCTGCCCAAAACTGATCTCCGATCTTACTAGCTTGAACTTAGATTTTTCTACCACGTTTTTGATATTTGTAAAAGACCAGTGCTTAGAATTTCTCTCTGTGTTGTAAAAAAGGGCGAGCTTAGAAACTGCCTTGGCCAGGTTTATTAGCGATTGCTGCAAGAGGCTGTCATATACTGGGACAGTCAAAAACAAATAGCCGCCCTCCTTTATTGTTCGGCTACATTCAAAAATAAACTGCTCTTTCCCTAAAAAATAATAAAATGCGTCGAGAACCGTTACCATATCAAGGGAGCCATTTGGGAATGGCAGTTTCTCTGCCTGCCCGACCAGAAACTTTTCCTTGGGAAACTTTCTGCTGGCCAGCTTAATCATCTTGCTGCTTTCATCCATTCCCGATAGATCAAGCGTCTGGTCGGCTTTTCTTAGCTTACTAAGGAAAATACCGCTGGCGCAGGCAACATCTAAAATCTTAAAATTATTCTTAATGAATCTTTTTAAAAAAAGAAGGCACTTTTTATGTACCCGATTGTAGTAAAATTGGATGAATGGAGTATTGTAAAATATTGCGATTTTATCGTAGTTTGCCATTTACCTTCCTATTGCTTTTAGGGCGAGCTTTACCTTTTCTTGCGGATCCTTTATATCTTTAGAAACTTTAGATAAGGCGTCTTTTGCCTGCTGCCTGGTAAAACCCAAAGATATTAAAGTATCTTCTACTGCGTCTCCGCTTGCGGCCTTTTTCTTCGAAAAAGTATTTATTCTGCCAGTAAGCTCAAGGATGATAGACATCGCTCTTTTTTGCCCTATCCCAGGGATAGATTGGAAAATAGTCTCGTCTTGAGCCAAAATCCTGTCTTTTAAGCTGTCTAATGGACCCAAAGATGCTATTTCAACAGCAACTTTTGGCCCTATCCCGCGGATATCCATCAAAATTTCGAAGAATTCCAATTCTTCGTAGCTAAAAAACCCGTAAAGATCGAGGGCTGTTTCTTTTACATCCTGAAAACAGAAAAGTTTGAGGTTTTGGCCGATTTCTGGTAGCTTTAGGGTAGATTTCTTAGATAAGAAAACCTTGTATCCTATATCATTTACGTCTATAATCACAAACTTCTCGCGTTTCAAGATAATTTTACCTAGTATATAGGAGATCATATTTGTATTGTATATGGATTTTAAACTAATTTCAAAATTTAAGCCAACCGGCGATCAGCCAAAAGCTATTGCCGAAATGTCCAAAAATATAAAAGCCGGGGTGCGCGACCAGGTGCTTTTGGGCGTAACCGGATCGGGCAAAACCTTTACCGTGGCTTCCGTCATAGAAAAGGCTCAAAAGCCGGTTCTTATCATCTCCCACAACAAAACTCTTTGCGCCCAGCTTTACCAGGAATTTAAAGAGTTCTTTCCAGAAAATTCGGTCCATTACTTTGTTAGCTATTATGACTACTACCAGCCAGAGGCATACATTCCCCAAACTGATACATATATAGAGAAGGATTCAAAGATTAATGAAGAAATAGATAGGTTGAGGCACGAAGCCGTCCAAAATTTAATTACGCGAAAGGACACCATCATCTGCGCCTCTGTTTCTTGCATCTATAACTTAGGCTCGCCAGAAGACTACAAAGAGGTGTCCATAGAAATAAAAGTTGGCCAAAAGATTTCAAGAAAAGAATTTATCTTAGAGCTTACAAATCTTCAGTACGAAAGAAACGATATTGATTTTAAGCCAGGCGCCTTCCGAGTAAGAGGGGACACCGTGGAACTATACCTTGTCACCGGAACGGAAACGCTAGAAGTAGAATTTGATGGAAATGAAATCTCGCGGATCTCTGCAGTCTCTCCCACTCTGACTGCTAAAAAGAAAACGCCCGTTAAAGAATATAAGATATTTCCGTCTCACTTCTGGGTAACTCCGCACAACAAAGTAAAGCTTGCGATTAAAAATATTCGGGCAGAGCTGGAAGAAAGATTAAAAGCATTAAAAGAAAATAACAAACTAGTTGAAGCCCAAAGGCTTGAGCAAAAAACAAACTACGACTTAGAGATGTTGGAAGAAACCGGCTACTGCCATGGGATAGAAAACTATTCTAGCCACATGGAGTTTCGAGCTCCAGGCAGCGCCCCGTTTACCTTAGTCGATTACTTCCATCACTTCTACGACTCTGACTTTTTAATTTTTGTTGATGAGTCCCACATGACCCTGCCCCAAGTTAAAGCCATGTCAGCCGGAGACCGAGCGAGAAAGCAAGTTTTAATAGACTACGGCTTTCGCCTGCCATCTGCAATTGATAATCGGCCCCTCACCTTTGAGGAATTCCAAAAGAGGCAAAATCAAACCGTCTATGTCTCAGCAACTCCGGGAATTTATGAACAAGCGCGCTCAAAGAAAAACATTGTCGAGCAGGTCATCCGCCCTACGGGATTGCTTGAACCGTCAATTGAGATTAAGCCGACGAAAAACCAAATAGAGGATTTAGTTTCTGAAATTAAAAAAGCCGTGGCTAAAAAAGAAAGGGTTTTGGTTTTAACTTTAACCAAAAGGCTTGCCGAAGCGGTTTCAGAACACTTATCTGACCAGGGGTTAAAAACCCAGTATTTGCATTCCGAGATAAAAACATTAGAAAGGCCGGAGATTTTAAAAAACTTCAGACAAGGAAAGTATGATGTCCTTGTCGGCATCAATCTTTTAAGAGAAGGCCTTGATCTTCCCGAGGTAAGCCTAGTCGCCATCTTAGACGCAGACAAAGAAGGGTTTCTGAGAAACGCCACCACACTGATCCAAACGATGGGGAGAGCAGCAAGACACGCCTCTGGCAGAGTGATCCTTTACGCAGACAGGACCACAGGGTCCATGGAAGCTGCAATAAAAGAGATAGATAGAAGAAGAAAGATACAGGCAGAGTACAACAAGAAGCACGGGATAGTGCCCGCTCAGATTATAAAAGAAATAAGAGATTGGGAATTTGGCGTTAAGGAAAAAAGCGTTGAAGCTGAGCTATGGCTCATTCACGACAAAAAAGAACTGGAGCGAGAGATGAAAAAAGCCGCCCAAGACCTAGACTTTGAAAGGGCGGCTGAAATACGAGATATGATTGAAAAGCTAAAGTCTTAACTTCCTTTCTGCTTTTCTAACTCCTCTAGCAACTCTTTTTCCACCACTTTAATTTCTTCCTCAAAGAGACTCTTGATATCTGGGAAGTATTTTTCAATGGCTTCCTTTTTCTCCTGCTCTCCTCCTAAGCTAAAAACCCTCTCAACGATCTTCTGGCTCTCTTCTTCGAGCTTCTCATAGCCTCGGTCTAAAACACGATTTAAAACAATCGCAAATATTCTATTTGCGACTTTTCCTTGTCCGGGAAAAATGTTTTTATCTGGTGTTTCCATTATTTTCCTTTGTCAGCTTTAGGGAATTTAATCCCAGCCTTCTCTAGCGCCGCTTTCCCCTCAAGCAGTATCGAAGAGCCTATAATATATGTTACCTTCCAGGCTGCCTTTATGAGTCCCTTGCCTAAAGACAGCGCTCCGCCTAATAAAAAACCTGTGGCGCCTCTCTTCCAACCGCTTGTTGCTGGCCCCCTGCTCTCTACCGCGCTTAACGCCCGGTCTAAGGTTGGGGGCTCAACTTCAGTCTCATCTTCAGTCTCATCATCTTCTTCAACGGCCTCGTGATATGATTCTGCTCTAGATTTTTCTGCCATATTATATTGCGGCTAACCTTTCGAGAAAATTATTTATTAGCTTCTCGGGAAGGTCCTTTACCCTTTTTTTATATACAACATTCTTTACCTTTTTTACCTTCTTTTTTCCCGGAGCCGTCTTCTTTTTTGGGGCGGAAGCCATCTTTTTAATACTTTTCTTTTTTGCTTTCTTCATATTAATTTAAAGCTTCTAAAACCTTTAGTTTAGCGTCTAATTCCTCGACCTTCTTGCCCCTTTGCTGCTCCTCAAGATTAATCCTCCTCATCTTTAAATCCTCTGCCGCCGCCTCTCTTGCCTTATATATCTTTTCCCTTGTGGTAAGTAGTCTTTTTATAACCTTTTTAACTCCGGCGCCGACTAAGCCCGTCGTGGCTAATTCCACATACTTGTCTAAATTTCCCCTGTCGGCTGCTGGAATCTTTAAGGCTCTTCCTAGCTCTTCCATAATGTCAGTGTGAGCCTTTTCTCTTCTTTGTAATTCAACCTCTTTCTTTTTTACTTCTTCATCATAGTCAAAAGACTCTGGAACTTTTTCTCCTTTCTTCAGTTTTTTTGGTTTCTCTGGCGCTCCTGCCACGGGCCCTACTTTTTCTTCTTTTTTAATCTTTCCGGAGGCGACAACCTCTTCAACGATATCTTTCGCCACCTTCATCTTCCTTCTGAGCCACTGTCTCCTTCCTTCTAAATTTTGCTTCTCAAGTTTAGCCGCAGCTTCCTTTTTTATTGTCTGATCAAATCTTGCTTGCATTTCTTGAGACCACTGCTGAAACTCTTTTTTAGACTTTATCTCAATAAACTTCTCGTAGGTAGCAGTGCCCTCCGCTGATTTCTGCTTCTCCCAAAAGGTTCTCTTATCTACGCTCAAATGTTCTATTATTAACTTTTTCCCAAACAGGCCCTTGAGCTTGGCGTCCTGCGGATTATACCCCTCCCTAAGAAGAGTGTAGAAGATATCCTTTGAGAGGGGATATCCTATCTGCTCCAATCCCTTTCTTTTCTTCTCCAGGTCATCGGCGTATTTTTTGATATCTCCTCCATTCTGCCTTTTCTCCTCCTCCGTAAAAGCTCCCCACCTTTCTTTGATGCCGACTGCCCATCTCTTTTCCCTAAAGTCGTTTTCTACGCGGGCGACATTTGCTTCACTCAAAAGCTCTGTTCGCGATATTACCTTCTTGCCGTGCGCCTGAGCCTCTGCGCGAGCTTCGTCTTTTATCTCTTTATGGAGGTCCTTGCCAGTTAACTCATAAACAAATCCCTGGGCCCTCTTGTATGCTATATCCAATCCCTCCCTATTTTCATCGGAGAGCTCCCATGTATCCAGCGCATTTCCCATATACCCAGCCATATCGCTAAAAGTATTTACTAGTTCGGTTTTTAGGGTCGAAACGTCTTCTGGTTTTACCACTCTTTGGACTGGTCTTTCCGGTCTTGCCACTCCCTCTCCTGGCAGGGGCTGTTCGCTTATCCTCTTTCGTTCGAGAGCATACCTTACATCATAGGACGTATCCTTATATGCATCCGCTTTTTCGGGGTGATCTTTCACAAATTCATCCCATGCCCCCATGCCATATATTGCATTGAGCTCATTGTACCTCTGATAATCTCCCGCCTTTAAGGCTGCTGCCGCTTCATGGTCATCAGCTAGCGCTTCCCGAATTTTATCTTCAACCTCCCAGACGTCTTTATCCGCGCTGATATCTGGTCCCACCTCTGCCGAGACAAATGCCTCCGGAGAAGGGAAACTGGGTACTTCTGCTTCGGGCGCTTGCTCACTAGACTCTAATGGAGACAGCGACAAGAGTTCGTCTTCTTGGCCCTCTGGTCTTTGCTCGGGAGGATTTTCTGGCATAGTTGAAAGATATTAGTTAAATTTAATATATTTATCGTATCACAGCTCAAATTAAGAGTAAACTCTTGCCTTTTCTGTACTTTTATGATAAATATTTATTTATATGGCAATAACAAAATCAGCTAAAAAAGCTCTCCGCCAGAATGCAAAACGCAGAGAGAAGAATATTGTTTACAAAGACAAGCTAAAAGACCTTATAAAAGAGTTGAAGGATTTGGTTGCAAAAAACAACCTCGACGGAGCAAAAAAGCTTTTGCCTCAAGTATATAAGGCCCTAGATAAGACAGCGAAAGTCGGGATCATAAAAAAGAACATGGCAGACAGAAAGAAATCCAGATTAACTAAATTAATAGAGAGGAGCGCAAAGAAATAGCTACATTGCTGCGACCAATAGGTCCAGCGCCATCTCAGGCTCAGCTTTCCCGGTTTTGATACTCAAATCTACCTCAAAGATTCTTTGGTAGATTTTTTTTAGTCCGGCAAGAGAAAACGCATTTGCCTGATAATAACTTTTCTTTACAACGAATGGATGAAGCCCGCTTTGTTTAACAATTAAATTATATGGAAGATGTTTTTCTATCAATTCTTTGATTACTAAAAGATTTCTTATTTGATATCCAATCATAGACAGAAGATAGAGAGGGGAGTCTCCATTATCAATGTGGTGATAGATAAGGTCTAGCGCCTGCTTCTTGTTCTTCTGGGCAATTGCATCTATGGTTCTGAAAATATCTGTTTCGATCCTTGGCCTGACTAGGGCCTTAACATCTGCGATTACTACAACCTTTCCATTTTTATAACTCGCCAACTTTTGCATCTCGTTTGATATCTGCCACAAGTCATCCCCTGAGTAGTCCAAAAGAAGGTCAAAGGAACTGCCATCAATTTTAAGCCCCATTACTTCTGCCTCTTTTTGAACCCAAGCCTTAAGTTGCAGCCCGCTAAGTTTTTTAAACTCTTGAGCTTTTGCATTTTTTATTAAGCTCTTAAATAAAGTATCCGTCTTTTTAACCTCCTTATCTTCAAAAACGACAAAAATGTCGCTGGAGTCGGAGAATTCTTTTACCTCCTCCAGAAACTTTTCTTTCTGGCTCGGCTCCGAAAAAAGTCCGGTCACAATATTTAATCTCTTTTCTTTGAATATCGACGTCTGCCGAACCTCATCTCGAGCATCGCCAATAGCGGACTTTCTTTCTTCGCAGTCAAAGAAACTTAAACTCAGCCCAGTCTTATGAGTTTTTTTGTATTCCCCGATTATTTCATTTAATTTCTTCCGGGATCGAAATGTATCCGGCCCGTAGATAAAGATGATCATGTATATATTCTACAGCTTTTGGCAATGAGGGCAATAATGACTGCTTCTGCCGTTAATTTTTATCCTTTTAATTCTAGTCCCGCATCGACTGCACTTCTCTCCCTCTCTTTGGTATGCCTTCCTTTCAGTGTCGAAAAATCCCTTTTCCCCCATTAAATCCCTGAAGTCAGAAAAGCTTTCGCCCCTTAGCTTTACTGCCTTTTTTAATATTTTCTTTATGCTTTCATACAGAAGCTTTGCTTTGGCGTTATTTATTTTAGAAGCTTCCTGCAGGGGATGGATTTTTGCCTGCCATAGAATTTCATCAGCGTAAATGTTTCCAATCCCAGCAATCACACTCTGATCCATCAATAACTTTTTGATTCTCCACTCTTTTGATTTTAGAATATCTTTAAGGACATCGAGCGTAAAAGATTTTTCTAGAGGCTCAGGCCCTATAGAATTATATTCTTTTGAATTTAAAAAAACACTCCTATCCCACAGCTCGGCTTTGGCAAACTTTCTCAAATCAGACAAAGCAAGCATCCAATTGTTATCCAAAAAGAATAAAAGGTGTATGTAGCTGTTTACCTTTTCTTGTAGAACCGGGTTATCCTCTGCTTGCCATTTATTGTTCTTAAGCTTCCATTTACCGTATAGAAGGTGCCCGGTCATTTTCTGATGGATCAAAAGTATATATCCGCCAGAAAGCTCAAAAATAATGTTCTTTGCCCTGCGCCAAACCTTTATAACTTTCTTGCCCTTAATACTCTTTTGAAAGTCCTTAAAAGACTTCGGCTTTTTGATTAACTTGGGAGCATCTGTCCAAACATTAAGAAAAGTCCTGTTAAGGACTTTCTTTTTTAAATCTTCTACAATTGTCTCGACCTCAGGAAGCTCTGGCATGTTATACCTTTTTTATCTTTGGGATTTTGCTTGAAATCTTATTCGTACTTTCTTTTAGGATGTTCAGCTCTTTCCTTAAATTAGTGATCTCTCCCTCCCTGCTTTTTACTACGGTCTGTAATTGTTCTGACTCATTAATCATTCGCTGCAACTCTTCGGCTCTGCCTTTTACCTTCTGTTCAAGGCTATCAATAGTTCCTTCGAGCTCCTGAGTTCGCGCTCTTATTTTTAAGTCAGCTACGCTTTCTGCCTGCTCTGCGCTTGAGTGGCTCTTCTGCAAATCCTCGGCTATTTTATTAAAAGCCCCTGCAAGCTCTGCAAACTCATCTTTTGTTTCAAGATATACCCGCGACTCCAATTCTCCCTTGCTTAATCTTTCTGCTTTATCTAAAAGCTGTTTTAGGGGTGAGGCGAATCTTTGCCCCGTGGCCACGCCGAAAAGGAAAACAAATACGGCGATGAGTGCGAAGATCGCATATATCTGTATTGTTAGGCTTTCGTATTGAAGCGCCGCAAAAACCACTATTACAAAAAGCCCGACGGCGATGATAGGAAATGCGATACTTACTAAAATTGTTCCTCTTGTTACCATATTATTTATCTTTATTATATCAGCATTCGCTGTTCTAATCCATCGCCCTCCAGGTCAATAAGGGAAGGGAGCCTTTTAATTAAAGTTGTAAACTCAAAGCGCAAAAGTATCTTCTCTACGTCTTTCTTTTTAAACTTGCCGAAAGCGCAATCTTTAAGATTAAAATCAATATCTACATCCCTTTTCATGGCGACTAGTTCTTTTGCCAGCAAAACCTGGCCTCTATATTCTAAAAGGGTTTTTCTAACAGCCTCCCTTATGCCTTTATCCTGTTTTTCTGCTGCCTCGTAAACCTTTTCTAAGGTGCCGAACTTCTGCAGTAAATCTGCGGCCGTTTTATTCCCAACTCCCGGCGCTCCGGGAATATTGTCTGAGGCGTCGCCAACTAGAGCCTTAAAATCAATCATCTGCTTTGGCTTTATGGCAAAACGCTCAACAACTTTTTCTTCGTCATATATGACAAGATCCTTTATGCCCCTACCCATGGTATATACCCTAACTTTGTCATTTACTAATTGAAGATTATCAAGGTCGCCAGTCAGTATATATATTTCCAAAGAATTAGATTCTTTTTGTGCTATTTGGGAAATTGTGGCGATCAGGTCATCCGCTTCAACTCCCTCCTGGGCGAAGACTGGAATTTTAAACTCTGCCAAAACTTCCTTTGTCCTTGGGAGCTGGGCAATAATTCCTTCGGGAGTCGCCGGACGTTGCGCTTTGTAGTCTTTAAACTTCAAATGCCTGAATGTTGGAGCCTTGGTGTCAAAACAAGCAACAATGTATTCTGGCCCTATGTCTTTTATTGCTTTAAATAAGGTCAGAAGGTAGCCATAGATAGCTCCTGTTGGCTCGCCGTCTTTAGTTGTCAGGGGCGGCAATGCATGGAAGGCTCTGTGCAAAAGCGCGTTGGAATCGATTATTAGTAGCTGCTTATTGTCTGCCATATGTATTTAATTCTAACACTTAAACAGGTTTTTATTAGATGAAATCTTCCTCGTTTCTTTGTCTATAAAATTAAAGCCCAGCGCCAATATGTTTTTAGGGAGCATTCCCCTAACCCTTTCAGGCCACTCAAGGGCAACAATATTCCCGGCTTCTTTAAAAATGTTTTTAACTCCTAGCGCCGACAAATCTTTGTGGCTTTTCAACCGATAACAATCAATGTGGTAAAAGTTTTTAAAGCTTGAAGATTTTTTGATCGAAAACCTTTTTAATATCACAAACGTCGGGCTTAAAATTTTCTCTTTGATTCCGAGGCCCCTTGCGAAACCCTGCAAAAAGGTGGTTTTTCCGCTTCCAAGGTCTCCTTTTAGAGCAACGACTGCCGGATTTAAAGAGATGCCCCCTAAAATGCTTTTTGCCAAAATTTCCCCTAGTTTTTGGGTCTCTTTTGCGGTTTTTGTTATGCAAATTTTCCTCTTAGTTTCAGCCATTTTTAAAATTGACTTATTATATAAAATAATGTAATTTAGATTAAACTAAAAGAGTAACTATGGAGACCGCTCAAGAGATAAAAAACATAATCGAGCAATCGCAGAACATCCTAATCTCATTTCAAAAAAGCAAGGAGGAATCCGCGGCCTGCGCTCTGGCTCTTTTCTATACTTTAAAGGAATTAGGCAAAAATGTAAATTTAACAGCTCAAGAGCTGCCAGAAAAGCTGAGATTTTTAACTCCTTCGCTGGAATATATCTCTTATCCTAAAGAAATAACAATTTCGCTGCCAAAGGAGAGGGCTGAGGTTTCTCAAATAAGATACGACAATACAGAAAAGGATCTAAAAATCCATTTGTCATTAAACAAGGGGAGCATCAGGAAAAATGATGTTTCTTTTTCATTTGAAGAAGCTAGGCCCGACTTAATAGTAGCCGTGGGAATCGGGGGAGTAGAGGATCTTGAGCTCCCCGACTCATTTGGTGAGGGAGATGAAGGGTCTCCGTCTATCTTAAATATAGACAATAAGGAAGAAAACCAAAAATTTGGTAGAATAAACATTGTAGACAGTCAAAAATCGCTAACAGACCTAGTTTTTAGCTTTATTAAATCTATCGACGCAGAATTATCAGACAAAAAGATAAGCACAAGCTTACTGGCCGGGATAATCCTTGCCTCTGATAATCTTAAAGAACAAAACATTTCGATGGAAATGCTTCAGACCTCTACCGCTTTAATAAAAAGCGGGGCTGATCGAGAAGATATAATAGAGAATATGTATAAGAATTAGTTAAATAAAATTAACAACATTTAAAATGGACACCTTAGGATCACAAAGATTATTAGGCTCAATAACTATTGCCCCTCAGATTCTTGAGGATGCAAAAAGCATCAAAACTATTATTGCATACAAGGAAAGGGTAGAGGCATATCTTAATCAAAAGACTACCGACCTTGTTGATATGATCTTTGCGGGCGCCTTGATGCTAAGCACCTCGGATGTGCACATCGAACCTCAAGAAGGCCAGGCAAGGCTAAGAATCAGACTGGACGGAGTTTTGCAGGATGTCGCATTTTTTGATTCAAAAACATATAGCGGATTAATTTCGCGCATAAAGCTTTTGTCTAAAATAAAGCTTAATGTGACAGATAAGCCCCAAGATGGAAGATTCTCAATCTTAGTCGATGAGCTGCCAGTTGAAATAAGAACCTCCTCTCTTCCTTCAGAATACGGAGAGTCAATCGTAATGAGAATTCTAAATCCAAAAAACCTGATAGGCCTTGAGGCGCTGGGATTAAGAAAGGACCTCTATGATTTATTTACAAAAGAAATCACAAAACCAAACGGCATGATCCTAGTAACCGGCCCTACCGGGTCCGGTAAAACAACGACCCTATACGCTTTCTTAAAAAAGATTCAAAACCCTGAGATCAAAATAATAACGATCGAAGATCCTATTGAGTACCACCTGGCCGGAGTTTCTCAAACCCAAGTAGCGCCAGATAAAGGATATGACTTTAGCGACGGGCTAAGATCAATCGTAAGACAAGACCCAGACGTTATACTTGTCGGAGAAATAAGAGATTTGGAAACCGCAAAGATCGCGCTCCAAGCAGCTTTAACAGGACATTTAGTTTTATCTACACTACACACCAACGACGCGGCAGGAACTATCCCTCGCTTAGTGGATCTTGGCGCGGATGTTGCTTCCATCGCCCCCGCCCTAAGCATGGCTATTGCTCAAAGATTAGTCAGGAGAGTCTGCGCAAAATGCTCAACGCTAGCCAAGCCGACTGCGGCCGAATTTAAAGAAATAGAGACCTTGCTCTCTACTCTTCCTGCGACTATAAAAATTCCGAAGATCGATAAGGATTTAAAAATACCTAAAATTAAAGAAGGAGGATGTGAGGCCTGCAACCTAACTGGCTACAAAGGAAGAAAAGGAGTTTATGAAGCGTTTTTAATTGACGCTGAGATGGAAAGATTCATTTTAACAACCCCCGCTATTTCCGCGGTAAGAGACATGGCAATAAAAAAAGGCATGATAACTATGTATCAGGCCGGATTAATTGACGTGGTCTTAGGAGAAACCACGATGGGTGAAGTTAAAAGAATAGTGGGCGAAGAATAAAAAAACAGCCCTGCAGTTGGAGGCGTCCTTATATCTGGGATATAAGACGAACCTGCTTGAGGAATAATCGAGCCGGAGCCAAATTACCCATGCAAAGTAGATCCAATAACACACGCCTCCAATTACAGAGCTATTTATCTATATTCACTATAGACCATAATTATAGCAAACATTCAAACTTATGTCAAGGGTTTTAGACAAAAAAGAGGGTGAGGATGAGGTCTTAGATTCTACCTTAAGACCCTCAAGATGGGACGAATACATAGGGCAGGACAACATTAAGCAGAACATAAAGATTATTGTTGAAGCTGCAAAAAAGAGGTCCCAAACCCCAGATCATCTTCTTTTGTACGGAAACTCGGGGCTAGGCAAGACAACCCTGGCATATTTAATAGCCAAAGAGATGGGAGCCCCCATAAGAGTAACTTCTGGCCCTGCGCTTGAAAGAGCTGGCGACCTTGTCGCAATACTGACTAATCTCTCTGACGGAGAGGTTCTTTTTTTAGATGAGTGCCATAGAATAAATAAGACAATCGAAGAATATCTCTATCCTGCGATGGAAGAGCACAAGTTAAACCTCATACTAGGGAAGGGGCCAATGGCGCGAACCATGGAGTTAAAGCTCCCGAAGTTTACCTTGATCGGCGCGACAACAAGGCCGGCCATGCTTTCTTCCCCGTTTCGAAACCGCTTTGGAGGAACCTTCCAATTAAACTTCTATCAAAATCAAGACATTGAAAAGATTATCGAAAGGTCCAGTAGATTATTAAATATTCAAATAGAGAAAGAGGCAACTCAGATTATTGCTCAAAGATCGCGCTTTACCCCAAGGGTTGCAAATAGGCTTTTAAAAAGGGTGAGGGACTTTGCCCAAGTAGAAGGAAACGGAATAATCACCAGAGAGATTGCTGAAAGATCTTTGGGATTTTTAGAAGTTGATGAAATGGGCCTTGAGCCTTCTGACAGAAGAATTATTGAAGCAATAATATATAAATTTAACGGAGGGCCCGCTGGCCTCCAGGCGCTAGCTGCTGCTATCCAAGAGGAAGAGGACAGCATCCTAGATATCAATGAGCCATATTTAATGCAGCTTGGCTTTATTGAAAGAACTCCTCGCGGAAGAGTGGCAACGCGCCTGGCATACGAGCACTTCGGAATAAAATATCCTCAAAAGCAGAATAATTTATTGTAAATGAAAAAAAGGTATTTATTATCTTTCACTTTTTTCTTACTACTTCCTTTAATAATATTTGCCGCCGGCAAAGTAGAAATTAATACCGCCTCCCTACAAGAGCTAGACGAGCTTGTCGGGATAGGCCCGGCTCTGGGACAAAGGATAATAGATGCACGTCCATTTTCACTAATTGATGATTTATTAAAAGTAGCGGGAATAGGGGAGAAAACTTTACAGAAGATCAAAGATCAGGGCCTGGCATACGTTGAGGGCCAAACTCAGCCGATAGCGTTAAAAGAAACCGAAGCGCCAATAGTTGAACAAGCCAAAGCCCCTGCAATCACTTATCCTGGTGGCATTGTCATAAACGAGGTCCTTCCTGCTCCAACTGGAATAGACGAGGACAACGAATGGATAGAAATATATAATAAAAACGATTTTGCAGTTGACCTTTTTAACTGGAAGATTTATGATACCGAAGGAAAGATTACTCAATACATTTTCCCTTTAAACACAAAGATCGAACCAGGGGGCTATTTAGTATTGAGACGCCCCCAGACAAAGATTATTTTAAACAATTCGGGAGACAGATTAGTCATTTACAATCCAAGTGGTATAGTGGTAGATGAAGTAACCTACAAAGGCACAAAGATTGGGCAAGCGTATAATAGAAAGGCCAATGCGTGGGTTTGGAGCGATAAACCGAGCCCAGACGCAAAGAATATTATATCTGAGCCAATCAAGGTTGAAAATAAAGCCTTACTTGCTTCTCTTGGAGATATCCCCGAGACAAAAGACAAAACAAACACAATAATTTTAATCGGCGGAGCGGTTGCTACAGCTTTAAGCGCAGCTTCGTATATAATAAGAAAAAAATTAATCAATAAAAAATCATGAGCGGACATAGTCATTTCAAAACAATCAAAGCGCAGAAAGAAGTTGCTGATGCAAAACGCGGCAAAATTTTTGCTAAGGTAGCAAAACTTATCACTATTGCAGCAAAAGAAGGGCCAGACCCAATAACCAGCCCGAAGCTAAGGGTTGCAGTGGAAGCTGCAAAAAATGCGGACACGCCCAAAGACAAGGTCAAGCGCGCAATCCAAAGAGGGAGTGGAGAGCTAGCCGGAGACAAAA
>Ga0172380_10003449_pt1 | contig 21673 bp, 15 predicted proteins | sample Leawe162metaG_FD_119747 | JGI IMG/M metagenome (GOLD analysis project Ga0172380, IMG submission 119747) | Leachate microbial communities from a municipal landfill in Southern Ontario, Canada - Leachate well 162 metaG | ecosystem: Engineered > Solid waste > Landfill > Unclassified | place...
GATAGCTCTTGCCTAAAGGCGAAACTCCATTTAAGATACGCTGGCAGTAAACACAAATAGGCCGCTTCATATACACATGCGCTCGTAGCTCAGGGGATAGAGCATCAGCTTGCGGAGCTGGTGGCCGCAGGTTCGAATCCTGCCGGGCGCACCATTTAAATAAATAGATCAGATAGTCAGACTTTGTAGCTAGACTTTCATTTTTGATTTTTTGCAATGCGGATCGAGTCGAGTTTTGCTCTTTCGTTTGCATAGAAGTCCACGTTTGTTACTATGAGCCTACGATGAAAAAAATACTTTCTACAGTTACGGTTCTTTCTCTTTTGTGCGTGATGATTCCGGGAGCCGTTTTTGCTCAGCAGACTCAGCAAAATGCACAAGTTAATTCTATAGCTCCGAACGAGCTTGGTCGGATTCCGATTCTGGAATATCACCAGATTGGTCCGAAAGAGGCTTCGTATACACGCTCGTTTGATAACTTCCGTCATGATCTTGAGTGGCTCTACAACAATGATTATCGAGCGATCTCGATGCAGGATTTTATGAATCAACGTGTTACCGTTCCTTTTGGAAAGAAGCCTGTTGTCTTCACGTTCGATGATGGGGGATACACACAAATGAATTTCAAAGATGGGAAAGTTGATCCGTATACGGCTATTGGCATTATGGATGACTTTTTGAAGGTGCATCCGGACTTTGGTTCGGCGGCGATTTTTTATCTCAACGCGAAGCCGTTTAAATTGACTCCACAGACCAAAGAAGCACTTCAGTATTTATTGGATACTGGTCGCGAGATTGGAAACCATACATTTACACATGCTAATTTGTCGCTTACTGATGCGACGGGTGCTATGTCTGAAATTCAGAAAGAAGAAGATTATATTCGAAGCTTTGGACTCCGAGATTTTCCACTCGATAGTATCGCTTATCCGTTTGGTGGCGTTCCGAAAGGTGCTGCTCTTGCTGCTGTTTCCAAGAAGTTTCGACTTGGATTGCTCGTTGGTGCCGATCCTGCGTGGGTTCCATATCATTCAAAATATGTTGCGATGGCGGTTCCTCGTATTCAAGCAATTGATGATGAGTGGGCACGTTGGTTTAAGAGAAAAAAGGGAAGTACTGCTCGACAGGTTGGATCTAATAGCGCAGCATCCCTTGCGGAGATTTTTAATCCATATATAAGCGATGGAAATTCAGAGACGATGACCGTAACTGACATGAAAGGTCTTGCGAAGAATCAGTTGCGTCCTGGACTTACTCCTCAGATTTGGAATGGTCAGGTTCCTCCTGAAATATCTGCCCAGATGTCCGTGTCAGCTGTTCCTGTTGTTGCCGCTTCAGTTCTGGCCACTCAAACTCCTCAACAAGTTGAGTCTGCTCCAGCAAGTCCCGTTGTTGTTACTCCGCCTCCGCGTCCAAAGTATCCCTACGATGAGTGTAATGATCCTGAGGCTGATACCTATATCAACTATAAGAAAAAAGGTCTCCTCATGGCTCCAGTTGCTTCGGGATGGAGTTGGAATTATGTTGCAAGCCATGACTTGCTTGTTCGTCACTGGGTCAATCTTTTGAAGAAGAAAGTAAATATTCAAAGGGGTATTTATTTCACCGGCTCTACTGCTAACAATAAGGCTCTTTACGATAAACTTTCGGATCGTCTCGTGGCCTCTGGTGGCAATATGGTTACGGTTGATTTTGATGAGTCAGCGGGTTCTTTGACCTATGGAAAACCTGATCAGCAGCCAATTCTCAAGGATATGAGTCAGTTTGTTCAAGACATGAAATCAAAAGGAATCTATGTTGTGGCGCGTATTGTCTCGTTCAAGGAGCGACGTGTTCTCTTTGCTCGTCCAGATCTTGCTATTCAATCAAGTGGAGGAGGTGCCTGGAAAGATAACAAGGGTTCTGCATGGCTTGATCCTTCAAATCCAAATACGATTCAGTACGTCATTGATATGGCAAAAGAGGCGGCTGCAATGGGAGCTGATGAGGTGCAGTTCGATTATGTTCGTTTCCCGACAGAGGGAAATTTGGCTTCTACAAGATTTAAATACGATCCATCGAAAAAACAAAAGTGGGAAGTTATTCGTGACTTCATGCGAGAGGCTCGTAAGCAAACGATTCCTACTGGTGTGAAGTTAGGTGCAGATATTTTTGGAATTGTTGGTTGGCAGAAGGGTTACGATGCGAAAACAACCGGTCAGAGAATTGAGTGTATTGCTCCATATCTCGATGTGATTTATCCAATGGGATATCCTTCGCACTTTGGTCCTGGTTTTGGTGGACACAAAAATCCTGCAGATGAGCCTTACTTTTTCACTTGGCAGACAGCTAAGTATTTTGTGGATTACGCCGCCGGTACCGAGGCTGCTATTCGACCATGGTTACAGTCGTTTACCTACCGTGTTACCATTCCTTACAATAGTGATTACATTTATCAGCAAATGAAGGGCGCCCGCGATGCAGGAAGCGATGGATTTGTTTCCTGGAATGCGAGTAATATTTATGATATCGACTGGCCAGCAATCGGAAAATAGTGGCTCTATGCGGTTTTAGGGTTGTCGGGGAGGGATTTTTCTGATATAAGGTGGCGGACAAACTTTTCCGTCACTGTCAGCTTTATTCCTTGTCGATAATTTACGTATGCCTCCTCATGATGGACGAATCCTGCCTCAAGGTTTCGGCGACTTGCCTTCTTCTCATAACGATAATCCCTCTCGCCTTCTTTCTCCTGAAAGAGCCCCTACGAGTCTTCATCGTCAGGTTGATCCTGCTTTTATTGCTCAGCTTCAGCAGACGAGGGTTGAAACAAGAATTGCTCAGGCTTTTTCTTTGGAATATCTCAATGCTATCGATAACCTTCTCCAAAACCCACAATCGTTGTCTGCATGGATTGCGATTCATAATGAGATAGCTTTTTGCCTTGATCAGAAGCCATTATTTATCGAGGGACTTCCGGCTGGCGAGGAAGAGATGACGTATGAAGTATTTTCTTCTGCGTTTGCTCCATATATTACTCAGGATCGTAGGGTTGTGTCCGACATGGTTCAATTTTTTGCTTTTTTGAATAAGAGAATGCATCCAGATGTTGTTGATTAGCCATTGGTACCTTGCTTTAGCCAATAAAGGTGGTACAATGAGTTGCCATGGAATTTAAACTTGTTTCAAAATTTGAACCGCGAGGTGATCAGCCTGCAGCGATTGAGAAGTTGGTGAAGAACGCCAAGGCTGGTATGCGTGACCAGGTTCTTCTCGGTGCCACGGGTACTGGTAAGACGTTTGTAATGGCCCAGGCGATCCAGAAACTCCAAAAGCCGACACTTATCCTCGCTCACAACAAAACACTTACTGCGCAGCTCTGTACGGAGTTCAAGGAACTCTTTCCGGACAATGCAGTGAGTTACTTCGTTTCATACTATGATTATTATCAGCCGGAGGCGTATATGCCGTCGACTGATACGTATATCGAAAAAGATGCGTCGATCAACGAAGAGATTGAAAAATTCCGACATGCTGCGACCGTTAACTTACTTACACGGCCAGACACACTCATTGTGGCTTCAGTTTCATGTATTTACGGTTTGGGCGATGTGGCTTCCTATAGTCAGCTCGCTATTGAGTTGAAAGTTGGAGAGGAGAGAAAGAGAGATAAATTATTGCGTCATCTTACTGACATTCAATATCGACGAAGTGATTTAGAATTTAGACAGGGTATGTTTCACGTACTTGGTGATAGTGTGGAAATTTTTCCACCACACAAGGATACGGTATATCGCGTTGAATTCTTCGGAGATGAGATTGAGAAAATTGCTGAAGTAGATGCGATTACCGGAGAGGTGATTGCTGACTTGAAATCGATAAAGATATTCCCGGCGAAGCATGATGTTTCAACCCCTGAAAAAGTAAAAGGTGCTGTTGAGCGCATTCGTGCCGACTTGGATTTGCGATACAAAGAGTTACTCTCGATGGGAAAAATTGTTGAGGCGGAACGTATTAAAACTCGAACAGAGTATGATATTGAGCTGCTCCTTGAAACGGGTTACTGCAGTGGAATTGAGAACTATACGAGATACCTCGGCGATCGTGAACCTGGTCAGCAAAGTCCGACACTTATGGACTACTTCCCGGATGACTTCTTGCTCATTGTTGATGAGTCTCATATTACGATTCCGCAGATTGGCGGTATGTACAATGGTAACTACTCTCGAAAACAGACACTTGTAGATTATGGCTTCCGTCTGCCATCAGCTCATGACAATCGACCTTTGAAGTTCGAAGAGTTTGAGAAGCATATCAATCAGGCGATGTATGTATCGGCTACACCGGCGAAGTATGAAATGGCACAGGTTAAAAATGATCCGGAAAAAATTGTTGAGTTGATTATTCGTCCGACAGGACTGGTTGATCCAGTTGTTGAAGTTCGTCCAACGAAACATCAAATTGATGATATTCTCAATGAAATTCAGGCTCGAAACAAGGTGAATGAGCGTACGCTTATTACGACTTTGACGAAGCGATCTGCCGAAGATCTTACCGAGTTCTTGGTTGATGCTGGTATCAAGGTGAAGTATCTCCACTCGGATATCGATACGATGGAACGTATTGAAATTCTCCGTGATTTGCGTCTTGGAGTGCTTGATGTGGTTGTGGGCATTAACTTGCTACGAGAAGGCTTGGATCTTCCAGAGGTTTCATTTATTGCTATTCTGGATGCTGATAAGGAAGGCTTCTTGCGTTCAACTCCAGCGCTTATTCAGACCATTGGACGTGCTGCACGTAATATTAACGGAACGGTTGTGATGTACGGCGATCGAATGACTGCTGCTATGAAGGGCGCGCTTGGAGAGACTGACCGTCGTCGTGAGATTCAGGTCGCATATAATAAAAAACATGGTATTACGCCGCAGACGATTATCAAAGCGATCAAGGATATCGCGATGGGTCGCAAAAAGGAAGATACGAAAAAGTTCAACGCAAAGAAGATTCCAAAACAAGAAATTGCTCAGGTTATTCATATGCTCGAGTCTCAAATGGAGCTCGCTTCTGAAAATCTTGAGTTCGAAAAAGCCGCAGAGCTACGCGATCAAATCGAGGAGTTGAACAAGATGGCTGCTGAGAAAAAGTAGTCTTCACTACATGGTTTCGCCGATTTCTACGCCTTCTGGCATAGAGTCGATGAAGGTTTGACCGTACTTTTTCTTGAGGAGGCGGTTGTCGAAAATAAAAAGATTTCTTGGTCCTGAGAGGGGATTTTTGAGGAATTGATTGAGCATTCCAAGGAATCGAATAATGGTTTCCGGAAGCGCATATTGCGTGAATGAGTCCATGTAACGATTTGCCTGCATTTGAATTGTAGGATCGGATGGTGGATCAAAAGGAATTTTCTGGAAGATGAGATTCTCACATGGAAGCTTTGTCAGTTCGAGTTTTTCCAAAAATGCGAGCGTTCCGTAAAGTGCCATGTGCTGTGAGTCGGCGATATATTTCTCGATGATCTTTCCACGACCACCGCTGAAATCCTGCGCTAGAAGCTGAATATTCTCGTTTTTGAGATTCGTTGCTTGAGCGTAGTAGGCGAGATGCAAGATTCTTTTTGAAGAAAAAATAGCAATCGTTCTTCCAGGAGTTTGCTTGACGATATTTTGCATGAGTGCGTTGGCGTGCATCATGTAGTCAGGTTTTTCCTGATCTGGAAGCGAAGACGGAATAATAACCTTGAGTCTTTTTGCGATCGCTGGGTTGATTGGTACGACGTATTCTCGTGCACTTTCTTCGATTCGTAGTCGATCTCGGATGTAGTCAAAAGACTTGGCTACTCGCATGGTTGATGAGATGAAAATTCGTGATGTTTGTTCTTGGAAAAAGTCTTTTCCCCAGAGTGTATCCATCGTCTCGATTGGCATGTATCTGAGGCGAATCTGCTCTTCGTGGTTTTGAAAAATGGTTGCGGCAGGGCCTGACCCACTGTCACTGAAAAGTCCCTCGATGACACTTAATTCTTCGAGAAGTTCTCCGTATGTTGCTGGATTTTCATCAAAAATATTTTTCAAATGTTCCACGAGACCTTTGTAGAGATCTCGTATCTGATTCCATTCTTTCGTTTGCTTATGTGAGTTTTGAATGACGAGTGTTTCAAATGGTTGGTCGGTGAACTTCTTGAAAAGCACACTTAACATGCCGAAGAAAAATTCGAGTGTTTGCGTAATATCACTTGGAATATTATTTTTCTCAAGCATGTAATCGAGCGAGAGCGTCTTGGCTGTAGCATTCAAAACATGTTTTTCAAATAAATGCGCCTCGCAGACAACGAGATTTTTGATGCCCTTGAGGTGATTCGTTGGACTCATAATTTCCTTCGCAAGTGCACGGTGATAGCAAACGAGAACCCTCGCGTTTTCCTCTTTCTTGTACGCTTTTTGGAGGTATGGTTCGTTCTTAATATCGCATCTCCATGGGTTGATATTTACCATTTCCCACTTGCGAAACTCTTCTCCGGTGAATGAAATCTCATCTTGTTCTCCGTTCTCACTGTAGCTGTTCCAGATGTATATTTTTGTCATGAAACAGGCCTCTTCGAACGAGATGTTCTCTTTGCTCATGTATGACTTAAGTCGCTCAGGCGAGAGATATTTCTGCATTTCTTTTACGAGCACAATGTCGTTTCCGCTATTTCCTTTTTGGAAATCTGGAAAAACATTATGAAAGAGAATTTCTTGAAGGTGCGTGCTTCCTACACTGATGAGTGTTTTTTCTTTTGTCTTGTCGTGATGCCTAAGAATGGCTTTTGCAAGACCATTATACTTACCATTTCCAATACCTGCCTCGAGTAAGAGCATTTCTTTTTTCTCGATGGCGCCGTAAATAACTTCTTCAATTTCTTTTTCTCGCTCACTGGTGATGAGATTTTTTTGTTCTTTAATGAGCACTGGCTCTTCTTCATATGCTCCACCGATCTTTCCATTTTGGAATAAATTTGCGACGTGTGGTGCGTTCAGATGAAACACTCCTTGAATCGTTTTTTGCATTTCCGGGCTCAGGGTTTGGATTTTCTTGAGAATTTTTTGGAAGAGTTTTGCGCAAGCGACCGTGTCACTAAGGGCTCGGTGATCTTGTTTTTCAGCAATACCAAATGCTGCCGAGATCGTCTCGAGACTATACGACGGCAACTTCGGATAGATCATATTCGTCAGCGGGAGCGTGTCGAATTCCGGATTTTTCAAATCAAATCCCTTGTTGCGAAGGAATGTGGTGTCAAACGTAATGTTGTGTCCAACGATAGGATAGTCTCCGATGAAGTCGAGAATCTGCTGTTTCATCGACTGGAGCGTTGGTGCGCCAACAACATCCTTATCTTGAATTCCCGTGATGTGTGTCACAATTTCGGGAATAGCTCTTCCCGGATTTACGAGTGTTTGAAACGTATCGTAAATCTGATTTTCGTCGAAACGAATCGCAGCAACCTCTATTGGGTCATCTGAGACTGGATCAAAACCAGTTGTTTCTAAGTCGAGCGCAATGTACATGGCCTGTAGTTTAGCTTAAAAAGCTCAATAAGCCAAATACTAGCTTGCGACAACTTGGTTATTACCTGTTAATCGATACCCTTGCCTCGCCTAAACACTTGTTGATAGCGCTATGGGTATCTAATTCCATATTTCTTGGACTTTGTAGACAATCTGTAAAAGCTCTTTCTGTTGGTCCTGGCGTATGTACGATTGGCGTATCGACTTCAGCTTGTGCTGACTCCTGGTTGTACGCTGCAGCTATGCTAACTGCTCCGAGTCCGGCTGCCACAATGAGCGCTTTTACTATTCCGCTTTTTGCTGCTTGTATTTTTTTTCCTTGGGCAATTTTTTTGATAGATTGCTCTTCATGATCTACCGTGCTTCCCAAAACCGTTTTTGCTCTATCTGCAAAAGGATTTTCATTGTGAACCATGTGGATGCTCATAAAACGATGAGTCAAAAATAAGTTGTTATTGTACGGCTTATACTGTTTTTTGTCAAATTATTGCAAAAAATAATGAAGCTATTTAAAGCTACACATTATATTCATTATTTTTTACGACTTTTATCTACATTGCTTCCATAAACTTATCGAACAACCAGCCGGTGTCGAGTGGACCCGGAGTTGATTCTGGGTGGAACTGAACGGCGAAGAATGGAAGTGTTCGGTGTTTGACGCCTTCAACTGTTCCATCGTTAACGTTTTCGAACCAGACGGCCCAGTCTTTCTTTGGAAGTGTTTTGGCATCGACGGCGAATCCGTGATTCTGGCTCGTAATGTAACAGCGCTTGGTTTCGAGATCCATACATGGCTGATTTTGTGATCTATGACCAAACTTGAGCTTGTAGGTTTTGGCACCGGCAGCGATCGATATGAGCTGATTTCCAAGACAAATTCCGAAGGTTGGTAATTTCATCTTGAGGGCCTTTTTTACGATGGCATGAGTTTCTTTGATGAGCATTGGATCGCCAGGACCGTTACTAATGAAGAGTCCGTCGCACTCGATTCCCTTTGCGATGAAGTCGTAATTCCATGGAACGCGGATGACATTGGCACCACGATCGAGGAAGTTTCGAATAGAGTTGTTTTTGATTCCACAGTCGAGAAGAACGATGGTTTTTGGCTTTCCCTTCGCTTTTGTTGTCTTGTACGTAATAACTTCTTTGGTGCAAACTTGTGCGACGAGGTTGTCTTTGTTTGGATCGTGGAACTTTCCTTTTGCGATCTTGGCTGCATCTTTTCCGATCAAGATTTTTCCAAGCATGGCTCCGTGTGTTCGGAGGTGCTGTGTGATGGCACGTGTATCGAGGCCGGTGATGGCCGGAATATTGTTATTCTTAAGCCATTGTCCGAGTGAACGAGTCGCCTCCCAGTGATTGTGAACTTCTGAATACTCACTCACAATAATGCCAGCCGGGTGGATCCGGTCGCTTTCGAAGTGGTTTTCGAGACCCTGCTCCTTTGAGTCATCCGGAACTCCATAGTTTCCTATGAGTGGAGAGGTGAAGGTGATGATCTGTGATTCGTATGATGGATCGGTTAGTGTTTCTGGATATCCCATCATTCCCGTGTTGAAAACGACCTCTCCTAAAGCTGATACTTCAGCTCCAAACGAGGTTCCTTCATACTTGGTTCCGTCTTCTAAGACGAGGGTTGCTTTGGTCATTTGGGGGGATTATACTATCGCTGCTATGGATTTCAAAGGCCAAGACATATTAAGCACAGAACAGTTCTCGAAGGAGGATATCCTCCACATTTGTGACGTTGCCAGATCTTTTGAGAAGATTGCCGAAAAACATGATACGAGCGACATGATGAAGGGAAAGCTGATGGCTTCTCTTTTTTACGAACCTTCAACACGAACGAGGTTTTCTTTTGAGACCGCTATGAAGCGTCTTGGAGGAGCAACCGTTACAGCGGTTGGGCAGGACTACTCTTCACTTTCGAAGGGTGAGTCTTTGTGGGATACGGCCAAGATGGTAGAGGCATATGCTGATGTCATCGCGGTACGACATCCAATGGAGGGTTCTGCTGCAGAAATGGCTCGCGGAGCCAATATTCCGGTAATCAATGCTGGTGATGGCCCTGGTCAGCACCCAACTCAGGCACTTCTCGATATGTACACACTTATGAAAGAGAAGGGGAAGATCGACGGACTTACTATTATGATGTCTGGAGATTTGAAATATGGACGAACGGTTCATTCTCTTTGTATGCTTTTAAGGCACTTTGATGTGAAGATGATTTTTGCAGCACCAGATGAACTCAAGATGCCAGAGAAATATTTGGAAGATTTGAAGAGCAGGGGAGTTGCCTATGAAGAAGTTTCACAGCTCGAAACTGGCTTGGTAAAAGCCGATGTTGTCTATGCGACACGAGTGCAGGGCGAGCGGTTCACGGATAAAGAGCAGTACGAACGCTTGAAACTTGCCTATGTCTTGTCCAAAGACGTTCTCGAAAAAACAAATCCAGATATTACGGTTATGCACCCACTTCCACGCGTCGGCGAGATTACGCTTGATGTTGATGGAATGAAGGGCGCAGCTTACTTCCGACAGGCGGCGAATGGCGTTCAGGTACGAATGGCCTTGTTGTCATTGGTTCTGGGGAAGGTGCAATAAGTATAAACGAGACGATAGGAGTATTCATTTGATCTATTCATGACCGACCTAGTTCTCAAAAAAGGAAAAATTGTTTTCATCGACGGTGTTCGTGAAGGCGATGTTGTTATTCATAAAGGCGAGATTATTGAGATTACTCCTGAATACAAAGAAGATGTGAGCAAGGTGAAAGTTATTGATTGTCAGGGGAAGTTTATTTTTCCTGGTGTAATTGATGCGCATGTTCATATGCGAACGCCTGGTGCTTTATATAAAGAAGATTTTGCAACGGGATCGATGGCGGCAATTTCCGCTGGTGTAACCAGTTTTCTCGATATGCCAAATAATGTTCCGCCAGTTATTACGAAAAACTTACTCGCTGAAAAACGAGATATGGTTTCTGGTCAGTCGTTTGCAAATTATGGGTTATTCTTCGGAGCTACAGATGACAACGTTGATGAGTTGAAGCGTATTACGAATATTCCTGGTGTGAAGGTGTACATGGGCGAGACGACTGGAAATTTGATCGTTCGCAAAGATGAGACGCTTGAACAGATTTTTTCGTATTCGCATGATCGATTTCCGATCGTGGTGCATGCAGAAAGTCAGGAGTGTTTGGATCGATTTTCTGCAGAATATGCGGGTAGTGATGCCCGCTCACGTGAAGATTTTCACTCAGTTGTTAGGCCTCCGGAATGCGCTCGAGAAGCGGTAAAACACGTTTTACACTTGGCGAAGAAGTTTGATGCTCGTGTGCATGTTGCTCATGCATCTTCAGCTGAAGAAATTGAGGTTATTCGAAAATTTAAATCTGAAAATGTGACGTGCGAGGTAACTCCACATCATTTGGTTTTTGATACGTCTTCATATGCGAAACTCGGTTCACGAGCGAAGGTAAATCCGCCACTTCGAACGAAAGAAGATGTTGACGCCCTCTGGGATGCGATAAAGGATGGTACAATTGATATTGTTGCTTCTGATCATGCACCGCACCTTCTCAATGAAAAAGACTTACCATACGAACAGTGCCCTGCAGGTTTCCCTGGTATCGAGACGATCCTGCCAGTTATGCTCGATGCGGCCAATAGGGGACTTTTGAATCTTGATCGTGTAGCTCAGTTATTGAGTTCTACTCCTGCTCGAATTTTTGGAATTAAAAACAAGGGTCGTATCGAAGTTGGGTACGATGCCGATATTGTTATCGTCGACATGGATCTCGAAAAAGAGGTTACAAATGGCGCTATGCTCACAAAATGTGCATGGACTCCTTGGGATGGCATGAAGCTCAAAGGTTGGCCAATTACGACGATCGTTGGCGGAGAGATTATCTATGACGGCGGGAAGTTCGTTTCTTCAACGAGAGGGAAGGAGTTGAATTTTGGGGAGTAAGTTGGGGTATTTTAAATGCGCTATTCGAAAAAGAGCGGATCATTTTCATGAGTCCGCCCCTTTTATTTTTACTCTCTTTGTTTTTCAACTCTCTTTTTTACATTTCTACTTTTTTGCAATTGCACTCTTTACGGTCATTGCCTGTTCCTTGTCACCAGTTTTGTAACTGAATGTGACGAGGAGATTTTCCGCACCAACATCAATAAATTCCATGTTTGCTGTTGTGCTGATTTTCTTTACGACGGCCCATTGAGCCTCGATGTCTTTCTTTACATCATTAACTTTTGCAGGGTTCGTAATGGTGATAACCGTTACATCAATATTGCCTGCTGTTCCTTTGATTTTGTACTTCGTGGCAGTTCCGGTAGCAGCTTTTGATGCGATACCTGCGAGATCACTTGTCTCGTCTTTTGTCGTGTAAGGAAATCCTGCTGCTAGTAATTTTTCTCCGATGTTTGCTGGTGTCATTGTCCCAACGGTTGCCTGAAGTGTTGATGGAGCCGGAGTTACTGGTGCTACAGAAGTTGAAATACCTCCTTTTGATTCTGAACCTTCTTCACGAACTTCACCTTTTTCTCCGAGATTTCCGCATCCGCTTGCTGAGATAATGGTTAAGAGCGTGAGAGATATAATGACCTGTTTCCGCATAAATATTTTGTGATTAAATGGTTAGTTGTTGAGATAGGCGATTCGTGTATCTATTTTTATTCTGCGCCGATTGCATCCATAACCTTCCATGCATCTTTCTGATTTGCGGTCTTGTAGATTACACCAACGAGCGTTGACGTTGAGTTCATTTTTGCCATAACTGCCATAATATTTGCATCTGCTTCAGTTGCTTTTCCAAACTGCATTCGCATGTCTGATTCGACGGCTACTGCCTTTGAAGGGTCGCTAAGTTCGTTTACGCTGAGAACGACCATATCTCCAGGGACGGTAATCTTGAATTCTGTTGATTTTGCAATAGCACTACCGTTTTTCATGGCTTGTGCTGCTGTTGTTTTGTCTTTCTGGACAAACTGCATTCCTGCTGCCGTGAGTTTTGCGGCAATAGATTCACCAGTAACAACTACTGCTGCAGGCGTTACGGCTGGAGTTTGCGCTGTCTGATTAGCTACTGGAGTCTGTGCAGCCGGAGTGGCTGTGCTGCTTGTTCCGCATCCAGTAAGTGCGAGTGTACTTGCAAGAGCGAGCGAAGCGAGAGCGATTTTCCGCATAAATAAAGGGGATAAAAGTAATAAAAACTCTTTTTGAGAGTGGTTTTATTTTAGGGAGAGATAGTGCGAGGTGCAATAGACCGATTCCCAGTCTTTATTGCAAAGAAGTCGCTTTGCCGTATTATTCCTTTTCCTTCTTTGAAAGAGTTACCATCTTATCAATGATGTTTTTTGCGGATATTGTTTTGGTTCCTATATATTTTCTTTTACTTAAACTGAGCTCTTTTTCGATAATTGATTGTAGATTTGGGCTGTATTTGATGACGTCCAAAAGATAGTGATTTTCCATTGTTTTTACGAGTATTTTGGCGAACTCTGCTCGATTAATCGGTGCTTCAGGGCGGAAGGTATCGTCGTTATATCCTCTAATAGCACTAAGTTGATATGCCTTGAGAATGTATTCGTAATTTTCGTTTGTTCTTGAGACGTCCTTGAATGGCGTTTTGATGATATTTGTATTGATTGCTTTTGGTGAGAAATCGGCCTTTTGCATAATCATACTAATCGCATCACCTCGCGTTAAAAGGTTGGTGGAGACGAGTGGTATATGTTTCACGAGTGAGTCGCTAAATGCTCTTTCGACCATTTCTTGCGCTTCTATAGGGGTTATTGGTTTCAGTGGATCGAAGTTTCCTGATAACTCGGTACTTTTTGGAGCTATGTCGAGAAGTCTCATATTCTCAGCATAATCATAGAACCAGTCGTATCGGTGGATGTCTTGGAATTTTTCCTGAATGTCCTCAACGGTGGCCAGCGCATACACGGCCATGGTGCTTGCTTTGAATCTATAGGTATTTTTTGCTGGATTATAATATGTTGGAATTTTAAACCACGTTTGCGTTGCTTCATCGAAACATGTAACTACCACGTTTTCTGGATTTGGCATATTTCTTATGCCCTCCATGTTAATTGATGCTGGCTTGAAAGAGAGTGAGTCGTACTTGCTGGCATCTAGTGATTTCTTGTCTATTTCTGGAAATTTTTCTTTATTTGTAAGTTCGATAATCGTTACTCGATCCTTTTTTACTGGCTTCAGTCCTGTTTTTTTCATATTTTCTATTGGGATTTTTTTTTGCTTTTGGTCAGTCGTTGTTACGGTTAAATCTATGGCTTCTTTCCCGATCATTGGTTGAATAAATGTTTTTTTAATCCATGTTGGCGCATCGGCGCTATCGCCTGGCGGTAGTATCGTGTTTGAGTATCCACCTCCGCTACTGCCGGATGGCGTGTTGTTTTGCGAAATACTCGTCGTACATGAAGTGGTATTGGAATAATTACTCTCTTCACTTGGCCTTAGTGGATCTCTTGCTCGAGTTCGGAAGTAATATGCTGTCCCTTCCGAGAGTGAGTTTTGTACTTGATAGGTGAGTCCTGTTGTATAGGAAGATTCTTCATCCAGAGTGTTGAAGGTGGGGGATCGGGATATGTTCACTTTGTATTCTGCATTTAAAAATGCATTTCCTGCATCGTTAATTGGAATAATATTACTCCAATTTAACGTTCGACAGTTATTACTCGCCTCTGGTGTTATCGGTGTACTGTAAGCGATATTTATCGGAACTGTTGCCTCAATAGTTACGACAACGTCTGCGAGAAGTTGTCGAATGTTTGGTACTTGAATAAGTGCCATGGATGATGCAACCATAATGGCTGTCGCCACTCCAATAACAATAATGTTTTTCTTAGATTTTTGTATGATTTTTTTTCGTGGGGCCATGCTGTCATTGTATTGTTTTTCTACCTATTTTTCTAGTTTCATTGCTTATGTAATTTTTTATTATGCATTCTTGTGAAATAAGTAATAACTTAAAAAATAAATGCTGCAACATATAGATGTGTTTTAATTTTATCTAAGTGGAGTTTTTTGCTTGTTTGAAGTATATTTTCTCGAGACTCCTATTGAAGATTTTGTCTTCTCTATACATGATAAGAAAACGAAAAACATTACACATTTGGCTATTTATTTTTATCTTTTTAGTAGCGGTCAATAATAAAACTTTGGCTGAGAATCTCGTCGTAGAAGATGTTTCGCCAAGCAGTGATCTTCCTGAAAAAATAAATTCTTTGCCGAATATTGCCACGCCAGACGTAAATCTTCCTGCTGACCTTACGATAGTTCCTGATGTTGTCCCTGTGAATCCTTTGGACTCTTCCGTTCCCGTAGCCCCTCTTCCGGATACTATTGTAGCTGATCCTCCTGTTGTTGATACACCTCCTGTTCCGACAGTCCCTCCTCTCGAGATGCCGATTGAAAAGCCTGCGGATCCCGTTGTATCGCCAGTAGATCCTGCTCCGACAGATCCAAATGCTAAACCTATCGATCCTCCTATTGACCTAACGCCTTTGGACCCTGGTGCCATCGATCTCAAACCCCTTGATCCTGGTTCTCTTGATCCAAAGCCCGTTGATGGCTCGCAACCGATCGACCCTCTTTTGCCAACCGATCCCGCATCTTCCAAAGATCCAGATAAGGATTTGCCACCACCTGTTATTGATAAGACCGTTCCGCTCGAACCTCTTATTGAAAAACCCGCACCTCAAGATACCCCTTTGCCCGATAAGTCTCTCGAAAAGGATAAGCTTTTGAAGATTGCTGTTGATAATACCGTTCAGCTCGTTGTCGTTCCTCCGCCAGTTGTACCGCCTCCAGAGGATCCAATTAAGCTCGATCCAGATGCGAAGCATTTTTGTGCATTTCAGGATTTTCAGATGAATATATCTCCAGGAGAGACGAAGAGTGTTCCTATGTTTATCAAAAAAACATTTCCTCACTCGTTCTTTGGTTTCAAGATAGGTTCGTTGCCAGGGGGAGTTAATATCGCTTTTAATTTTGGTGAAAATTCCGATCCTCATTTCTTGAGTGGTAGGGATGGTGACAGTACTGTTATGGGAAATGTTGCGCCATTTTTGAGCAAGATTCTTTCGGGTCAACTTTTCTTCGATGGTTCTGCATTGAAACAAAAAGATATTCCCGGTAAGCCTGAAAAAGATGAAAATCCTGCAGATGATGCGGTGGATCAGAACAGTATTTTAGCTCATCAAATATCTATTTCTGCTGATCCTGATGCTCAAAAAGGATCATTTAGTATATCGATTGTTTATAGTGAACGAGACTCAGAGATTCCAAGTAGTGATGCTATCAGCGACAGCGATTCAAACACTATTTGCCAGTTTAATTTGGTTGTAAAATAGTATGATTTCTCAACTTAAGAAATTTCTTTGTGCGATATCTCTTCTCTCCTTGATTGTTGGAGTTTTTTCTCCTTTTTCTCCCGAAGTTGCTGATGCAGCATCAGGCGGTCCGGATACCTATGGATATCGATATTGGGATAGTGCAAGCGGAGTGTCGTATTCTTGGATAAGCCATACAGGATCTGCTACTACAATCACTGGCCGATCGGACGACAGTGTTCATGGTCCTTATAGTTTTGGTTTTACATTTAATTTTTATGGAACCGATCAAACGCAATTTTATGTCTGCAATAATGGGTATATATCTTTCACGAGTAGTTGTGGATATAACAATGTCTCCATACCAACTTCTGGGTCTCCAGATGACTACATAGCTCCCTGGTGGGATGACTTGTATGCGGCTGGTACGATAAAATATGAAATGTTTGGGTCGTCTCCAGATAGGTACATGGCTGTTTCTTGGGAAGGGGTTAATCATATCAATTACCAGGCTGGCGCAGTTTCATTTCAGGCGATTCTGTATGAGTCGAATAATAAGATTAAATTTCAGTATAGTGATGTGACATTTGATAGCGCCTCGTACGATGCAGGTATTTCTGCAACGGTTGGTATTGAAAAAACGGGAGGCAGTGATGGTTTGCAATATTCTTCAGGAACCGCTTCTCTCTCGGCTAATCTGGCGATTGAGTTTGGCTTGAATCCATCGATTGAACAGGCGGCGTATAAATTTTTTTATAACAAAGATAGTACCGATGTGAATACTGCTCTTGCGGCTGACAATACTGCCTATGCTCTCACTTTGAAGGGTCAGGAGTTTCGCTTGAGAATGCTTCTTGCCGTTACGTTTACTGGTATGGCGCAAAGCGCTGGATCTTTTAAGCTTCAGTACGTTGGAAAGGGAAGTGGTTCGTGCGCCTCACCGTCTTCAGGTACTCCATCTTCGTGGACCGATATTTCGACAACAACATATATCGCTTATAAAGATAATACTACGCCTACGGATGGGAGTGCATTGACGGCTAACGCCTACGATCCTACGCATAATTCCAATACGATCGTGAATCAGACATATGAAGAGGCAAATAATTTTACAAACTCGCAGGCAACTATTCCTTCTGGGCAGGATGGAAAGTGGGATTTTTCTTTGTATGATTATAACTCTGCAGCTAATACGACATATTGTATTCGAGCCGTTGACTCATTTAGCGGCAGCGCTTTGAACACCTATACGTACTATCCGGAAATTACCACGAGAGCGAGTAGCGGTGGACCGGATACATATGGATATGAGTGGGCTGATAGTAACGGTTCTGCTACTGCATATAGCTGGGATGATATTTCTGGCACGGGGACGTCTATTGGATCAAGAACAGACGATCAGATGAAAGGGCCGTATGATATTGGTTTTGATTTTTCTTTTTATGGTAATACGCAGACTCAATTTTATGTTTGTAATAACGGTTTTATTTCATTTAGTAATGATACGTGTGCATATACAGATGTTTCTATTCCAACATCGGCTACGCCAAATAATCTTATAGCACCTTGGTGGGATGACTTAACCACGAGTGGAACAATTTATTATCAGACGAAAGGGACTGCTCCGATGCAATACCTTGTCATTTCTTTCAATGGCATTAGCCGCTTAAATGCTACAGGGGATGTCACGTTTCAGGTGATTCTTTATCAGTCGAGTAATAAAATTCGATTTCAATATAGCGATGTTGATTTTGTTGAAACAATGTATAGCGGTGGACGATTAAATACTACTGGTATCGAAAATTCAGATGGAACCATAGGCACACAGATTGGATCGAACTCATTACATTTATCAAATAGTCTTGCGATCGATTTTACGTTGAGATATAGACAAACTGCTTATAGATTTTTTGCGAATCAAGATAATGTCAGTGTCACGACGGCTCTTGCCTCTCAGGATACGGCAGCAACTCTTTCGGCCGATGGAGACGCTTTTCGTCTGAGGATGCTTGTTCAAAATGCGGGGGATAATTTGGCGGTAAGTGGGCAGAGTTTTAAACTTCAATATGTTGGAAAGGGAAATGGATCGTGTGCCTCACCTTCTGGCGGGACTCCTGCGTCTTGGACAGATGTCGATACGACCACATCCGTTGCGTATTACGACAACGTTACTCCTTCAGATAATACAGCGCTAACATCTACAGGAAGTGATCCGACTTATGGAAGTGTTGTATCTGAGACATATGAAGAGCTTAATAATTTTACGAATTCGCAATCAGCGCTTTCTCCTGGAGACAGCGGTATGTGGGACTTTTCGCTGTATGACAAAACAGCTGCTGCTGGAAGTGTATTTTGTTTTCGTGCTGCAAAAAGCGATGGCACTGCATTGAGTGTATATTATGTATATCCGGAAATTACTACGGCTTCGAGTCAGTCTCTTACTTTTTCTATCAGCGATAACTCTATTGGATTTGGTGCGTTGAGTTTTTTGAAGGCACGATATGCTACGGGTGATGTCGCAGGTAGTGATACAAATCCAGGAACTGGTGCGCACAACATCATGGCCGCGAGTAGTAGTGGATATTCTATAACGGTTCAGGGAGCTACGTTACGAAAGGATGGGTCGGGTGCTTCGATCAGTGCGATCAGTAGCGCTGCTACGGGTTACGTTCAAGGTACTGAACAGTTTGGTATCTATATTCAAAATGGTGCTACTGGTAGTGGATCGGTTTGTTCTAGTACTTCTTTTGGCTGTGGCGGCGATTATAGTGGTGCCAGCTCTACATACTTTTATAACGCTGACGCGTCGACTGCGAAAAAGATAGCTGGCTGTTCGAGTTCTTGCACAACTGCCGATACCTATTATCCTCACTATCTTGCCAGCGTCTCGGTTGATACCGTTCCCGGATCGTACTCTACCAGCCTTACCTATGTAGCTGCGGGCAGCTTTTAGGGCTTCCCGAGCCTGCTTTAGGGTATTTGCAATTATAGTCTATTTATGCTATAATAGTTTCGTAAGGTAAGTAAAAAATAAAAACAAACATATATGGTCACAAAGTCAGGGTCGCTTCTGTCATATCTCTTGAAGAGCAAATACTCTTCTGCTTTTTTGATTTTTGCCCTCGTCTTTGCTTTTAGTCTGCCGCCAGTGGCTCCTATTGTTAAGGCGGATACTTTGACGATGATGTCGGATACGCTGAGCACTGTTAAGACAGGTGTTCTTGCGGATCATACTATTAAATTTAAGATGACTACGGGCTTGGGTGCTGGAGAGACCATCACAATTACTTTTGCATCAGGGTTTAATCTCTCGACAATGACGGGTGCGGGTCAGCAGTTTACAGATGTTGATTTTTGTTCGTCGGCAACAAGTTTTGATGATTGTATTTCGAGTGGTCAAAAAACTTTGGCCGCATCTGCAGGTGGCGCTACTTGGGGAGTTGGAGTATCGGGTCAGGTTCTCACTCTTACTTCTGCTACCGGTACTTTGACTGCTCTCGATTATGTCGTGATTCAGATTGGTGAGAATGCTACTGGTGGCGCTTCTAATGGGCAAATTACAAACCCTACGGCTGGTTCATATACAATTTCTATTGGTGGTACGAATGGAGACACGGGCTCTGTGGTTACTACCATTATTGCTAATGATGTGGTGACCGTTGCTGCAACCGTCTCGGCTGGAGACACGCTTACTTTTTCTATTGATGATAATGCTATTGGATTTGGTACCTTGAGCTTCTTGACGGCACGATATGCTACAGGTGATGCTGCAGGTGCTAGTAGTGATCCAGACAATGGTGCTCATACTTTGGCGGCATCGAGTAGTTCAGGATATTCTATTAATGTTCAAGGAGGTACTTTGAGTTTGAATGGCGCGGGAGTGACGACTATTGGCGCAATGGGTGCTGCTGCGGCTTATTCCCAGGGTACTGAGCAGTTCGGTATGAATGTTGAGCATAGTGGAGCAGGTACAGGTCAGGTCTGTACTGGTACAACTTTCGGATGCGGAGGCGATTACAGCACAGGATCTACTTATATTTATACTGCCAGCGCCTCGACTGCAAAAAAGGTGGCTGGATGCGAAGGGGGCTGTTCAACTTCAGATACATACTACCCTCACTATCTCGCAAGTATCTCGGTTAATACAGCTGCTGGATCTTACTCTACAAGTCTCACATATGTAGCGGTTGGAAGTTATTAGGTTTATAATGAGGCTGTTTTCTTTATATTCTGAAAATTTGCCTTTATGAAGCGTTCATCTTTGCTTGGGTGTGGGTTGATGATTATTGGATTATGTATCGTTACTGCTCCAAGCGCTTTTGCTCTGACGATTGCCCCGATGAAGCTCGAGCTCAAGGGCGATCCTGGGCAGGTTGTTGAGGGGAAATATGAGCTTTTTAATGAGCAGAATTTCGATATTACTTTTTACTCTTCGTTTCAGAATTTTGAGGCGAATGATGAAGGGGGAAGTACTACGTTTGTGAATACGAAGGAAGGTCTTGCTACGTGGATGAGTACACAAAAGAGTATTGTATTGAAGGCTGGCCAGCATGCCGATCTTCGTTTTAAGATTACTATTCCGAAGAATGCTGAACCGGGTGGTTATTTTGCTGCGATTTTTTTAGGTACAACTCCTCCACCTGCAGATGGTCAGACTGCGGTTTCTGTTGGTGCGAAGACGGGAATTCTCGTTCTTTTGACGGTATCGGGTGATATCAAGGAAGGTGGTGGACTTTTGGATTTTTCTACGGAAAATAATCAGAGATTTTTCAATGCTCTTCCAGTGAAATTTACGTATCGTTTTCAGAATAGTGGTGGCGATCGAATGAAACCTATTGGAGATATTACGATCAAGGATATGGCTTGGCTTACGACGGACATTTTTGATGCGAATGAGAATAGTGGGAATATCTTACCTCGTAGTGCTCGACGATTTGTAGCGAAATGGAATGGTGCTCAGGAATTAGAAAAGGGTGAGACGAAAGACGAGAGACAGAAAAAAAATGATGCCGATCTTGCAAAAACAAAAGAAGGAAATGTGTTTGCTCGTTTTTGGCATACGGTCGGATACCAGTGGGAACATTTTGCGATGGGTATGTATACCGCAAGACTTCACCTTACATATGGTAGCGATAGTCGTGTGGCTCAAGATAGTTACATATTCTTCGTTCTTCCGTGGCAGCTCATGCTCGTCATGCTCGTCGGTTTCACACTTCTTTTCTTCGGATTGCGATTCGGAGTGAAGCGATATAATAGGTGGATCATTCGTACGGCTTTGAGTCAGAGGAAGTAAAACTTCTAGTAGGTTGATGTATCTTAGCTTTGTTTAGACGTGTCCTTTTGAATTTTTCACGCCTTGCTATTTTCGTAAAAAATAGTATATTAACGTCTTAGCTTTGATTTATTTCTAAGAATAGCTGAAATATGCCTACAGAAGGTCCATCCTCAGATTTACCGGTCACGGTAGGTGCTACTACTACTGGTAGGGTACCTGTATCTATTCCTGGTTTGTCGCGCGATACTGTTGCGGATATGGGGGTTATCCCGCAGCCTCCTTCGGGTCCGGCACCTGTAGATGCTGCTCGCGTTTTGGATCCCGGAACGGAAGGTGGAATTGATGCTGTTCCTGTTGAGACAATGATTCCTGGAGGCACTCCATTAGGATTTTTACCGGATATGGATACGGATCCTATGAAAGTTATTGATCCGCCTGGTGATGAAGAGTATTGGGCTCGTAAGTCTACGGCATCAAAGGGTCGCAATGTTATATCTTCAACTTCAGCTGCTCGTGGA
>Ga0172380_10003450_pt1 | contig 21672 bp, 18 predicted proteins | sample Leawe162metaG_FD_119747 | JGI IMG/M metagenome (GOLD analysis project Ga0172380, IMG submission 119747) | Leachate microbial communities from a municipal landfill in Southern Ontario, Canada - Leachate well 162 metaG | ecosystem: Engineered > Solid waste > Landfill > Unclassified | place...
GAAAACCCGGCCGATCACGACCGGATCGACGGCTTCGAATTCATCGACAAGGTGATCGACATCGACCAGTCCCCGATCGGCCGCACGCCGCGTTCCAACCCGGCGACCTATACCGGCGCATTCACGCCGATCCGCGACTGGTATGCCGGCCTGCCCGAAGCCAAGGCACGCGGCTACCAGCCGGGCCGCTTCTCCTTCAACGTCAAGGGCGGACGCTGCGAGGCCTGCCAGGGCGATGGGGTGATCAAGATCGAGATGCACTTCCTGCCGGACGTCTATGTCACCTGCGACGTCTGTCACGGCAAGCGCTACAATCGCGAAACGCTCGACGTTACCTTCAAGGGCAAATCGATCGCCGACGTTCTCGACATGACGGTCGAGGAAGGCGTCGAGTTCTTCTCGGCGGTGCCCGCTGTGCGCGACAAACTGCAATCGCTGTTTGAGGTGGGCCTCGGCTATATCAAGGTCGGCCAGCAGGCGAACACGCTCTCCGGTGGCGAGGCGCAGCGCGTCAAGCTCGCCAAGGAACTGTCGAAACGCTCCACCGGGCGCACGCTCTACATCCTCGACGAGCCGACCACCGGCCTGCACTTCCACGACGTCGCCAAGCTTCTGGAGATGCTGCAGGAACTCGTCAACCAGGGCAATTCCGTAGTGGTCATCGAGCACAATCTCGAAGTGATCAAGACGGCGGACTGGGTGATTGATTTCGGACCCGAGGGCGGCGACGGCGGCGGCGAGATCGTCGCCACCGGCACGCCGGAGGACATTGTCAAGGAAGAGCGCTCCTATACCGGGCAATTCCTCAAGGATTTGCTGGAGCGGCGGCCGATGAGGAAGGTGCAGGCGGCGGAGTAAGCGGAGACAATGACCAGCATCGTTTCCAAAGTGAGCAGGTTAATCGCTTCGGGAAAGGTGAGAGTCTCGCTTCACGCCGTTCAGGAATTGGTCAACGACGGCCTCTTTGTCGAGCCTCTGATCGACGGCATAGACAAATGCCAGGTGGTGGAGGAATATCCGGACTTATCACAAAGGGCCGTGCGTACTCGTCCTTCAGTTCGATAGTGCCGACAGACCCATTCATCTGCTCTGGGGAATACCATCGGGCAAGCAAGAGCCAGCTGTTCTCGTAACGGGCTACCGGCCGGATCCAGATCGCTGGGACAAAACTTTCACGAGGAGGCTACTCAAATGACACGGAAGGCAGTGCAGTTCATCCGCGAGGGAGATTACGCCGCGGAAGTATCTGTCGATTTGCTTGACGACGGCGACGAGTGGGGCCCCACGATCGGACTTGAAGACATCCGCAAACTCGATCAGGTGCGCGCCGCATTGCTCGCGCGCGACGTCGACGCTGCGGCAAAGGATGCAAAGGTCTTCAAGCTCGTGCCGCAGGAAGCCGAAATCTCTGCGCACCGAAACCTGGGTTTCGGCGAAAGCAAGCAAAGCGATCTGGACAAATGACCCAGTCAGGCACAATCCGCACCGGCATCGGCGGCTGGACCTTCGATCCATGGGAAGGCACCTTCTATCCCGATGCTCTGCCCAAGAGGCGGCAGCTCGAACATGCGAGCCGCCAGCTGACGGCAATCGAGGTCAACGGCACCTATTACTCCAGCCAGAAACCGGAGACCTTCGCCAAGTGGGCGTCGGAAGTGCCGGAGAATTTCGTCTTTTCGCTGAAGGCGAGCCGTTTCTGCACCAACCGCAAGGTGCTCGCTGAGGCCGGTCCGTCGATCGAGAAATTCCTGACCCAGGGCATCACCGAACTCGGCGCGCATCTTGGGCCGATCCTCTGGCAGTTCATGGGCACGAAGAAGTTCGAGCCGGAGGATTTCGAGGCCTTCCTTGCCCTGCTGCCGAAGAGCCAGGACGGCATCGCCCTTCGCCACGTGGTCGAGCCGCGCCACCCATCCTTCCAGGTACCGGAATTCGTCGCCCTCTTGGCGAAATACGGGGTGGCGGCGGTCTGCGCCGATCATCACGACTATCCGATGTTCGCCGACCCGACGACCGATTTCGTCTATGCCCGGCTGCAGAAGGGCGAGGACGAGATCCCGACCTGCTATCCGGCCGAGGATATCAACACCTGGGCGAACCGTCTGAAGGCCTATGCCGCAGGCGCGATGCCCGACGATCTGCCGAAGATTGCGGAGGAGGCGACCGTGGAGAAAAAGCCGCGCGACGTCTTCGCCTTCTTCATCACCGGCGGCAAGGTCAATGCACCGGCAGGCGCCCAAGCGCTCCACAAGGCGCTCGGATAGGCTCACCCTTCCGGGCGGCGCAACCGGGGGTCATCAAATTGTGACAATGGCGATTCTGGGATATCCTGAGTCGCGCCGCTAACCGCATCGCGGTCGGAATTGCCGGACGATTTCCGCGATTGAAACGCGGGGATGGCTCCAAGCTCCGTCACCTCACCTTTCCGGAATTTTCATGTCGGGCATCGTTGTATTCATCAATCTCGCAGGCGCTGTTGCGCTGCTGCTCTGGGCAACCCGGATGGTACGTACCGGGATCGAGCGTGCCTACGGCAACGTGTTGAAGGAAAAGCTGCGGCTCGCGGTCGGAAACCGGATTACCGCGTCCATCGCCGGTTTCTTCTTCGCCGTCGCGCTCCAGAGTGCGACCGCCGTCGCGCTGATTATCGCCTCCTTCGTGGCGGGCGGATATGTGTCATCGGCTATCGGGATTGCCACCCTGCTTGGCGCCGATTTCGGCTCGGCTTTCGTCGTGCGGATCCTGCGGCACGACCTGTCGCTCTTGATCCCGATTCTGCTCCTGATCGGAACGATCGCGTTTCGGGCGTCTGAAACGCGCGGGTGGCGGCAGGCAGGCCGTATTTTCTTCGGCCTCGGCTTGCTGCTCCTGTCGCTCCGCCTGATCGGCGAGGCTTCCGATCCGCTGCGCTCGAGCCAGATCCTACCGCTGATCATCAACTATCTCTCCAAGGACTGGATCACCGCCTTCCTGCTCTCCGCCCTCCTTGCCTGGGCATTCCATTCAAGCGTTGCCACGATCCTGCTTTTCGCGTCCCTTGCCGACCGTGGCCTGTTGCCGCCCGTGCTGATCATCCCTCTCGTCCTCGGCGCCAATTTCGGCGCGGCGGTGATCGGCGCCATGCTGACCAAGAACGCCGTAAACGCAGCCAGGATCGTACCGCTCGGCAATGTCACCATCCGTGGCCTGGGAACGCTTGTCGCCCTCGGCCTGCAATTTTCGTTCAACCTGTCACCCGACTTCTTTGCCGTGGGCGCGGGCGATGCCGTGGTCATGGTTCATCTGGCGATCAATGCGGCGGTGCTGGTGCTCGGCCTGCCGTTCTGCGGTCTGGTCGCGAAATGGCTGGAATTACTGTTGGCCAGGCCTGAACCCTCATCCGGTACGGAAATCGAACTTCGCCTTTCAGCGCTTGCCCGGGCCGATCTTGCCAATCCGAAACAGGCGATCAGCAATGCCACGCGCGAGGTGCTGACGGTCTGTGAGAAGACCGAGGTGATGCTGAACTGGATCTTCGAGCTCTACGAGACCTGGGATGCGAAGAAGATGCAGCGGATCTCGGCGCTCGATGACGAAATCGACCAGATCCACCGCGATATCAAGTTCTACCTGGCGCGGATCTCGCAAAGCGTGCTCGACGAGGCCGCAGCGGCCGAGTGCCAGGACCTTCTCAGCACGACGATCAAGATCGAACAGGCGGCGGACATCATCTCGCAGAACATGCTGACGCGGGCCCGCAAGAAACATGACCGCAATACCGCCTTTTCCGACGAGGGCTGGAACGAGCTGACAGCCATGCATCGCGAGGTCGTGCAGAACGCCCGCCTCGCCTTCAATCTGCTGATCAACCGCGACGTGGAACACGCCCGCCAGCTCGTCGCCCGCAAGGAGGCGGTGCGCAATCTCGTTCGCCTGAGCGAAGAGCAGCATCTGCAGCGCCTTCGCGACGGCAACATCGCGAGTTTCGAATCCAGTTCACTGCATATCGATACCATGCGCGATCTGAAGGAGATCAACTCGCTGGTGGTTTCGATCGGTTATCCGCTCCTCGAAGACGAAGGCATGCTGCGGCGCAGCCGGTTGCTGTGAGGTGAAGCGTCAGGCCGTGACAGCCTTGCGGCCCAGCCATTGCGGATTGAAGACGTTCATGACCAATCCGACGACGATCAATACGGCCGCGAAAATCCTCAACGGACCGAAGGCTTCACCGAGCAGGAGTGCCGCTGAGGACATGCCGAACACCGGCACGAGCAGCGAGAACGGAGCGACGGTCGAAACGCCATAGCGGCTGATCATGCCACCCCAGATGGCAAAGCCGAAGATTGTCGCCACGTAGGCCACAAACAGGACCGCGCCGGCGCCTGCCAGGTTGATGTTGGCGATCGCGGCGAGATCGCGGTCGATCCCCTCGAACAGCGCCGAAATGACCAGAAGCGGGATCGGCGGGATCAGGCTGACCCAGACCATCAGGTTCAGCATCTGGACGTTGCCGGCTTTCTTCATCAGCATGTTCGAGCAGGCCCAGGCGATTGCCGCGGCGATGGCGAGCGCCAGACCGGTCACGGTGAAATCGCCATCGATGGACGAGGCGATGAGCGCGATGCCGGTAAAGGCGACCGCCATGCCGGCCAGTTGCAGTGGTCTCGGTTTTGCTCCGAAAACGAGGAAGGCGAGCAGTACCGTGAAGAAGGCCTGCGACTGCAACAAAAGCGAAGCCAGCCCCGGGGGAACGCCCACATTCATGCCGATGAACAGGAAGGAGAACTTCACCACGCCCAGCATGATGCCGATGCCGATGATGATCCGCCATGGCACGTCGGGCTTCGGAATGAAGAAGACGAGCGGCACGGCGGCAAAGAAGAAACGCAGGGCGGAGAAGAGCAGAGGCGGAAAATTGTCGAGCCCAAGCTTGATGACGACGAAATTGAAGCCCCAGAGCGCGGCGACAAGGACTAGCATAAGTATATGAAGCGGTTTCACGGGAATCTCCGGCAGTATTTTACGTACCGATACCGTGTGCCGCACCGGGAAGGGAAATGGATTGTTTTGATGTAAGCAAACAAAATGTTTGATGAGAGGTGCGGCTGTCATTCCCTCGCGAGCGCGTCCGCCGGCCCCCTGATGGGCCGGGCACGGAAAGGGTCTTCCGGGAGCTTGCGATGCGTTCGGGTCGACCGTCTCAATGATCGCCTGAGCGTGGCTTGTAGAAGAAGAAGTCGTAGCCGGCCATGCCGACGGTCAGCAAAATCATGGCGGCGAGATCCACCCGCGGCACCTTCAGCAGAAGGATGCTCACAAACGCGACAAGCACCAGAAATGCGACGATGGACAAGAAACGGTTCATGGTCAGTTGTCCTCCCCGGACGTGGAAATATAGTCGGAAAGCCAGCGGGCGGTCCGTAGCAACCGCCCGTCGTCGCCTCGACGCCCCACCAGTTGAACACCCATCGGCAGGCCGTTCTCAGCTTCGAAGACCGGCAGGGTAATGGCCGGCGTGCCGCAGAGCGTCCAGAGGCCGTTGAAAATCGAATCGCCGGTACTCTGCAGGCCGGCGGGAGCCGGACCTGGCGCCGAGAGCGTCAGGATAGCATCACATCGGTCGAAAATCTCCGCCAGACCGGCATAAAGTACATCGCGCCAGTCGAGCGCCGCGAGATAGTCGCGCGCCGATATTGCATTGCCGGCGGCAAGGGCCCCGGTAATGGTCGGCGAGAGACTGGACCTGCCCCGCTGCTCGTAGCGGTAAAAGCATTTGGCCATTTCAGCCAGATTGATACGTTCGCGGATGGCCGGGGCATCGGCAAAGGCATTCGGCAGGACTGCCTCAAAGCAGTACTCGCCCAGCAGGCCGGCCAGTTCCTCGATGGCGGCGCGGCTCTGGCCATCGGCGCGCTCCCAGAATGGCGTCTTCAACAAGGCGAAGGTCGGTTTTACCGGGGCATCGCTACGAGCCAGATGCAAGAGCCGGGGATGAGGTCCGGGTACAGTGTCCCGATCGAGCGGATCGTGGCCGAACAGCACGTCAGCCAGCAAAGCCGCATCCTCCACGGAGCGTGCAAAAACACCGACGGTATCGAGGCTTGGCGACTGCGTGAGGATACCGGTGCGCGGTATCGCGCCGAAACTCGCCTTGTAGCCAATCGTGCCACAGAACGCGGCCGGCCGGATAATCGATCCGCCGGTCTGGGTACCGACTGCAATAGGCACCATCCCCGCAGCTACCGCCGCAGCGGATCCCGATGACGAACCGCCCGGCGTATGGTCCGGATTGACGGGATTGCGGGTCTTGCCGGGATGCAGGTAGGCCAGTTCCGCCGTCACGGTCTTGCCCATGATGATGGCGCCGGCCGCCTTCAGCTTCTGGACCACGGCAGCGTCCTGCTCCGGCACCCGCCCGCTGTCGAGGGCGGTGCCATTTTCCGTTGGTATCCGGGCAGTATCGATGATGTCCTTCACCGCCACCGGAATGCCATGCAAGGCACCGAGCGGGCGTCCGGACAGCCTCAAGCTGTCGAGTGTCCGGGCCTGATGGCGGACGAACTCGGCGTCGAACCAGGTCCATGCCTGGACCGTGCTGTCAAGCGCCTGGACACGGACAATGCAGGCCTCGGCCAGATCGAGCGCCTTCAATGCCCCGCCCGCGATGCGGTCACGCAAGGTGACCGCATCAAGTGACAGCAGCGTATCATCACTTCCCATAGAACAAATCCGGCAGGTAGAAGACGATCTGCGGGAACAGGTACATCAGCAGCATGGAAATAAAGACCAGGCCCAGGAAGGGCATGACGCCGGCAAAGATGTGCGTCAGCTTGACATCCGGTGGCGCTATCCCCTTCAGATAATAGGCCGACATGGCCATTGGCGGTGTCAGGAACGAAGTCTGCAAGTTCAACGCCACGAGAATGCCGAAGAACAGCGGATCGATACCGAACAGCTTCAAGAGCGGCAGGAAGATCGGAACGAAGATGATGATGATCTCCGACCATTCCAACGGCCAGCCGAGCAGGAAGATAATCAGCTGCGCCAGCAGCAGGAACTGCAATGGCGTCAGGTTCAGCCCCTGGACAAATTCGCTGATGACCTGCTCGCCGCCGAGATAGGAAAACACCGACGAGAAGGTGTAGGAGCCCACGAACAGCCAGCAGACCATCGCCGTCGTGCGCACCGTCAGATAGACGCTCTCGCGCATCCGCTGCCAGGTCATCGCCCGATAGACGACCGCCAGCAACATGCCACCAAGCGCCCCGATGGATGCGGCTTCTGTCGGCGTTGCCAGGCCAAACAGGATCGACCCGAGGACCGCGAGGATAAGAAAGGCCAGCGGGAAAAACGAGGTGACGATCATGAAGAGAAGCTGGCCGAAGGGCACGTCCGGAATTTCGTCCGCTGTCGGTCGAGGGGCCACCTTGGGCTGCAGGATCGACCGGGCGACGATATAGATCAGATAGAGCCCGACCAGCGTGAACCCCGGCAACAGCGCCCCGGCGTAAAGCCGCACGATCGATACGCCCGAAGCGGCCGCATAGACGATCAACATGATGGATGGCGGGATGAGGATGCCGAGCGTACCGCCGGCACAGATGATCCCGGCAGCAAAGGACTTGTCGTAACGGGCCTTCAACATGGCCGGCAAGGCAAGCAGACCCATCAGCGTCACCACGGCTCCGACGATTCCGGTTGCCGTTGCAAACAGCGCGCAGGTGACCAGCGCGGCAACGCCCATCGAGCCCGGCATGTTTTTCGACGCGATGTTCAGCGTCGAGAACAGGCGGTCGACGATATTGGCGCGTTCGACGATATAGCCCATGAACAGGAAGAGCGGGATCGCCGTCAGCACCTCGTTGGACATCACCGTGAACGTCTGGTTGATGAACAGGTCGAAGATGCGGTTGTTGAACAACCCCTCGAGCCAGAGCGTGGTGCTGTCCCACCAACCTGCCCCTTCTGCCAAGCGGTCGTAGGCGCGCCACATCCGGCCCGCGTCGAAATAGGCGTAATAGCCGAAGCCGATGCCCAGGGCCATCAGCGTATAGGCAATCGGAAAGCCGAGAAAGACGACAAAGATGAACAGGCCCAACATCATCAGGGCCACTTGGGGATCGGTCATATGTGGCCTCCTGTCTCGACTTCGGTTGCTTTCTTCAACAAGAGGTCTTCCGTTTCCTGAATATCCTCCTCCGCCTCGCTCCAGTAGCCGTCGCGTATGCAGATGATGCAGCGGAACACCTGGGCTATACCCTGGATGAACAGAAGGATGCCGGCGGCGACGATGATGGACTTGAACTGGTAGATCGGAATACCGGCCGGACTGTTGACACTCACCTCACCGTAGCCCCATGAGCGCGATGCGTATTTCCACCCCGCCAGAATGAGCGCAGTGATGCCGGGGAAGAAAAAGAGCAGGTAGAGGGCAAGATCGACCACGGCCTGGGTACGGGGCCGCCAGAGGCGATAGACGAAGTCGCCGCGCACATGACCGCCGCGCGACAGCGTATAGGCACCACCCATCATGAAAAGCGAGCCATACATGATGAAGGACACGTCAAGGGCCCAAGGGGTCGGGCTCTTGAGGACATAGCGTACGAAAACTTCATATCCCGTGCCGAACGACATCAGGATGATCAGCCAGGCAAAGGCCTTGCCGAACCATGCCGACAGATTGTCGGCGAAGCGGATGAATGAAACCATCGGGTCGAACTTCCCTCTTGACCGGACAAACCCGGCAGCACTGCGCTGCCGGGGTCTCAATTGGCTTGATCAGTACCAACTCAAAGGGCGAGCTTGCCGGGGAAGTAGTGCTCGTAAGCGAGTGCGTAGTCCGGCGAGTTCATCAGTTCGTAGTAGGTGACCCGCTCGACCCAGGCGCGCTGGCTGTCGAGAACCTTCTTCATAAAGGCATCCTTCTCGAGTTCGGTGATCAAGGCGTCCCAGGCCTTCAGCTGTGCGTCGAGGATATCCTTGGAAGTGCGGCGCACGTTCACGCCACTGTCCTTCTCCAGCTTCTGCAGATCGGCGGAGTAGTTGTCCATGGCGATGGCGGTGTTGGACGTTGAAGCCGCCTCGACGCCGTAACGCAGGATAGCCTGCAGGTCCGGATCCAGATCGTCGAAGAAGTCCTTATTGAACAGGAACTCGAACGATTCCGAAGCCTGATGATAGGACGACAGGTAGTAGTTCTTGGCGACGTCCTGTGCGCCGAAACGCATGTCGGACGACGGGTTGTTGAACTCGAAAGCGTCAATCACGCCACGCTCCATCGCCGGCACGATCTCGCCGCCCGGAAGCTGGGCGACCGACATGCCCATCGACTGCATGAGGTCGGCGGCAAGACCGACGGTGCGGTATTTCAGGCCCTGAATGTCAGCGACAGAATTGACTTCGTTCTTGAACCACCCGAACGGCTGCGCAAACATCGGGAAGCCGAGGAAACCGACGACATTCAGACCAAGAACGTCCTGTGTCAGCTCGCGGTAGAACTCCGCGCCGCCGCCAGCATTGAACCATGCCAGCATCGTGGTCGCCGAACCACCAAAGACGGGCCCGGTGCCGAACAGCGAGGCCGCCTTGTGTTTGCCATACCAGTAGACGGGAACCGAATGCGCGGCGTCAAGGACCCCGTCACTGCACGCGTCAAGCACCTGGAAAGCGCCAACGATCGCGCCGGCCGGCAGGAGGTCGACCTTCAGACGCCCGCCGGACATCGTCTCGACGCGTTCGGTGTACTGGCGGGCGAAATCCATCCAGATATCCGATGCCGGCCAGGACGTCTGCATTTTCATGACCAACGGGGCTTGCGCCAGAACCGCCGGGGCCGCCAAGGCGGTGGCGGTCGCTGCACCACCGGCCAAAACACCCTTCTTCAGAAATGAGCGGCGCGAAACCGTCGAATCCTGGATTTTCCGCATGTTTTCCTCCCAGTTTTTATGGGCATCTCCCAATGCCCTCCTCACCAAGGACATTTTCCAATGTCCATTCCCATAAAATATTATTGATTAGCGCACGAACCAATACAAGACGTAGATGAATAAATTTAGATATCTGAATATTTTCAATATTTTATTGTAGATTTAAATCGATATTATTTGCATTGCAGCAGGGTGCTCTGTGCGGTGCGAAACATGCAATTGGGCAGAGGCAGTCCCGATTTGCGTCATCTATCGCTTCGACTTGCCGGCGTACCTACAGTTGTGCGTGCTGTTGCCAGTGACGCTCGAGGGATGTCGTTGGTAGCGGTTACACCAATGGCGCGGGTCTATCTCACAAACGGACCTATGAAATCCGGCAGATCGTCCGCTGTCAGTCTCTCGCCCGCCCGACTGCCCGCCTCTCCATGCAACCACACGCCCGCCGCGGCGGCTTCGAAGGCCGGCATACCCTGCGCTAGCAGGCCGCCAATCACGCCGGCAAGCACGTCGCCGGAGCCGGCCGTCGCAAGCCAGGGCGGGGCATTGTCATTGATCAGCGCGCGGCCGTCCGGGCCGGCGATCACTGTGTCGGCACCCTTATAGACGATGACGGCCCCAGCGCGCGCGGCCGCCATCTGTGCCTTTTCGACCTTGCTCGCCTTCCGGTCGGCGGCAATATCGGGGAAAAGTCTCGGAAACTCGCCCTCGTGGGGCGTCAGCACCAGATGCGGCGCGCCCTTGGAAAAGGCACCGAAAAGCGGCTGCGGATCGGAGGCGAACGCCGTGATCCCGTCGGCGTCAAGAACAAGCGCCCGGCCCTCCAGCGCCAGGGCGAATTCACGTGCCTTCGCTCCGAGCCCGAAACCGGGGCCCAGAACGAAGGCGTTCCGGCGCTGGTCGGAGAGGTAGGCGATGAGGTCATCGGCAGTGTCGACCCGCTTCAGCATTACCGCCGTCAGGTGCGCCGCGTTGGCAGCGAGCGCCTCACCTGGGGCGGCGACCGTGACCATCCCTGCCCCGATCCTCAACCCCGCCATGGCCGACAGCCTGGCAGCGCCGGTCGCGCTCGCGCCGCCGGAGAAGACCGTCAGGTGACCGCGGTGGAACTTGTGGGTGTCGGCCGTGGTATCCGGCAACGCCGCTGACCATGCCTCCGGGGCGTTGACCGCGAGTTGCCCCGCATGGGTAGCCACGATACGAAACGGAATTCCGATATCGCAGACCTCGACATCACCGCAGAGTTTGCGGCCCGGCATCAGCAGATGGCCGGGCTTGCGGGTCATGAAGGTGACCGTGTGGACAGCCCGGAAGGCTGCACCGAGCACCTGTCCAGTCCGCCCATCGAGGCCGGAGGGAAGATCGACGGCGATCACCGGCAGGCCCGCCTCGTCGATTTCGCGGATCAGTCCGGCAACCGGCGCCGGAACCTCGCGATCGAGCCCCGCGCCGAACATGGCATCGATGACAATGTCGCCGGCGCGCGGCCGATAGGTCTCCAGCGGCTCACTGGGCAGCCGGCACATGGAGCAGGCGGTTGCCGCGTCACCCTTCAACCCGGCCGGATCGCCGAGCCGGAAGACGGCTGTGTCACAGCCCGCCGCATCGAGCGCTCTTGCGGCCACATAACCATCACCGCCGTTGTTGCCGGCACCACACAGCAAGATGAAACGCAGCGCACCGGGATATAGCCGCAGGGCGGAGGCGGCGACCGCCTGCCCCGCCTTTTCCATCAGGCCGAAGGAATCGATCCCGGAAGCCGCCGCAGCGGCATCCACTTGCCCCATGGCGGCTGGAGTCAAAAGCAAATCTGCGCGTTTTCGAACCATTCCTAATAGAAACATATCCCGGCAAAAGACAACAGGTGCACGAAATCCGGCGCCCGTGACGCATTTCGATGCATTTGCCTATTTCATAGGCATCTATCATTCACAGTCCGGGCAATCCGCTGCCGTACATATTTGCACCAAGAACGAGAAATATCGCGTCGCGAAGCTGTTTTTTGGACATTACGGCTGGTGTTTTGCCCGCTATTCGGCGAGATTTGCACCGGGAACGCCACAAAATTCGGATTTTCTCAAAAATCCGATCGGAAACTGGCACGTTACGTGCATAACACGACGGCGAGCGGGATCATCCTGCTTTAATGAGGGAAGCGGAGAGAAATTTTCTCATGAAAAAGATCGAAGCGATCATCAAGCCTTTCAAGCTCGACGAAGTGAAGGAAGCCCTTCAGGAAGTCGGCCTGCAAGGTATCACCGTCACGGAAGCCAAGGGCTTTGGCCGGCAAAAAGGCCACACCGAGCTTTACCGGGGCGCGGAATACGTTGTCGATTTCCTGCCCAAGGTCAAAGTCGAGGTCGTATTGGCTGACGAAAACGTGGAGGCCGTCATCGAGGCCATCCGCAACGCCGCCCAGACTGGCCGGATCGGGGACGGAAAAATCTTCGTTTCCAATGTGGAGGAAGTTGTCCGCATCCGTACCGGTGAAACTGGCGTCGACGCCATCTAAACCACCTGCCCTCCCAAAAGGTCAGGTTATCATATCGTCATCTCACTCAAGGAATACGTCAAATGACGACCGCAAATGACATTCTCAAGCAAATCAAGGAAAACGACGTCAAGTTCGTCGACCTGCGCTTTACCGACCCGAAGGGCAAGCTGCAGCATGTCACGATGGACGTAGTCTGCGTCGACGAGGACATGTTCGCCGATGGCGTCATGTTCGACGGCTCCTCGATTGCCGGCTGGAAAGCGATCAACGAGTCCGACATGGTTCTCATGCCCGACCCTGCAACTGTTCACATGGATCCGTTCTTCGCGCAGTCGACCATGGTCATTCTCTGCGACATTCTGGACCCGGTTTCCGGTGAAGCCTACAACCGCGATCCGCGCGGCACCGCCAAGAAGGCTGAAGCCTATCTGAAGGCCTCCGGCATCGGCGACACCATTTTCGTCGGCCCGGAACCTGAATTCTTCATCTTCGACGACGTCAAGTACAAGGCCGATCCGTACAACACCGGCTTCAAGCTCGACTCGACCGAACTTCCGTCCAACGACGACACCGATTACGAGACCGGCAACCTCGGCCACCGTCCGCGCGTCAAGGGCGGCTACTTCCCGGTTCCGCCGGTCGACAGCTGCCAGGACATGCGCTCCGAAATGCTGACCGTTCTCGCCGAGATGGGCGTGGTGGTCGAGAAGCATCACCACGAAGTGGCTTCCGCACAGCACGAGCTGGGCGTCAAGTTCGACACGCTGGTCCGCAATGCCGACAAGATGCAGATCTACAAGTATGTCGTCCATCAGGTCGCCAACGCCTACGGCAAGACGGCCACCTTCATGCCCAAGCCGATCTTCGGCGACAATGGCTCCGGGATGCACGTTCACCAGTCCATCTGGAAGGACGGCAGGCCGACCTTCGCCGGTGACGAATATGCCGGCCTGTCGGAAACCTGCCTCTACTACATCGGCGGCATCATCAGGCACGCCAAGGCCATCAACGCCTTCACCAACCCGTCGACCAACTCCTACAAGCGTCTGGTTCCGGGCTACGAAGCTCCGGTTCTGCTCGCCTATTCGGCCCGCAACCGTTCGGCATCCTGCCGCATTCCCTTCGGCTCCAACCCGAAGGCAAAGCGCGTCGAAGTCCGCTTCCCGGATCCGGCAGCAAACCCGTATCTCGGCTTCGCCGCCATGCTGATGGCCGGCCTCGACGGCATCAAGAACAAGATCCATCCAGGCAAGGCCATGGACAAGGATCTCTACGATCTGCCGCCGAAGGAACTCAAGAAGATCCCGACCGTTTGCGGCTCCCTGCGCGAAGCGCTGGAAAACCTCGACAAGGATCGCAAGTTCCTGACCGCCGGCGGCGTCTTCGACGACGACCAGATCGACAGCTTCATCGAATTGAAGATGCAGGAAGTCATGCGTTTCGAAATGACCCCGCATCCGGTCGAATACGACATGTACTACTCGGTCTGATCCAACCGATCGATTGGCCCGGCCGCGCGCCGGGCCAATTGGAATCCGGAAGACCGGCAGATCTTTCATGGTCCTGCCGGTTTTCTTTTCCCGTCGTGGCTGTTCGGATGTCTTCCTTTTAAGTCAATGCACTGGTCCGATTATTTAAGTATTCACTTGAATTTCATTCATACCGCAGAAAACATCGACACCCGGCGCTCCGACGACTTCTCAGAAGGGCGATCCGGATATAGGCTCGCCAACGGCCCAAAACGTCCCGCTTGCCCTTCAATTTCCAGATGCGTGTTTCCCGATCGGGGTCCCGATGACCAACAGCAACAGCCGTGCGCAGCCGAAATCGATCGACTGGGTTCTTTATTTCCTCGCGCCGGTCTTCTTTTCCAGCAATCTGATCTTCGGGCGCGGCATTACCGGCGACATAGCTCCCTTCACAACCGCTTTCCTGCGCTGGATGGGGTCGGCGCTGATCATCTTCCCTTTCGTCTATGCCGAACGCCGGACCTGCATGGCCTTCGTGAAGGCCAATACGGGTCTTTGGCTGTTGCTCGGATTTCTAGGCATGGGGATCTGCGGCGGCTTCGTTTACTGGGCGCTGACACTCACGACGGCTTCCAACGCAACGCTGATATACACGACGTCGTCGCTCTTCATCATCCTCTTCCAGTGGATGTTCCAGGGCCGCAAGATCAGCCTTCTCGAACTGATCGGCATGATTATCGCTTTTGCCGGCGTCGTGGTCATCGTGCTCAAGGGAGACTGGACGGCCGTGCGGCACCTCACGTTCAACATCGGCGATTTCGGCATACTGGCCGCAGCGATCGCGTTTGCCCTCTATTCTCTCCTTCTTCGACATCCCGCGGTCGCCGCTATGCCGCCGATCCCTCTCTTCGGGCTGTTGTCGCTGTCCGGCGCGCTCGTACTTCTGCCACCGGCTCTCTACGAAGCCGTAACGGGCGGTCTTCTGCCGGATACGGCCAGCGACTGGACCAAACTCGCGGGGATCATCCTGTTTGCCTCGCTGGCCGCCTTCTACTGCTTCCAGCATGCCGTCCGGGTCTTCGGGCCGGCCATGGCGGGCATCACGCTCTATCTGATGCCGCCGATATCCATTATCATGGCCGTTCTCTTCCTCGGAGAACGTTTCCAGGCCTATCACGCGGCGGGTATCGTGCTGGTCATGGGTGGCCTCATGCTCGCCACCGCGCCGCGGCAAAAGAAGAACATTGCGTGATCAGACCGGGATGAAACGGGGGGTCAACTCTTGATCTTGGTCGTCAGCCTCCCCAGATTACTGGAGAAAGGAAGATCGCCATGAAACAAAGCAACGCAAAATTTGGTATCGGAGAAGTCGTTCGTCACAAGTTCTTTCCGTTCCGGGGCGTCGTTTTTGATGTTGATCCGGAGTTTTCGAACTCGGAAGAATGGTGGAACGCGATCCCCGCGGAGGTAAGGCCCAGCAAGGACCAGCCCTTCTACCACCTTCTCGCCGAGAATTCCGAAACGGAATATGTCGCCTATGTCTCGGAACAGAACCTGGAACATGACAACAGTGACGAACCGCTGCGGAATCCGCAGGTTCATCAGATCTTTGTCGAGGAACAGGCCGGCCGTTACAAGCCCAGGGTCAATTTCTCCCACTGAGCAGATGGCAAGCGAGAATATATTCTCCAAGAACAAGAATTGAAAAAGGCCCGGTCTCCCGGGCCTTTTCTTTTGGCTATTACCACTACCGGTCAGTTCGACTTGGCAGCGTCCTGAGCATCTTCGATAGCCTTGCGGCTTTCGTCGGTCTTCTTCTGCATGACTTCCTGCAGGAGACGCTGACGTTCCTCGGCCTGGGACTGGGACATCGCCTCGCCGTCATAGGCGCCGGTAAAGCCATCGAGTGCGATCTTGATCGGGTTCGGCGAGCGGCGGAAGTTGATGGAGGTGAACACCACCTCTTTACCCTTCTTCAGGCTTGCAACGACCGCGTCGGTCAGCGGCAGCTCAGCCGTGCAACGGTCGGGCAGGCAGACGGCATAGTCGAGCTTCACGCCCTTGCCGCCGTCGATCTGCATCATGATGCCCGGCGGAATGAGACGCGCCGAAGGAACGGTAACCTGCAAGATCTTGCGGTTGACCTTGCCCTCAACGGAGATCAGGCCGACTGCGGTCAGAAGCTGTCCATTCTGGGCCAATTGCTGGTTCTGGACCACACAGATGTCAGCGTCGTCCTGTTTGGTGCAGGTCTTGAACCACTTCGGCGCGGCGGGATTGGGCGCGGCGGCTTCCTGCGCGGAAGAGATCGCGGGCACCGCAGCCGCGCCGATAGTGAGAACGAGCGCAGACAGTGCCGTCCGCGTAGCTTTGGTTGCTTTGAACATCATAACGAAATCCGTCTCCTGAAAACCAATGTCGAATCGTGGTTACGATCCAATACCGCTTGGTCGTGCTGCCAGTCACCTGTCGTTCAAATGAGGCAAATACATGACCTTGGTTACCCGGTCACACCTGTTACATTGCAAAACCGGGAATATCCAGCCTTTCTTTGGGGCTTGTTGCGGCCAAGTCCAAATTTCGCCGACACCTGTGTTGGTTTTGTGATGTACATGATAATTTCCCGGAGAATCTTGCATTCGCAGAAAGGATCCTACGTGCGCCGTCTCGTTCTCAGCCTCCTTTTCCTTCCCCTCTGCGGCCTGGCACATGCCGAACCGCTCCATGGCATCGCCATGCATGGGCAGGCGGCCCTCCCATCCGATTACAAGCATTTCACCTACGTCAATCCGCAGGTCAAGAAAGGCGGCAAGATCGCCTATGGCGTGGTCGGAACCTTCGACAGCCTCAACCCTTTCGTTCTGAAGGGCATGCGCACGACGGCGCGCGGGATCTGGGATCCGGAATATGGCAACCTGTTCTACGAATCACTGATGAGCCGATCGAGCGACGAGCCGTTCTCTCTCTATGGTCTTCTCGCCGAAAGCGTCGAATGGGACGACGCGCGCAGCTTCATCCAGTTCAATCTAAACCCGAAGGCGCATTGGAACGACGGCCAGCCCGTCACTCCCGACGACGTCATCTTCTCCTTCAACCTTCTGCAGGAGAAAGGCCGTCCGCCGTATAACCGGCGGCTCAACGTTGTCGACAAGATGGAGAAGGTCGGCGAACACAGCGTTCGCTTCACCTTCAACGACAAAGCCAATCGCGAAACGCCGCTGATCATCGCCCTGTCCTCGCCGATACTGCCGAAGCATGCCACCAACCCGGACACGTTCGAGCAGACCTCGCTCGACATTCCTGTCGGTTCGGGTCCGTACAAGATCAAGTCGATCCGGCCGGGCGAAAGAATCGTCTACGAGCGGGACCCAAACTACTGGGGCAAGGATATCCCGGCAAAGGTCGGCTTCGACAATTACGACGAGATCTCCGTCACCTATTTTCTGCAGGACAGCACGCTGTTCGAGGCCTTTAAGAAGGGCGACATCGACGTCTATCCGGAAGGCGATTCCAGCCATTGGGCGCGGGCCTATGACTTTCCCGCCGCATCGAACGGAGACGTGATCAAGGAAACCTTCCAGCCCGGCCTGCCCTCCGGCATGCTCGGCTTTGTCTTCAATACGCGACGGCCGATTTTCACCGATCCGAAAGTGCGCGAGGCCCTGTCGCTCGCTTTCGATTTCGAGTGGATGAACAAGACCCTTTACGATGGAGCGTTCAAACGCACCCAGAGCTTCTGGCAGAACTCCCGGCTCGGCGCCTTCGGCAACGCCGCCGACGACCGGGAGATTGCGCTGCTCGGTCCGGCCAAGGACAGGCTCTCCCCGGCAATTCTTGCAGGCACCTACAAGATGCCGGTAACGGACGGTTCGGGCGCCGACCGCAAGGTTCTGAAACAATCCGTTGCGCTGCTCGGCGAAGCCGGTTTCACGATCAAGGGCGGGAAGATGGTGGACGCCGCCGGCAAGCCGCTTTCCTTCGAGGTCATGACCCAGAACGAGGGGCAGGAGAAGATGGCGATCGCCTACCAGCGGGCGCTTTCGCTGATCGGCGTCGACATGACGATCCGCACGGTCGACGACGCGCAATATCAGAGCCGGTCGAACAGCTACGACTACGACATGATCGTCAAGGCCTATACATCGTCGCTCTCTCCGGGAGCCGAGCAGGTCTACCGCTGGGATTCGTCGTCGCGCGATGCCCAGGGCACGTTCAACTATGCAGGCGCGGCCGATCCGGATATCGACCGCATGATCGATGCGCTCGTCAATGCCCGAAGCATGGAGGACTTCCAGGCCGCCGTCCGGGCCTACGACCGCCTGCTCGTCGCTGGCCACTACGTGGTCCCGCTCTATCACATCGGCGAGCAATGGGTGGCGCACTGGAAGCACATTGCGCGGCCGGACAAGGTGCCGCTCTACGGTTACCAGTTGCCGGTCTGGTGGGACGCCAGAGCCCAGTAACTCCGGTCTCTGGCTATTGTTTCCGCGCCTGCCCGGTTGACAGCGCGACGGCACGCCTTATGTCACCAGCCAGTCCGTATCAAAACGAAAAGGCCGCATAATGGAACGCATCACCGTCGACATCGTCTCGGACGTGGTATGCCCCTGGTGCTACCTCGGAAAAGCCAGACTCGACCTCGCCATTGCCGAGGTGCAGGACGAGATCGGTATCGACGTCAACTGGCGGCCCTACCAGCTCAATCCGGACTACCCGCCGGAAGGCGTCGACCACCAGAAAGCGCTCGCCGAAAAGCTCGGTGGGAAAGACAACATGGACCGCGCCCACGAACAGCTGCGCCAACTGGGGGCCGAAGTCGGGATCGCCTTCGATTTCGGCGCCATCAAGATCGGTCCCAATACGCTCGACGCCCACCGGCTGATCGCGTGGGCGGGAACGGAAGGCCGCGACGTGCAGGAAAGGGTCGTGGCGGCCCTTTTCAAGGCCAATTTCGAGGAGGGCCGCAATGTCGGCGATCCGGCGGTGCTGCTCGACATTGCCGAGGCCGCCGGCCTCGACCGTGCCCTCGTCGACGCGCTGCTGAGCGGCGATGCCGACAAGGCCGAAGTGCTGGGCGAAATCGATGCGGCCCGCCAGATGGGCGTGAACGGCGTGCCCTTCCTGATCTTCGACCAGCAATATGCTGTGAGCGGCGCACAGACGCCGGATGTGCTCGTCGGCGCGCTGCGCGACATTGCCCGGATGAAGGCCGAAGCGCTTGCAAAACTCAATTGACGCGCCGCGGGAAGCTTCGTAAGCACGGCTGATATCCTTCCTCCCAGGACAATCCGCCGTGCGCTCCGATCCCATTCTTCGAGGCATCCTCATTGCCTTCGCAGCCTTTGCCGCCTATGCGATTTCCGATGCCTGCGTGAAACTCATCGAGGGGCGCATCAGCCCCTTCGAATCCGGCTTTTTCGGCGCCGTGTTCGGAATCGTCGCCCTGCCCTTCCTGATGAAGCGCGGCGACCGCTGGCAGGATATCCTGACCACCACCAACCGCCGGCTCTGGCTGCTGCGGTTTTTCTCCGCTGGCGCCGGCATCATCGGCAGCGTCACCGCCTTCACCCACTTGTCGATGGCGGAAGCCTTCTGCCTGATCTTCCTGCTGCCCTCCTTCGTCACCATCATGTCGGTGCTCTTCCTCAAGGAGCCGGTCGGCATCCGCCGCTGGGGCGCGGTCATCATCGGATTCGTCGGCGTGCTGGTGGTGCTGAGGCCAGGCTTCCGCGAACTGTCGATCGGCCATGTCGGCGCGGTCTTTGCCGGCCTTGGCGGGGCGCTGTCGATCGTCATCTATCGTGCCATCGGCCCGGCGGAGAAGAACATCTCGCTCTATGGCGCAGGCCTGCTCGGCGGTCTCGTCATCTGCGGCGTGCTGATGCTCGGGGATTTCCGCTGGCCGGCGGGCGAGGAATGGCTGTTGCTCGCCGGTTATGGCCTGCTTGGGGCGCTGGGCAACGTGCTCCTGATGTATTCCGCCTTCTATGCGCCGGCCGCCGTGGTCGGTCCGATCCAGTACAGCCAGATGCTATGGGGCATCCTGTTCGGTTACCTGATCTTTGGCGACCGCGTCGACCTGCCGATGGTCGCCGGCATCGTGCTGATCGTCGGCTCAGGTTTCTTGACCATCAGCCGCGAACGCACCAGGGGCGTCGCCCTGCCTCCGGCCGTTGCCGGCAAGGACGAGGCGGCGCTGGCGATCAAACCGGAAGACGACACCCTCGCCCACTGACGGCGGGACGAGACACAGAGACGTCTCAAGCCTTCGCGAGTTCCGCCAGCTGCGTCATAACCATCCCGGCACCCGCCAGCCGCCTGTCTGGCGTCGGGAGGTCGCGAGTGAGAAACACGCTCTGGTCAGGACGGATTTTCGCCATGCTGCCCTGCTTGGCGATATAACCGACGAGGGCGGCCGGGTTGGGAAATTCCTTGTTGCGGAACTGCACGACCACGCCCTTCGGCCCGGCCTCGAGTTTCTCGACATTGGCCTTGCGGCACAGGGCCTTGATGTAGACAACCTTGAGGAGATGCTGCACCTCTATCGGCATCGGCCCGAAACGGTCGATCATCTCGGCGCCGAACCCATCGATTTCGTCGAGTTCGGTCAGTTCACCAAGGCGGCGGTAAAGTCCAAGGCGCAGATGCAGGTCCGGGACATATTCATCGGGGATCATGACCGAGGTTCCGACCGAGATCTGCGGCGACCAGCCGGTATCCTGGAAATCATCAATCCCCTTCACCTCGGCGACCGCCTCCTCCAGCATGTGCTGGTAGAGTTCGAAACCGACTTCCTTGATGTGGCCTGACTGCTCCTCGCCGAGCAGGTTGCCGGCGCCGCGAATGTCGAGATCGTGGCTGGCCAGTTGGAAGCCGGCGCCGAGCGTATCGAGCGACTGCAACACCTTGAGGCGCCGCTCCGCCGTCGTGGTCAGCACCTTGTTGACCGGCAGCGTCAGCAGAGCGAATGCGCGCACCTTGGAGCGACCGACGCGACCGCGCAACTGGTAGAGCTGGGCGAGCCCGAACATATCCGCCCGATGAACGATCAGGGTATTGGCGGTCGGAACGTCGAGGCCGGATTCAACGATCGTGGTCGAAAGCAGCACGTCATAACGCCCGTCGTAGAAGGCGTTCATGATATCCTCGAGTTCGCCGGCCGCCATCTGCCCGTGGGCGACCGCGACCTTCAGTTCGGGCACGTCCGACTGCAGGAATGCCTGGATATCGGCGAGATCGGACAGGCGCGGGCAGACATAGAAGCTCTGACCGCCGCGAAAATGCTCGCGCATCAGCGTCTCGCGGATCACCAGCGGGTCGAAAGGCGAAATGAAGGTACGGACTGCCATTCGGTCGACCGGAGGGGTCGTGATCAGAGAGAGTTCGCGAACGCCCGTCATCGCCAGTTGCAGGGTTCGCGGGATCGGGGTTGCCGAGAGCGTCAGCACGTGGACGTCCGACTTCAGTTCCTTCAGGCGTTCCTTGTGCTTGACGCCGAAATGCTGCTCCTCATCGATGATCAAAAGGCCGAGATTGGCGAATTTGATGCCCGCGCCGAGAAGCGCATGGGTGCCGACGACGATGTCGGTCTTGCCTTCGGCCACTTCCTTCTTGACGAGGTTGAGTTCCTTGGCGCCGACAAGACGCGATGCCTGCTGGATGCGGATCGGCAGACCCCGGAATCGCTCGGAAAAGGTCTTGAAATGCTGGCGGGCAAGCAATGTCGTCGGCACGACCACGGCGACCTGAATGCCGTTCATGGCGGCGACGAAGGCGGCGCGCAGCGCCACTTCGGTCTTGCCGAAGC